>Ga0213830_1000356_pt1 | contig 35453 bp, 35 predicted proteins | sample SWATP11_FD_161661 | JGI IMG/M metagenome (GOLD analysis project Ga0213830, IMG submission 161661) | Coastal seawater microbial communities from Marineland, Florida, United States - SWA TP1 #1 | ecosystem: Environmental > Aquatic > Marine > Coastal | place: USA: Florida | collected 2016-08-06 | reverse complement strand
TGCGATAATCGCCCAAAACTTATTTGATGTACGACTGCATGGATGCAGGAGGTAGGGCGACTCAGGAGACCAAGCCGAGAACGACTATACCTGCACAAGTTTCGATTATTCTCGCAGCTCTGGTGAAATTCTGAATTGACTAATTCTTTATGCAGATTGGTATTAGTTCAGTGTAATTGGCATCAGTTGAAATTTTTGTCTATTTATTGATAATGCCTGCTAAGTAGTAAAGTAATTTAGAAGGTGCCCATCAATGGCGCAAATGTCATTACAAGAGCAGTTAATGAAGGCTGGTTTGTCTAATGAAAAAAAGGCAAAAAAGGCGAAAAAGTCGAGCAAAAAAAATCGTGATTTGAAAAAAGCGGTGAAGGCGGCGGCGGAAGAGAAACGTCAAAGCCAATTGCAAAAAGACAAAGAGCTGAACAAACAAATTAAGGATAAGGCTGAGCAAAAAGCAATACAGGCGCAGATCAAACAATTGATTGAGATGAACCTGATTGCAAACTACGAGGGAGAGTTGGTTTACAATTTTACCGATGGTAGTTCGGTTAAGCAGTTAAAGGTTAATGACAAAACGCAAAAACAATTAGCCAATGGCCACCTTTGCATTGTCCGATTTGAAGACGATTACGTTGTAATACCTGGCGTCGTGTCTGACAAAATTGCGTTAAGGGACGAGTCGATTTTAGTTTCAAAATCAGAAGTTGAAGAAGTGGATGAGGATGATCCTTATGCGGATTATGTCATTCCCGATGACTTAATGTGGTAAAACAAAAAAAGCGCCGAATGGCGCTTTTTTGTATCTAAATTCAATAAGCACTCAATTTAATCTTGAAATTCTGAGTTGCCATCGCGCTTTTGCACGAAGATCCAAACCAATATCAAGTTGGCCACAAACCAAAGATCTTTAATCAGAAAATGGCCCGTTGTCGTGAGCAATGTCTCGCCAGAAAATGAAGCCTCAAATGTGAATAAAAACGATTGAGTTACTATGAATACTGCGCCAGACATTACGATAGCTGGTACTAATAGTTTGCGATTAAACACACCTGCTATTAGTAGACCCACAGCAATCAAGTCGTAGACTCCGATTAGGTTTGAAGTCATTTGCACGTCCCAAATATTGTACATCCAGGCCATCAATGGTGAAGATTCAACTAATGGCTCAATTCCAACCGCTTCCAGGTGGGTAAATTTCATACCGCCAATCCATAATAGGACTAATAACACTGGCACCATATTGAACCAAATGGCTAGCTTATCCGTTAACCAGCTGGGTCTTAATAATGTAATGCCAATCGCCAGCGTCGCGAAGTACTTTATGACGCCTTGTCCGGCACCAATTGCCGGAAATCCACCAAGTTTCTCAATCCACATATTTTGACCAAATAACGCAATGAGGGGGATGAGGCTTAAGGTTATTAATAAATAACCCAACCACTTATTTGTATTTTGTAATAGGGCTAAAAATGCCGCAATCGCTGTAATAATAAAGATAAGTGCAGCCAAAGCGTTAAACACTTGTGGTGTCAGTAAATCACCTATGGTGTAAAAGTCAGTAATGCGTTTGATGTGGTTATGCTCACCAATCAACATCATGCTTGCGCCTAATAAGCCTGTCGAAAGCGTTATCAAAAATAACACAGCTTTTGATAAAACGTTGGAGTTCATGATTTGTTCCCGTTGTGTAAATGCTTGTGAATAAGACCTAGATAAGCGAAATGCATTTCAACTAAATGAAGATTATTTTTGCTTAATTGACTAAGTGCTTGCTTACAGAGGATATTTAGTCCAGCGAAAATACGGATTTTGGTTACACTTTGAATAGGTTGATCAGAAAGTTAATAATCATGCTCCGAACATTCTGTTGCGGCACTCAAGAACTAAATGGACGTTTAGGAAAGATAAAATGGGTTATGTCATACCTTTTGTTGGTGTTTTTGGTTTTTTGGTCGCTCTTGGCCAATGCGGCAAAAGAAATCATCATCCCATTGAATAATTGGTCAAGTCAACAGGTCGTTTCGCATGCAGTGGGACAGCTATTGGCTAAACAAGGATACCGTGTACGTTATCAATCCATATCATCAAAAGACCAGTGGGGGGCTATTCAACGGGGTTACGTGCATTTTCAGTTAGAAATTTGGCAAGCGTCTATGGCAGAGCATTTTGATATGATGGTCTCCGCCAAACAAATAGTCGACATGGGCCGACACGACGCGGTAGGGAGAGAAGATTGGTGGTATCCCATTTATGTTGAAAAAGAATGTCCGAAGTTACCGTCTTGGCAAGCGTTAAACGAGTGTTATTCATTGTTTTCAGATCAATCTAAGTTAGGCATTTATTACAGTGGGCCTTGGAATTTTGGAGACGCGGATATCATACGAGCTTTAGATCTCAAATTTGAAATAAGGCGTTTTAACCACGCTAACGGCATATGGAAAGTGCTGCATCAGGCCAATAAGACAAGCCAGCCAATTTTGGTGTTGAATTGGAGCCCCAATTGGACAGATATTGAAGTACAGGGAAGGTTTGTAGAATTTCCCGAGTACGAACCTGAATGTGAATATGACCCCGATTGGGGCATAAATCCAGATATGGTGAGAGACTGTGGAAACCCCAAATCAGGCTGGATCAAAAAAGCGGCGTGGGTGGGCCTTGAACATTATGATGTTTGTGTATATCAGTTCATTAAGAACATTAACTTTTCGAATGACATGTTGGCCCGCGCATCTCATCTGATCAACGTAGAAGGTTTGGAGTTAACAGCAGCAGCTGACAATTGGTTAAGTCTTTATAGTGAAAATGTGAGTGAATGGTTACAAACTTTTGAGAGTTCGACATGCAAATAATAATTTCAAGCATAGTCCAACGGAATACTGATTTTGCGGGAGGATGAGGCTTTAACTAAAAGTAAAAATGCCCGGCAGTACCGGGCATATTGAGTGTTATTTATTTTGCTGGGCGAGTTGCGCTTTTACCTGTTGCAGCTCGAGCAAGATAGCGTTTAATTTTTCATCCTGATTCGCCGTTTTTTTGTCTTCTTTGGCCTTTTGTTTCGCTTCTCTAGCTTTTGCGTGTTCCTCTTCCATGACATTGACTACGATACCAATAACCATGTTCAGGAAGGCAAATGCAGTAAAGAAGATAAACGTAAGATAGAAAATCCAGCTCATGGAGTACACTTCCATTGTTTCATACATGACATCGGTCCAATCCTCAAATGTCATAACCCGGAACAAGGTAAGTAAGGAAATTGTGATATCGCCCCATAACTCAGGGTTAATTGACTCGAATAATGTGCTACCGATTGCGGCATAAATGTAGAAGATGATAAACATCAATAACATCACATACCCTAGTTGCGGCAGCGCTTTGACCAAAGATGTGAGCAGGATCCTCAATTCAGGAATAAAGGAAACCATTCGTAATACTCTGAATACCCGGACTAAACGTGCTATTAGAGCCATATCCGTGTTGTCGATAGGGATGAGACTGATGGCAACTATGATGGTGTCGAAGGTATTCCAAAAGTTGTTGAAGAATTTTGTTTTGTTAGGGTCCGTATAAAATCGAAGGCTGATTTCTAATACGAAAAATACGGTAATAAACAGATCCAGGTATTTAGTCATCAAATGAACATTTGACGAAATATCATAGGTTTTAACGCCTACCAATAAAGCGGATGCGATAATAACGGTTATAACAAACAACTCAAAAAGTTTGTTTTGACGTATGTTTAATAAGCTTTGTTTGACTGTGCTAACACTCATAAAATTGGTACTTAAAATTCGAATTGTGGGTATGTAGGACCTAATTTCCAAATTTCAATCTTTGACAATCAAAATGTTCAAAAAGTGACAACGTTTTTAAAGTATTTATTTGTCTTGATGGCGTAAAAGTTGTTTTGCTGAAAGATGCACGTCGTTATATTCGAAAATCGAATTGACTGACTTTTGTTGCAGCATTTCGTTAAATCGGGTTTCAAATAACTTCATCGCGTTTAACATAAACGGATCATCTTTTAGCGCTGGAGAAAATGCGATATAAACAGGTGCGTCGTTAACACACCCTGCTGATTTGATTTTTTTGTTGAGGCCTTCCTGCTTAAAAATATGATTCGTAGTATTGAGCGTAAATAAGAAAGTATCAATGCGGCCTTTCATTAGCTTTTTTGCATTCTGAACGACAAATCGTTCGTGATAAGGCTGAAACTGAAACTGATTAGGGTGGGTTCGCATAAAACTATGCAGTTCCTCGAGTGACGTATCTTCTGCCACACCAATTTGCATATCGCCCAACGAATTTGGCCCGGTATAGGCCCAGCCTGACTGCATTAAAGTGAAAAAGCACATTTTCTGTATACCGAGTGGTGTGGCGGGGTAGATTAAATCGGGGGCTTCTTTTTTGGCTGGCGATAACAAGGCGTGGGACTTACCTGTACGTACATTGTGTATAGCTCTGGACCAGGGAAAATACTGAATATCTAAGGCCACTTTCGAATCTTCGTACACGGCTTCAACGATGTCTACTATGTAACCCTTGAGGTTTTTATCTTCTGGGCAAATTTGTGGACACCAGTCAATCGCGGCAATGGAAAGACGCTGTGGTTTATCCTTTGCAAAGGCACCTGAACTGCAGCCTATCCCTAATAACAATAAAAATAGGAAACTAGCATTCTTGAACGACGTTTTATAACTCAATTGTCGGCTGCTCTTCTCTTTCAGGATCAACTAAATATAGCGGATTACACTAAAGTCTAATTTACTTTCGAATTTATGTTGTAACATTAAGTTCTGGGCAATTGCAAATCTCACCCAAGAAGTCTTATTCTGGAATTTTAAAATCGATTCCTCGGGCGTTGAGCTTAGCGCACAGCCCTTTGAAATGTTCTTGAGGTAAGCGACTGTTTATCATTACATTTTGCGAATATTGGACGTCTAGCACTTGTCCATTGACTTGCGTTAACTGATGGCGAATCCATTGTTCATTGGCAAAATCCGATGTGATATCTAAGTCAGTTGTTTTAACAATGGGAATAAGTTCCGCCATACCAAATGCCTGCTCTACTGCTTGAGAATAGGCCCTTACTAATCCGCCTGCGCCGAGCTTAATGCCACCAAAATATCGTATAACAATGACCATAACGTTGTTTACAGGTTTATGTTGAAGCACGTTTAACATTGGCTTCCCTGCTGTTCCTGAAGGTTCACCATCATCAGACATGGCGGCGGTTTGGCTATTGACGGAGTCGCCCATTACATATGCCCAGCAGTGGTGCCTGGCATCAGGGTAGGCCTGTTTCGCTTCCGCTAAATAGGACATCGCTTGTTCACGATTATCTATTGCCTTGACCCAAGTGATGAACTGGCTCTTTTTAATTTCGAGCGTGTGTCTAACTTCATTAGCAATAATATATCGTGTCATGGCAGTAATGTTTGATAAGGAAACAGATAAGTTGTTGTTCGCGATTTTTGTGTTTACACTGAACTAATAACTGTAAAAGTGTCTATTATGCCGCTAAATGGTGGTATTAAAAACGATCATTTTTAGTTAAATTAGTTTTAATAAGTAATCTAACCCTATTTAAAAGGATTGTGACTGGTAATGACCCGGTGTTGGCTAGCAACGTTAGTATTAATAGTGGGGGCGTCTTTTTCGACTCAGGCCGATGAAGTTTATCGTTGCGTGGAAAAAGGGGTGACCAAATTTTCAGCGCTACCGTGCGGAGATCAGGAGACCATGACTCAATACGACGTCACGCGTGCCGAGTCAATTGAAGATTACTGGTTGAAACAAAAAAGAAAACTGCAGAAAAAGTTGGATGAACGTCAGATTCGTGCAGAACAATATGTAGATGGCTATCCTAGTCTGAATAGCAAAATCAAAGAAGCCATTCTTGAATGCAGAATCACTCAAGGCATGACACGCAAACAAGTTTACCTTTCGTGGAATGTACTTCCAGAAGGCGAGCGTCGAGAAGTGAACAGAGAGTCATCCCTCACGTTTTACAAATACAAACGGGCTCCGATTTGCCGCAAAGACAAATTCAAGGAAGCGGATTTGACTTTTAACAATCGAACGCAACTTTTGGTTGGTTGGAACATTCGCCACTAAAACTTTTCGTCTTTTTAATTTCACTGCTTTTGTTTGCATCTACGTAATAAGCCAGTTAGATTGACTGCAAGTTTTACTGAGATGTAATTGTTAATGGACTTCGCAAAAAAGATAAGCGCCGTAAGACCGTATTCCCGCAATCAAAAAAATTCAGATCGTTTTTACCTGGCCGAACAATTTGAAAGTGATCGAGGCCGTATCATTCAAAGTGCCGCTATTCGCCGATTACAGCAAAAGACACAAGTATTTCCACTGGAAAATAACTCAGCGGTTCGTAGCCGATTAACACACTCACTAGAAGTGCAGCAGACGGGAAGGCATATCGTACGCACCATATTTAAGAAGTTGCAGGATGAAAAACAAGATTACGGATTAAAGGATTATGAAAGAGAAATAGAGTCGCTGGTGGAAATGTCCTGTTTGATGCACGATATTGGTAATCCACCTTTTGGACATTTTGGTGAAGCCGCTATCAACGAGTGGTTTTCTCATCACTTGGATAAACATGTTCTGTTCGCTCAGGCAGATAACAAGATGTTAGCGCTGCAATTGAAACATGAACTGAAAAATTTCGAAGGTAATGCTCAAGCGTTTCGCATTATCTTTAACCTGCTGAAGTTAAACTTAACCTACTCCCAGGCTGCAAGCATTCTTAAATACACACGTTGTGGTTTGGAGCAACGTCCTGAAAAAGAAAAGCCTCTTTCTTACCTTAAGAAAAAAGTGGGTTTTTATTATTCAGAGTTGCCGAACATCGAGCAAATGAATGAACATTTAGATATCAAATCAGGCCACCGCTATCCACTCGCGTATTTAATGGAAGCGGCGGACGACATTAGCTATTGTCTGGCCGATATTGAAGATGGCGTTGAAAAAGGTTTGATGGATTGTGACAAATTAGCTGATAGCTTAAAAAGTACATTTAATTCATTAGCAGGTGAAGACTCTGAAACCGCTTTTTTAAAGAAGAAGTCGTTTGCGCAGGCTGTAGACTACGCCTTATCTCGAAGTCATAAAGAGCCAATCAACAAGTCCCACGAATTTTTTGTTTGGTTGAGAGTGCAACTTATCCATCCACTTGTTGATCACGCGGCAGACAGTTTCATTAATAATATAGAAGCTGTATATGAAGGAAGTTTGAATCGAGCGCTTTTGGAAGATAATAGCTTGTATCACCATATGATCGCAACGTTTAAGTCGGTAGCAATAAAACACATTTTCAGTACCAGTGAGGTTGAAACCAAAGAGCTGCAGGGGTTTAGGGTAATTAGTGGACTGTTAAAAGCATTTGAACCTTTGTTGTTGTGCAGTACAGAAACATTTCAGGACATGGTGCAAGGAAAAAAGCGCGGAGGCTTGATTGAAGCGCGTTTGTTTAAACGACTCGCGAACAAACACTTAAAAGCTTATTTACAAGTGGTTGAGCCCCTCAAAAGTGGCCGCGATTTTATATTACTGGAGTTTTATTATCGCTGCCGCCTGATCCAGGATCATGTCAGCGGTATGACGGATCAGTATGCACTAGAAGAATATCGAAATTTGCATCCAAATTAGCCAATTATCCTAATTAGCCCATTCAAAAAACGCTGGTTTTGTCGTACACTCCGGCGTTTCGTAAATTTATTTCAATTGATGCCAAAGGTTATCCGGCGTCAATCAGCAGCAGTAATACAGGCAAAGTAATGACCGATATTAGTCAAGCGTTAGCAGAGATCAAACGCGGTGCAGATGAAATTCTGCCAGAAGAAGATTTAATCAAAAAGTTAGAAGAAGGTAAGCCGCTAAAGATAAAGGCTGGTTTTGATCCTACAGCGCCGGATCTTCATTTAGGTCACACAGTTTTGATCAATAAATTAAAAACGTTTCAGGACCTTGGTCACGAAGTGATTTTTCTGATTGGTGATTTCACTGGATTAATTGGTGACCCAACAGGTAAAAGTGCAACTCGTAAGCCGCTTACTAAAGAAGATGTACTTAAAAACGCCGAAACTTATAAAGAGCAGGTGTTTAAGATTCTGGATCCTGCTAAAACCACTATCGCTTTTAACTCAACCTGGTTTGACGAGTTTGGTGCTGCCGACATGATTAAATTAGCTGCCCGTCAAACTGTGGCTCGCATGTTAGAACGTGACGACTTTAAAAAGCGTTACGCTGGCGGTCAGTCGATTGCAATTCATGAATTTTTGTATCCATTAGTTCAAGGTTGGGATTCGGTAGCGCTTAAAGCAGACGTTGAGCTAGGCGGTACGGACCAGAGATTTAACCTGTTAATGGGCCGTGAGTTACAAAAAGAAGAGGGGCAGCGTCCACAATCTGTATTAATGATGCCATTACTTGAGGGCCTTGATGGTGTTCAAAAAATGTCTAAGTCATTGAATAACTACATTGGTATCACAGATGCGCCAAATGACATGTTTGGTAAAGTGATGTCTATCTCTGATGACTTAATGTGGCGTTATTACGATTTGTTAAGCTTCCGTCCTCTTAATGAAATTGAAGAATTAAAGGCAAAAGTAGAAGCCGGTCAAAACCCGCGTGATATTAAGATTGATCTGGCGAAAGAGCTTATCGCTCGTTTTCACGACGATAACGCGGCTGAGCAAGCTCATGCTGATTTCATTAAACGTTTCCAGAAAAATGCATTGCCTGATGACATTCCTGAAGTCACGGTTGAAGCTGGCGAAGACATCGCCATTGGCAATTTGTTAAAAGAAGCGGGTCTGGTAGCCAGTACGTCTGAAGCTATGCGCATGATCAAACAAGGTGCGGTTAAACTAAATGGTAAAGAAAAGATAACCGACAACAAAATGTTAGTAGCTGTTGGTTCTAGTGAAATTTACCAAGTTGGAAAACGTAAGTTTGCTAAGGTGACGGTAAACTAAATTTAGTTTGTTGATACAGAAAGAAGACAGAAAGTAGAACTGTCGCTCTAAGCATTAAAAAGGGCCTTATCTAAGATAAGGCCCTTTTGTTTGCGTAATGACTTGTTAACTATTGGTTATCAATGCCGTCTGTATCTTCATTAGATTCAGCTGTTGGTTTATCTTCAGCTTTCGCTTCTTCTTTTACTACAGGAGCTGGTTGCTCAGCCGCTTGTTGTGCTTGAGTTGCTGCAACGGATGCCGCAACAGATGGTGCTGCATTCGCTACTTTTGCACCGCCTTCAAGTTCAATTATTTTTTGCTCTAGAGCTAGTTTTTCTTTTTCAAAGTCAAGTAACTTACGTTGTTTAGCTAAGTCTTGTTGCTCCATTTCGCTAATCTTTGCGTTTAGCGCTGAAATGTTCTGTTGTAAAGAAACCTGGCTGTCGTTTTGTGCTTTGATTTCTGCGTCTTTTTGTTGAAGCTTAGTTACTAAGTCTGCTTTTTCCTGGTTAAGGGTAGCAATGACTTGCGCGCCTTTTGCGTCGCCCGCTGCAACACTTTGCTGTAAGCTAGTTACTTTAGCTTCTGCCTCTGCAACTTTTGCTAGCTGAGCTTTTGCTAATTCAGCTAGTTCAACAGCTTGTTGTTTTAGTGGCATATTACGCAAATCAGTTTCAGTTAACTCTTTTGCAATGTTGAATAATTGCGTTTCATAACCTAATAAGTATGTTTCACGGTTTGCACGTTTGATACCGCCAAGCTCTTGAACCGATTGCAACATGTGGCTTGCACGATCCATTTGGAAGTTCGCCTGCTTAACGGCTTCGCTGATGGCTTCTTGATTTCTTGGATCCGCCGTGATGGTAGATTCCGCGTTAGCAAGCGCTGACAATGCTTGTTGGTGTGTTGCTGGAACGGTACGTTTTGCTTTCGCCTTACGTAAAGTCTCCGCTTTGGCTCTAACCGTCTTTAACTCGATCAGTTTTACGATACGAACTTCGAACGCGCGTAATTTCGGTAATAACTTAGCGTTATCAGCACGTGCGTCTTCTAAGTCACCATCAGCGATGTCTTCAACGATTTCATCAATATCACGAGATAAAGTACGATATGGCTTTGGCAACAAGCTTGACGCGTTTAATTTGTTCAACTGGTTACGAATATCGAAGCTTTCAACCAAAATAGTTTGTGCATTTTGCTTGGTTTGATAAGCACGGTCTAAGTGACCATTTGCTTCTTGAAGGTTTTCTAGAATTCGATTTGATTTGCTTTTTGTCGCTTCGCTGCGATCAGCCAGCATTTCATCATAATCTTCTTTTGCATCATTAAAGCTATCAATAGCTTCTTCTAAATGATCAGGAGCAAAATAAGTTAATTCGTCTTGTTTTGCTTGTTCAAGACGAGCTTGGAACGCCTTTACTTTAGTTTCAGATTCTGAGAAACGTGTGTTTTGCACTTTAGCGCGCTGTTCTTGTTCGGCTATTTTTTCTGAAGTGCTTTGACAGCCTGTCAGCAAGGCAGTTAAAACCAAAGTACTGCAAAGTGTTAACTTATTCATGTCCTATTCCATTTTTAATTACAATTACGTAGATTTTATCTCGCTGAGAATTAATATCCAGTCCGGGAACTAAATTAGTTCAGGTGTATATATAAAAACGAAGTAACACAGATTGAAATTGCCTTAAATCACGCGGAGTTATTGTGTTAAACTCTCGCCGAATTCATTGAAAAAAAATTTAACATGTTAGATAACGTAAGAATTGTATTAGTTAATACCTCCCACACTGGAAATATTGGTTCTGCCGCCAGAGCGATGAAAACGATGGGATTATCAGACTTGGTATTGGTCGACCCCGTACAACCACCTGATAGCCACGCTTCTGCGTTAGCAGCTGGGGCGACAGATATCCTTGGTAACATCAAAATTGTGGATACGTTACAGGAAGCAATTGCTGACTGTGGCTTAAGTATCGCAACGAGTGCTCGCTCTAGAACTTTATCCTGGCCAATGTTAGAGCCAAGAGAATGTGGCAAAAAAGTCGTAACTGAAGGCAGCAAACACAAAGTAGCGTTAGTGTTTGGTCGTGAAAATTCAGGTTTGACGAACGAAGAGTTACAACAGTGTCAGTTCCATGTGCATATTCCGGCAAACCCAGATTACAGTTCGTTAAATCTGGCAATGGCAGTGCAAACGTTATCTTATGAAGTTCGTATGCATTATTTAGAGCAACAAGGTAGTCAGTTTGAAGCGTTCGAAACTGAGTATCCAAATAGCGAACAGCTTGAAGGCTTTTATAATCATTTAGAAGAAGCCTTATTGCATACTGGATTTATCATAAAACAACACCCGGGGCAGGTTATGTCCAAGTTGCGTCGTTTATTCAATCGTGTAAGACCAGAGTCACACGAGTTGAATATTTTACGCGGCGTCCTTACTTCAATTACTAAATCGACCAAAGAGTAAAAAGCAACAATGTTTGACCGTATAAAAGAAGATATCGCTAGCGTCTATAACCGTGATCCTGCTGCACGCAGTAACATGGAAATCCTGTTTAACTACCCGGGATTACACGCTATATGGTGTCAACGCTTGGCTAACAAGTTATGGCGGTCAAACTGGAAATGGTTAGCTCGATTTGTTTCAACGTTAGCACGTTGGATCACCGGTGTTGAAATCCACCCTGGTGCCACGATTGGTCGTCGGTTTTTCATCGACCATGGCATGGGTGTAGTAATCGGAGAAACCGCTGAAATTGGCGATGATGTAACTCTATATCATGGCGTAACTTTGGGTGGTACAAGTTGGAATGCTGGCAAACGTCACCCGACGTTGGAAGATGGTGTTGTGGTAGGGGCCGGGGCTAAGATCTTGGGCCCTATTCGCATAGGGAAAAACGCACGAGTTGGTTCCAATTCGGTTGTCGTAAAAGAAGTACCAGCAGAAGCAACGGTAGTTGGAATTCCAGGAAGAGTCGTAAATGCTCCTGCTATTGATAAAGATCAAAAACGCAGCAAAATGGCGCAAAAGTTTGGTTTTGATGCTTACGCCGTTTCACCAGACAATCCAGATCCTGTGGCCAACGCCATTGGCACCATGCTAGATCACATTTCAATTATGGACGAAAAGTTAACTTCGGTTTGTTGTGAAGTGTCCAAGATGGGCGGGGATGTCTGTGAGAAAGAATTACCCGAGATAGAAGTTGAATCTGAAGAGTTTATTGAAGCCGAACAGAAAGCCGCGGAACAACGTGAGGCTGGCATGCATTCTTTCGATCCCATAATTTGATTGATCTTGATCAAAAAACACTTGAAAAACTGTAATACCCGAGTAAATTAGTCAGGTATAATTACTTGACTATTTTACTCAGGTTTGTACAATGCGCCACCTGATTACAGGTCCAGTAAAACCTAGTGTGAAGGATGGTTTATGAAGCTTACATCTAAAGGTCGTTATGCAGTTACCGCAATGTTAGACGTTGCATTACATGCTTCAACCGGACCTGTGCCATTGACCGATATTTCGGACCGTCAGGGCATCTCTTTGTCTTACCTAGAGCAACTATTTGCGAAGCTACGTAAAAGCGAATTGGTTAGCAGTGTTCGTGGACCAGGTGGTGGTTACTTTTTGGGTCGGGATGCCTCTGAGATTTTTATTAGCGAAGTGATCGCTGCGGTTGATGAAAGTGTTGATGCGACAAAGTGTGGCGGCAAGGGCAACTGTCAGGGTGGCTCACGTTGTTTGACCCATAAGTTATGGTCTAACTTAAGTAATCGAATCGAGAGTTTTTTAAGTGAGATTAGTCTTGGCGAGTTGGTTCAACAAGAGGATGTGCAAGTTGTTGCGCAACGCCAGGACGATAATCGAAAGACAATTCAGTTGTCGACAGAGAATTTATAGTATTTTAGCGGCCTGAAATAAGCAGGCTAAGAAAGTTTGTGGAGAAATTAATGAAGTTACCAATTTATCTTGATTATGCTGCAACAACACCGGTAGACCCGCGAGTTGCAGAAGAAATGATGAAGTCGTTAACAATGGACGGCACATTTGGTAACCCTGCGTCGCGTTCTCACCGATACGGCTGGCAGGCAGAAGAGTTAGTAGACATCGCGCGTAACAATATCGCCGATTTAGTTAATGCGGATCCTCGTGAAATCGTTTTCACTTCGGGTGCAACTGAATCAAACAACTTGGCGATTAAAGGTGCTGCAAACTTTTATTCTAAAAAAGGCAAACACATTATTACATCTAAGACGGAACACAAAGCTGTTTTAGATACGTGTCGTGAACTTGAGCGACAAGGTTTTGAAGTAACGTATTTGGACGTTATGCCAAACGGTTTGATCGACCTAAATGTTCTTGAAGGTGCAATGCGTGACGACACCGTTGTAGTGAGCATTATGCACGTGAACAATGAAATTGGTGTAGTTCAAGACATCGAAAAGATTGGCGAATTATGTCGCGCTCGTAAGATTGTTTTCCATGTTGATGCTGCTCAAAGTGCTGGCAAACTACCTATCGATTTGGCCGAGCTTAAAGTTGACTTAATGTCCTTCTCCGCACACAAAATATATGGCCCTAAAGGCATTGGCGCATTATATGTTCGTCGTAAGCCTCGTATTCGTCTAGAAGCTCAAATGCACGGTGGTGGTCATGAGCGCGGCTTCCGTTCAGGAACCTTGGCGGTTCACCAAATCGTTGGCATGGGTGAAGCGTTCCGTATTGCTAAAGAAGACATGCAAAAAGACGCAGAGCACATTATCGCGTTACGTAGCCGTTTATGGGAAGGCATTAAAGATATTGAAGAAACGTATATCAACGGCGACATGGAGCACCATGTACCAGGCATCTTTAACGTAAGTTTCAATTTTGTTGAAGGTGAGAGCCTGATCATGGCACTGAAGGATATGGCAGTATCGTCTGGTTCTGCTTGTACTTCTGCTAGTTTAGAGCCGTCGTATGTACTACGTGCATTAGGTTTATCTGATGAATTGGCGCATAGCTCAATCCGTTTCAGCATCGGACGTTTTACGACTGAAGAAGATATCGATCATGTTGTTTCACAAGTAAACAATGCCATCGATAAATTACGTGAAATGTCACCACTTTGGGAAATGTTCAAAGATGGTGTTGACCTAAATAGCGTTCAGTGGGCTGCCCACTAGAGTTTAAGAATGTTAAATGCGGCTTAGAAGCCGCGTTATGAGAGATTAAAAACCGAGTTATCGGTTGAGGAGCTAAAAATGGCTTATAGTGATAAAGTTATCGACCATTATGAAAACCCACGTAACGTAGGGTCTTTCGACAAAAATGATCCAAACGTGGCAACTGGTATGGTAGGCGCGCCAGCTTGTGGTGACGTTATGAAGTTACAGTTAAAAATAGACGAACAAGGCATCATCGAAGATGCTAAATTTAAGACATACGGCTGCGGATCAGCGATTGCTTCATCTTCACTTGTGACAGAGTGGGTAAAAGGCAAGTCTATTGATGAAGCTCAGGCACTAAGCAATACCGAAATTGCTGAAGAACTCGCATTACCGCCAGTAAAAATTCATTGCTCTATTTTAGCGGAAGATGCGATTAAAGCCGCAATTGAAGACTATAAAGCGAAAAAAAGCTAAATAGATTGAGACGTAAGCGAAGGAGTAATCATTGATTCCAGCTTGTGTTGGATCAAGGTGTACTTTGCTTAAATTTGAAAAAATAATACATTGTTTAACCGTTTTTAGAGGCAGCAGTACATGGCCATCAGTTTAACCGAATCCGCAGCGGATCGAGTAAAAACCTTTTTAGCAAATCGAGGCAAAGGCTTGGGCTTGCGATTAGGTGTTAAAACAACTGGGTGTTCAGGTCTGGCGTACGTTCTGGAGTTTGTGGACGAGCTGCAGGAAGGCGACGAAGTGTTTGAAGACAAAGACGTCAAAGTCATTATTGATGCAAAAAGTTTGGTTTACCTTGATGGTACTCAGTTGGACTTCGTAAAAAATGGATTAAATGAAGGGTTTGAGTTCAAAAACCCGAATCAAAAAGATGAGTGTGGTTGCGGCGAGAGTTTCACCGTTTAGCTTTTGGTCATTTGGCCAGATGTTGTCACACTAGGTTAAGGCCATTCCCTATCAGGTAATGGCCTTACGTGTTTTTAAAGATAATGAACAAAAGGGCTGTCCGTGCGTTACTTTTCCTTATTTGACTTACCTGTAGACTTTCAGGTTGATTTGGACACCTTAAGCCAAAGATATCGAGAAATTCAAAAGCAGGTTCACCCTGACAATTACGCAAATTCTACTGAAAGCGAACGTCTTTTGGCGGTGCATACCGCTGCGGAAGTGAACGACGCATTTGAGACGTTAAAGTCGCCATTAACACGTGCTGAGTACATGGTGATGGAACATGGTTTTGATGTGAAACACGAGCAGGCCACCATTAAAGATGGCATGTTTTTGATGCAGCAAATGGAACTGCGGGAAGAGTTAGAAGAAATCGCAGAGGCCAGCGACGTCGAGACTGCATTTGATGACTTTTACGACGATGTAAAACAGTTAATCCAACAATATACAGATCAATTTCAAAGCTTGTTTAATCAGCAAGCTTATACAGACGCGGCAATGGCGGTGAGAAAACTTAGGTTTATCTACAAGCTGCAAGATGAAGCTCGATTGTTAGAAGACAAATTATTAGATTTTTAACCCTTTTCGGGTAAGTAAACAGGCACAGTTAAGATGGCATTACTTCAAATTGCAGAGCCGGGACAAAGCACAAATCCCCACGAACATAAATTAGCAGTAGGCATAGATTTAGGCACGACAAATTCCTTAGTCGCGTCTGTTCGCAGTGGCTTACCTGAGGTTCTACCAGACAGCTCAGGTCGTCGTTCGCTGCCTTCGGTCGTACGATATCATGAAAATACACTAACCATCGGCCATGAAGCAAAGGCGACGGCGGCGGAAGATCCAGAAAATACCATAGTTTCAGTTAAACGATTCCTTGGTCGTGGTTTGGCTGATATTCAATCTTTGTACGGTGATTTACCTTATAACTTTGTTGAAAAAGAACATACGGTTAACCTGGCGACTAAACAGGGCGAGAAAAACCCTATCGAGGTCTCTGCCGAGATCCTTTATAACCTCAAACAAAGAGCGACTGAAACCTTAGGGGATGATTTACAAGGTGCAGTGATCACTGTACCCGCGTATTTCGATGATGCTCAGCGTCACGGCACAAAAGATGCTGCAGAATTGGCGGGAATTAAGGTGCTGAGATTAATCAATGAGCCAACAGCTGCGGCGATTGCTTATGGCTTAGACTCCGGTCAGGAAGGTGTCATTGCCGTTTATGACTTAGGTGGCGGTACTTTTGATATCTCTATTTTACGCCTGAACAAAGGTGTGTTCGAGGTGTTAGCAACCGGTGGTGATTCGGCATTAGGTGGTGACGATTTTGACCGTGCCATCATTAAACATTTGACCGAAAAACATGAGCTTCCTTCCCATGTTTCTGCAGTCAGTTTACGAAAGTTGTATGACTTAGGTCGAGAGCTGAAAGAACAGTTAACGGATTGTGACAACGTAGATTATGAACTGTCGCTTGAAGAGGGTGAGATTTCTGGTTCACTTTCAAAAGGCACGTTTGATGAAATAGTCGCTGACTTGGTTAAAACCACTCTAAGAAGTTGCCGTCGAGCATTAAAAGACGCAGACATTGAAAAAGAAGATGTTCTGGAAGTGGTCATGGTCGGTGGTTCTACTCGTGTTCCTTTGGTACGTGAACAAGTTGCTTCATTTTTTGGCCGTACACCTTTGACTTCAATTGATCCTGATGAAGTGGTGGCTATTGGTGCTGCGATTCAGGCCGATTTACTTGTTGGCAACAAACCGGACTCTGACATGTTGTTGCTGGACGTGACGCCTCTGTCTTTAGGTTTGGAAACCATGGGTGGACTAGTGGAAAAAGTTATTCCACGAAACACCACGATACCTGTAGCAAGAGCTCAAGAATTTACCACCTATAAAGATGGTCAAACCATGATGGCTATCCACGTATTACAGGGAGAGCGTGAATTGGTGGACGATTGCCGCTCATTAGCCCGTTTTGTCCTTAAAGGAATACCGCCATTGACGGCGGGAATCGCAGTGATCCGCGTAACCTTCAATATCGATGCGGACGGCTTGTTAAGTGTGACGGCGCTTGAAAAATCCACAGGAATTGAAGCCTCTATACAGGTTAAACCGTCTTATGGTTTAGAGCAGAACGAAATTGCTGACATGATCAGCGCGTCTATGTCCCATGCCCGTGAAGATATGGAACATAGGATGTTACGCGAGCAGCAAATTGATGCTGTTCGTATGATTGAGGCTTTGCAATTAGCGTTGGATGAGTCGGGACACTTAATTGCCGATGAGGCTGAAAGAGGTGCCATCGATAATGCCATTATGGAATTACAGCAAAGCTGCCAGGGTACTGATGGTCAGGTGATCAAAGATAAGATCAAACAATTGGATGATACAAGTCAGCCGTTTGCTGCACGTCGTATGGAAAATAGTATTAAACAAGCATTGACGGGTCAGACCGTTGACAATGTTTAGCAGTAAAAAATTAAGTAGAGAAATTTAGAATGCCACAAATTATATTTTTACCTCATGAAGATCTTTGTCCAGACGGCGCTGTAGCAGAAGCCGAAAAAGGTGAGTCGGTATTAAACGTTGCTCTGAAAAATGACATTGACGTAGAACACGCTTGTGAAAAAGTTTGTGCTTGTACAACCTGTCATATCATCGTTCGTGAAGGTTTTGATTCTTTACCTGAAAGTGACGAATTGGAAGACGATATGCTGGATAAGGCTTGGGGTCTTGAAGCTGAATCTCGCCTTGGCTGTCAGGCAATCGTTCAGGATGAAGATCTGGTTGTTGAAATTCCAAAATACAGCTTGAACCACGCTAAAGAAAACCACTAGTATTGTGCCACCTCAAATCAAACTGTTTTTGTAACTGAATTTGATTTGAGGTGTTAATCTCCCGTTTCTTGTGAAGATCAGTTGGCCGTAAAGCTTAACGCTAAATAAAACGCCAATAGAATCACAATCCATAACGTCATGTTACTGACGGTTTGAACTCGAGACAAAAAGCCACTCGGTCTATGATAAAGCCTTAACGTACTGCGAATCTGTTTCAATATCGTCATTACCGATAATCTGATTCTTCTGTCAACAGCGATAACATACTCATATAGGGTCGTGAAAATATTTGGTAGCCAACGGCGATATAACCAATCCACATCCAGATTAGTGGACTTTAGTTCTGGCGGATAAAGACCTTTCATGTTTAACCAGGCAAAGGCCAACGCCGCGAAGAATAACAATTGAGTCTGTGCCAATACATGTGTCATGTCATAAGGGCTGTAATCCAGTTGATGTGGCAAGAACTGATACAGCAAGTTTGGATAAACACCTATGATAAGACACAAAGATGCGGCCAATGTCATGGCTAATAACATGTTTGGCGGTGGATCGCTGGCCCTCAGTCCGGAGTCATGACCGAAAAAGGCAAAATACGGAATTTTGATCCCAGCATGGTGAAATACACCAGCTGAAGCAAACAAGAGTGCTAGCCAAATTTCGCCGTAACCTTGATTTAACACCGCCGTCATTACCATGGACTTACTGACAAAACCGTTGAATAGTGGAAAGGCTGAGATAGAAGCGGCACCCACGATACAGAGGATCGTGGTTTTTGGCATGGTTTTATACAAACCTCCAAGTTCCGAGCCGTTTATTTTTCTAACCATGTGTAATACGGCACCCATGGACATAAATAGCAGTCCCTTGAATAAGATGTCATTCACTGCATGTGAGACGGCACCATTTAACGCAAGCTCAGTTCCTATGCCAATACCCACAACCATGAAACCTAGCTGATTGATCAAACTAAAGGCCAATACTCGCCTTAGGTCGTTTTCAATAACGGCATAAAAAATAGGGAAACAGGTCATAACCGCGCCAATATAAATCAGTAGCTCTGCGCCTAAAAATCCTCGCGCGAGGGCGTATACGGCGACTTTAGTTGTTAATGCACTAAGTAAGACTGTGCCACTGAATGTGGCCTCCGGGTATGCGTCAGTTAACCAGGTATGTAACATAGGGAAGGCGCACTTTATGCCAAATGCGACAAAAATCAGCCAGGTAGCGATGCTATTTAATTCAAAATGAGAAAAGCTTAAGTCGCCCTGTTGGTGCCAGTAAAAAATGGTGCCTATTAGCAACAAAACACCCGACATAAATTGATAAACCAAATATCTAAAACCGCTGTCAAAGGAGCGGCTACTGCGTCTGGCCCATATTAAGAACACAGAAGATATGGCCATTAATTCCCAGAAAATAAATAAGGTTAATAAATCGCCTGCAAAAACGGCGCCTAGCGCTCCGGATGTATAAAGTAGAGAGGTAAGTTGTTGCACTTTGTCTTTGACATGTAACGCATAAATCAGGCTAATGAAAGCAGCGATATGAAATATGTATCCAAAAACCAGACTGAGTTCGTCGACTCTGAGCGGGGTTAGTTGCAATTCAAATAACGGAAAATGCCATAACGCCTGAGGATCTAAGTACCAAAGGTTCGCCATGCCCCAAATCGGGGCGATAATAAGAAGTGCTTTTGTCATCCAGCCTTTAAATAAGGGCAAAAGACATGCAACAATTAAAAATGGGACAAAAGGAGGAAGATTAAGAATCCACATGTTCTGGTCCATTTTGTTGACTCGGCTCTGTCTTGTTTTGCTCCTGCTCATAATAACTTTCAGATCGCATTAGCCACTTTCGCATCCATTTGGCGATCACAACTAACAGCACACAGCCGACAAATCCATAAATAGGGTAAAACGCGGGTATTCTTTCAAGGGGATGAGTTATGTGTCGGTGAACCAAGAAATCAACAACGACCAATAGAAAACAAATAATCCACAACAAGTGAATAACCCGTTTGACGTTCCTTTTGTCATCAAATATATGTTTTTCTTTGGTCATATTTAGCCCCTTAATTATTCATTGTTAAGGATGATTGGCTGACAACTATGTTACTGGCTAGCGCATACAAAGGTTCTGGAAACAGAAATAAAGTCAGACACATTAAGGTACACAAGCTTATGGCCGCCAGCACGGATATGGGGGCTTCTAGGTTCCTCTTAGGTTCAGGATTTCCTGCTTGCCGGGAAAAAAACGCCCTGACGCCAATAGGCAATAAATAAAAGATATTTAACAGCGAACTAAGGCCTAGTACAGACATCAACAACCACTGTTCAGCTTCTACAGTCGAAACCAACAAAAACCACTTGCTCCAGCTACCAGCGGTAGGTGGTAAGCCTATGATGGACAGACTGGCAATGAGAAAAGCGGTCATAGTGACCGGCATTTGCCATCCGATCCCGGATAATTCACTGACTTTGGTTTTTCCCGTCATGATCAGGATTGCGCCAGCGCAAAAAAACAGTGTGATCTTACCGAAACCATGAATGGCCATATGCATTGCACCACCAATGATCCCAGCTTTGTTTGCCAACAGGGCGCCAATGGTGACGTATCCGAGTTGGCTGACCGTGGAGTAGGCCAGGCGTTTCTTTAGGTTGTCTTGTCTTAATGCGACCAGGGACGCAATTAAAACCGTGATAGCGGACAGGTATAACAATATTTGCGTGGAAGGTAGTTCTTGCAACAAATCTAAGCCAAATACATAGACACATACTTTTAAAATGGTGAATACGCCACCTTTTACCACAGCCACCGCATGCAACAAGGCACTTACAGGGGTTGGTGCCACCATAGCGGCTGGAAGCCACCGATGAAGTGGGAAAATGGCCCCTTTGCCAATTCCTAATATGAAAAGTGGTAACAAGAGGGTTAATAAAGTGCTGGATGCCGTCGTTTTATCAAACACACCGCCTTGAGTGAAACTTAAGTTGCCAGTGACTAGCCAAGTTTGAATTATGGCAGGCAGAAAAAACAATATGGAAGAAAACAGCAGAACAGCGAGGTAAGTTCTTGCACCCAACTTTGCTTTGGTGGTTCCTGCATGAACGACGAGGGGAAAGGTTGATAAGGTTAATAGTTCGTAAAAGATGTATAGCGTGAAGAGGTTATCGGCTAATGCGATGCCCATTACCGTCGTCATGGTAATGGCGAAAAAGAAATAAAAACGCGTTTGATTGTTTTCTTTATGATGCCTCATGTAACCGATGGCGTATAACGTGGTGAGCAACCAAAGAAAGCTGCTCATTAAGATAAAGATAAGCCCTAATGGATCCAGAGAAAAACTAAAACTTAGATTTGGCAGAATTTCGAAAAGACTCAACCGTGCAGGGGAAACTGCATCGAAGTTCAGGTACATCAAGATACAAACCAATAACAAGCCGCCACTTGTTATCAACGAAACGGATTCTCGTATGTTTGGTTGGTTGCGAAATACCGGAATGGCCGACGCGCCTAACAGCGGAATAAGCAGAGTCAGAACCAGGTAATGTGTGCTACTGATTACCATTATAACGCGCCCCCTAATAAGGACTGGACGGCGCTTGTGGACACACTAACTGTGAGTCTGGTGTCTATGCCAAAATACAGATTTGTTAAGGTTAAAACCCAAATTGGCACTAACAAACTTAAAGGGGCTTCGGTTACTCCAGTCAGATGTTTGCTGACCGGTTTGAAGTAAGCAGCCTCGATGATTCGCCAGACATATATGGCTGCGAGCAAAGAGCCTATCAGTATTACGGCAGTGGCAAACCACATACCGCTTTCTAAGCTTGCAATAACCATATGCCACTTACTGATGAATCCTACGGTAAATGGGAGTCCAACCAGACTTAGTCCGCCAATTACCATTGCAGCCATAGTCCAGGGCATTGTTTTGGCCAATCCTGAAAAATGTTGAATTTGCACACTGCCTATTCGATACATGACCGCAGCTAATGCGAGGAATAGTGCGCCTTTCATGAGTGCATGATTAAACAGGTGTAATAGCGTGGCGACGAGACCTGACGCACTATTAAACCCTAAAGTAAGCATCATGTATCCGACTTGAGCGACACTGGAATAGGCGAGTAACTGTTTAATGTTTTGTTGATAGATGGCCATGGCGGAGGCGGTTAAGATCCCCACCAGACCTAGTGTTAGCAAAATATTTTGAAGTGGAAGGACGGTAAAAGAAAACTCATGGCCAAAAACAGAATAAACAAAACGCAACATCATAAAAATAGCCACTTTGGTTGATGTTGCTGCGAGAAAGCTGCTTACGATGGAAGGCGCATAGGCATAGGCCTTCGGTAACCACCAATGCAAAGGAAACAATGCCAGTTTTAAACAAACGCCAACGATGAAGAATGAAAAAGCAGTCAGTATTGTTCTAGAGTCAGCAACGTTAACCAGCCGTTCCGACAAATCGTGCATATTCAGAGTACCTGTGGTCATGTACATCAATCCGATACCAATCAATATAAAAGTGGCACCTAAGGTTCCGACCAACAAATAACTTAACGCTGCCGTTAACGCTCGTCTGTCATTGCCCATTGCTATTAAGGCATAAGAAGACAGGGCTGTTATTTCCAGAAAAATAAAAGCATTAAAAGCGTCACCAGTGACAATAAGTCCCAACATACCAGCAAGGCACATCAGATAGATAACGTAAAACAAGGTATGCCGGTGGGCAGGAATTTCTTTGTTAACGCTTGTTTTGCTCGCAAACAAAACAATGCTGCTTAATGCCGTTACTAATAGTAATAAGTAACAGCCTAAAGTATCGATTATGAGCTCTATTCCAATTGGCGCTTGCCAACCACCTAACGTATAGATCAATGGGCCAGTTTCCAGTATTCGAATTAATAACTGAATGCTGATGCCAAAACATAAAAGACTGGTTGTTAAAGCAAACAGCCATACCAATGTTGCTCGACTTATTATCAAACATAATGGGGCGGCTATTAACGGCAGTAAAACCTGTAAAATGGGCAACTGTGCAGTCATGGGTGAGCGTCCATATCTTGGATCTCATCTTCTTCAACGGTGCCATATGCACGTTTAATTCTGATCACTAGTGCCAGAGCAAGAGCCGTAGTGGAAATACCCACAACGATCGCTGTTAGTATCAATACATGTGGCAAAGGGTTGGAGTACAAAAGATTGGTCTGCTCGGTGTTTTGCTCAATAATCGGCGCAATCGCGCCTGTTACCTTTGCCATACTGATGTAAAAAATAAAAACGGATGTTTGAAAAATCGTCAAGCCAATGATTTTTTTGATCAAGTTGCCGTGGGCTATCAGTATGTATAGGCCATTCATCATGAGGATCATAACGACCCAATAGTTAAATGATTCTCCTACATTCATTTTATTCACTCACTTTTGTCATATGGCTGGCAAAAAACATGAAAACCAAAAGAATGACTGACGCAACCGTAATGCCAACGCCTAGCTCAACAAGGAGAATTCCCAGATGTTGTGCGTCAGTTGGAGACTGAGATAAAACACTGTAGTCGAGAAAGTTTTTGCCGCTCAATATAGAAACCACACCCGTGCCACCGTATAACAGCAAGCCGACAGCCGCGAAGAACTCCAACCAAGCGCGGCTAAATACTCTCATCGTTGTCTGTAAACCAAATATCATGGCATAAAGTGCCATGCCGGAAGCGAAAATGGCGCCTGCCTGAAATCCGCCTCCCGGACCAAAGTCGCCGTGAAACTGCACATATAAACCAAACAACAAAATGAGTGGAATAAGCATTTTGGAGACAATTCTCAGAATATGATGTCGTGACATACTCGAGGGGGGCAGGACTGTGGAACGTGACTTTTTAGGCGACTTTATTTTTAGTCCCAATAATGCAAGCACCCCAGCACCAGCTGTGAAGATAACAAAAAGTTCCCCTAAGGTATCGTATCCGCGGTAGCTGGCTAATACACTGCTGACTAGATTGGGAATGCCAGTCTCCGCATAGGATTGGTTTATGTAATACGAAGCCACGTGTCGATTGGCAGGCGTATCGGCAGAGCCGAAAGGAGGCATCTCTAATGTGCCATAAATCAGCAACGCTCCAGTGAACACGGCAACAATTAGGGCTAAAAATGGTTGTTGACGCTTTTTCTTTTCATATCGTCCAGTGGCAGCAAGTGTGGATAAAAGTAACAAGGGTGAAATTACAATACCGACGGCAGCTTCAGTTAATGCTACATCAACGGCGTCCATCAGTACGAAGAAACTAGCACTTAACAGCCCGTAAACACCCATTAACATGACTATTGAGAATAGATCGCGCATTCGAACAATAGCAAAGCTGGTCAACAGCAAAAAACATAAAATGATGATATGAATATATGATTCCATATTAAGATTCATCCGTCTTTTTATGCGTCGTGTTAGCCGTTTTAGGCGGCTGTTCTTTCAAAGCTGTGTTTGCAAGGACGTAACTAATTGTTGGACTGGTGATCAGCGTAAATATCAGTATTGCCAGAAGCTTGCCTATCGGCCCATCCCATCCAGTCTGCAACATTAGTCCTATCAAAATTAGGCCTGTACCAAAAGAGTCAGTGATACCTGCTGCGTGCATTCGGGTATAAACGTCGGGAAAATGAAATATCCCAAATCCTGCAATAAGGTTGGAGATACTGCCGACTAACAGGCACAAGATGCTTAGCGCATACGTCAGTTCTACCATGTACTGCCCTTATTGTTTGATTTGGCTTCCCGATATTCAAATATTCTCAAAAGACCAATGATGCCAATAAAGTTTAATAAGGCATAAATCATGGCAATGTCTAAAAAATAGGCGCGACCAGATAAAAAGCCCAAGATGGCAATGAACATAACAGTCTTGGTCCCGAGCAAGTTAACTGCCAGAATACGGTCGTATAACGTAGGGCCTGCAAACGCTCTGATTAAAGCGAGCAACATGACGACCAGAATGGCAATTAGGGTTGCAACTAACATTAGTTTTCTAACCTCTTAATACGCCTGGCCAATTCGCCATTAACAAGCTCATCGGCCAGCTCCTGAGTGAGGGCGTGAACCAAAATTTCACCTTTTTTTAGCTCCAGACTTAATGTGCCCGGGACAAGAGAAATTGAATTGGCAAAGATCACTTCGCTAAGCGGATCTTCAAAGTCGATATTTATTTTGACCACCGTGGGCGAGGCTTTTTTGTTGGGCAATAGAATGAGTTTAAGTACATAAAAACTGCCGAGTGCAATCTCTTTAATTAACCATGCATAAAATGGCCAAACACGAAGATATAAATGCAGGGGAATCGTTTCTCTATCTATGAGTTTCATTTTGTTGGAAATAAACAAAACGAATAACACAGATAAAACGCCTAAAAATAACAGGAAGTAGGAGTCGTTTGTGGAATTGACACCCCAAAACAGGGTTAAAATAAAGAGCAATCCTAAGGTATAACGCATAAGTCCCCCATGAACGAGTCAAACTGAACGCTCACCCGGCACCTGTGCCAGCAGGTTTTATTGGATAACTTACAACTTCAAATTAGACATTCCCGCTATGTAGGCAAGCTTTTAGGCTGTTTACATTCACTTAACTAATTGTCCGGTAACTTCAGTATTAAACAATCGGTTCTAATATTGTGTAGTACTTTCTCAGCCGTATTGCCTAATAGAAATCCAGTCACGCCTTCACGTCCAAGGCAACCCATGATTACCAGATCACTGTGTAACTCACCTGCTAAATGAGGAATGGTTTTTTCTGGAGGGCCCGCGGGAACGTGACAAGTAACTGAATCCATTTCATATTGTGCCAAATAGGTTTTTAGCTTATCCATTGCTGCAGGGGCTTTTTTAAGTTCCACTTCACGCTGGTCGACAATTTCGAGCTCAAGTAAGGGTTTTGCGATGGGAATGCTGTATACCGCGTGCAATTCTTCATGGTTTGCTTGGGCCCAATATTTGCCCCATTCCAAAGCGAGTTCATTGAGCTGTTTATGTTTTTTGTCATTATGAGACAGATCTAATGTCATCAAAATGTTGGGGCTACTTTTCCATTTAGTGTGTGACGCGATTAGTATTGGGCAAGGTAAATGGCGCATTAACTTCCAATCAGTTGGAGTATGGAACAGAGATTCGGTTCTATGACCACCTTTTATGACAAGGTCAATTGGGTGTCGGTTGCTTTGACAACGTTCGACAATCCATTCATCAATTTCTTCTCTGGCGATAAACTTACGGGCAACGTCATCGGAATTATCGAACATTTTTTCGATCAAACCATCCAGTGCTTTTTCTAACCGCGTAATATAGTGATCCAGTGTTTCGTCAGAATCACTGTCGTAATTAGTAAATTTTACAACTTCTAAACTGGCAGAAATGGTACTAGCAATTTCTTGTGCTTTTTCCAGTGCGAGAAAATCGTCATCTTCTATGTCAGCAATTACCAATACATGTTTGTCCATAGCTGCAGCCTTTCTGTGCACCAAATTATTTAGGATTATAGTTCAGGGTTTTAAATTTTGAGCAAATTTAGAGAAGGATTTCGGTATTTTACGATTTTGGAGCAGGTGTTTACGACTAACTGCAGTAGCTTCAATTAGTGAATAATAAGCGAGAAGATGAATTTTTTACTTGTGTTTTTGAGCGATGTTTTTTGCTACACGTTGGCTTCTTTGTCTATCTATTTTTTGCAAAGTACGTAAACGCAATTCAAAGACATTGCTTAAAATCGACAGTTAGAGTGAACATTGACTAAGATTTAGATTCAACTCATGAAAACGGAAGCTATGTGAAGTCAGTTATTCTGATCTGGTTGTTAGCCAGTTTTAGTCATAGTGCATTTGCACTCAAACCGAGCAAGATTCAAATTACTATTGAGCGTGATATATACGAGCAAGCTCAAGTTGTATTGGGAGCACATACCGCTGCTTCGATTCAGAACTTTGCTCATCCAGACTGCCAAAGAGATGTTGTGGACTTTATCCTCGTTCAGAAAGCTCTGTTTTTAGGCGGGTTCCACAGGGAGTTTGAATTTCATTTGGGAAATTTTGACGCTCGAAATATTAAGATGTTAACTAAGGGGATTCTTCTCGTCTCGTTTGACACAATTTGGCTTTCGCATGCCGAACAGTATAAAAACAACGTATATATATCAGCGCCTGTGATCAGAAAGGGGGAGTATTGGGCGGGGGTGTTCACGTCATTAGAAAATCTGCAACGAATTCAGCTCAAGAAACTCGCAGACCTACAAGCTTTGAGCATAGTATCCAGTAAAGATTGGTTTGTAGATTGGCAAACATTAACAAACATCGGCCCGAAAGAACTCATTCATGAGCCTGATTGGATATCCATGGCCAAACTGGTCAGCATGGGCTGGATCGACGTAATGTTGGCACCATTCAAGAACCAATACCCATTTCAATATAAGGGAGGCGGATACCACATAAAGGCGATTGAGGGCGTAAAGGTAGCACTGGATGATAGCCGACATTTTGTGTTTTCTAAACTGCACCCCGATGGTTTGGACGCGTTTAAAGCCTTAGAAGCAGGACTTGCCGTTTTGAGAAAACAGGGCTTTATAAAAAGGGCCTATCAGGAGTGTGGTTTCTTTAATGCCAAGGTTGCCGATTGGACATTACTTAATCACCAATAGTTAACACAATCAAATGACAGAATTATGAAAATTGAATCTGTGTTCACATTAGAAATTTTAATGAAACCAATTAAAATAAATGTGTTTTTTAACGATGAATAATTAGCGAAATAAAATCGATAAAACACGCAGTTTACCCATCTGTAATGCATGAATATTCAGTTGAAAAAAAACTCAATAAAAGTTTAAAAAATATTCACAATTTACTAGTGCAATTATTCTAAAATGTGAATAGAATAAATACTCTATTGACACACAACGTATTGAATTATTCATTTTTTTAGAAGGTAAAACAAAAAATGACTTTAGCGGAATTAGCTACTACTTTAGTTTTGACAACAGCACCGTCTCAAGTAGCGAACTTTGACAAGGAAGAGCTTAAACTAGAAATCGAAAGCACAGCAGGTCGCATGATCCAACATTCATTGCGCCTTGAACTGAACACGCTTGAGATTCAAGTTGCGTCAAAACAATCCGAAAAAGCAGAGTTAGTGTCAGAGGCAGACTAAAAGTTCATCGTTCCCAACCGATGAATGTCGCCGAACTCATCATTCGGCGACAATTTTTCTAATGCATTTTTGTAAGTCGTTTTCTGACAACAAAAGCGACTACAGCGATACTTATCATTAGCCAACTGGCTGGCTCGGAAACTTGTGATAGTTGCTGAGTACTCAGTTGCAAGTTGTTGAAATATGCATTAGCAAGTTCAGCATCTCGATTATATAGCGCAAGGCTATCTATTTGCCCGCTACCACCCAATAATCCATTTCTACTTTGTATTAGTGAATTGTCAAAGGCATTGAAAACATCAAGCTGATAGAGATTCTCGTTCAGAAGAGTGAAGGTTAGATTAAGCCCTGCATCGGTATATCCTATACCCGTGTCTATGACACCCTGACCATCAAAAATGCTATAGTGTTGCCCCCCGCCGATAAACCCAAACTCAAAACGGCTCTGCTGGTTATAGTCACCGATGCCATTGTGTTCGTTGCCATTTCGCAAGGTAAAACCAACCGCTCCACCCTGTATGATCGCACCGTGTTCGAATGAAACTTGGAAGCTGTCACCAGCTTGGTTTAGGGCATTGTCGCCAAATCCGCGGTAAGCTTCAAATTGATTAAAACCATTGCCATTGGCATAACTGCCCCAAGCCTTGTTGCTAGGGTTCGATGCAATATGATTTAAGTCTGAATTACCGGCTTTATTTGCCAGAAATTGACCAGTACTGCCGCCAGCAGCATCGGTGATGAAATGCCATTCGTCAAACCCGAAACCACCATTACCTTGCCAATGATTACCATAGTTTTCCGCACTATCTGCGGCTAGGGTAATGACTGAAGAGACACTACTGAACGAAATGCACATTAAACCTAAAGCGAATGCCGTTTTTATTCTATTTATCATTATCTTTTCCAATTTATGTCATTGATTATTTTGCTATGAGGACAAGGGTTGCACGCCCGTTCAGGCCGTAAACCGTGTGCTCTCCGCCGATAAAGGCTTCCTGCCCGTTTAACTTCACCATGTTGTCACCTTCATTCCAGTTAGAGGTATCTGTGACTCGATACCAGTTTTTCCCATTTCCCGGCCAGGGTAGGGTGAAGTTGACGTTATCTGACCAGCCGTTGTAGGCGATGTAGATAGCAGCAGTGGGCTCGCCAAATTCAGAACTGTCTATTCGATAAGCAATCGCATGGTTATTAGGATCATTAAAGTAGTGGCCATCGGCTACCTGCCCGTCCGGTTTAAACCATCGCAGTTGCTCCATGTGATTGTCATTGGTGTCATAAGAAACATAAAAATTGGCTGGGCGTAACGCAGGGTGTTGTTTTCTAAACGTTATCATGCCCTTTATGAATTCATAAAACTGTGTTTGACTTTGTTGCCAGTCGTAGTTTAACCAGTTAGCGATGGAGTCCAGATTATAAGGGTTGTTGTTGCAGTTTAAGCTGCGCAGGTATTCGTCGCCGCCGTTTAACATGGGGACTCCGGCACTGAGCATCAGTAGTGCCGCACCATTTCGGGCCGCTTTTCTCTGTTCTTGGGCTTGGTTATACCAACCCTGATCCCAGCTATGGTTGTTATTGTCGCCGCCATCGGATGGCCCTAAAGGCCAGAGTTGCTGATTGTTTTTATCATTGCAGGAATAGAGATCTTTAAGGGTAAAACCATCGTGCGCGGTCATAAAATTCACAGAGTGCCAAGGTTGTCTGCCATCATCCTGATATAAAGAGGCGGAGCCAGCGAGTTTATCGGCGAGTTGACCAAGTGTTACGTTTTCTACACCCATCTGGTTCTGATCTTTTCGAATGGTATCGCGGTACTTGCCATTCCATTCTGCCCAACCGGCTGGAAATCCACCGACCTGATAAGAGTTGCCGCCTATGGCCCAAGGTTCAGAAATAAAATCTGTTCCTTGGCCGCCCCAGGTTGGACGAGCGTGAAATTCTCGCATGATTCGGTTTAACGCATTTTGCTCGGCCATTTTATCAAAATGAAAACAGCCATGTTCACAGGTATTTCCTAATACGGAGGCAAGATCGAAGCGAAAGCCATCGACACCAATTTCATTAATCCAATAATCTAATGAGTCGATTATCAGGTCCTGAGCGACAGGGTTTCTTGTATTATAGTTGCCACCAACGCCAGTGTTATCCCAAGAGTGTTGTTTGTCACCGGTTAATGAGTAATACGTTGAATTGTCCAGACCTCGCCAAGAGTAAAGGTTGTAGGTGGATGGATCACCATTGCGCCAAGCTCCGCCTTCACCTGTGTGGTTGTAAACTACGTCGATAAAGACTTTGATACCTTTGTCGTGAAAGGCTTTTACCATTTGTTTAAATTCTCGGGTGGGACCACCCGCACTTTTATCACTGGCGTAACGTCGGTCTGGGGCAAAATAATTTAGTGTCATGTATCCCCAGTAATTGTCGCCATCTGTAGACTCAACCATATCATTGGTATCGTTTTGGGTTTCCTGTACTGGTAGAAACTCAACGGCGGTGACGCCAAGATCCGCAAGATATTGGGCTTTTAAAGCAGCACCTTTATAAGTGCCCCGGTATTGTTCCGGTATAGATGGATCGTTTTTCGTTAAGCCACGAACATGGACTTCGTAAATGATGTCGTCTTTGAGCGCTCGCGTAGGTTTTACACCGTAGCTGCTCGATGCTGCTTTGAATACCACCCCTTTGGGGGCGTTGGGGCCACTGTCTAAGGCTCGGTAATTATTTCCAGACGCGTAAAGCGTACCATCTTGCCATTGTTCGTTTATGTGATCATGGCTTAATTCTTTGGCATAAGGATCCAATAACAACTTATTTGGATTGAATCGATTACCATTGGCATCCACATCTTTTACGAAACCCAGGTTACTTCCAGGATGCCAGTTTGGATCATAGCTCCAGTTTGGTCCCCAGGCTCGATAACCATAATACAGGTCACCTTTGATAAGTTGATTGAGTTGATCGTGGTCGATGGAATAGTGCCAAATGTTCTGCTCATCCTTTGTCATAGGAAAATGCGCGACGGCTTTAGCACCAAAAGCCTGATCATAGATGTAAAGTTCCATTCTGGAGGCTTGAGACGAATATAATCGAAAATCCAATGAGTCTTCATCATCTGAGACCCCTAGCTGGTTTTGATTGACACCTGCAAGGCTGATTTGACTCGAAAAAAGGAGGCTTGCGCTCAGAAGAGCTAACAATGTCCGGCGACGCTTTATTATTGTTTTATACATCCGGTTATCATCCACTTGTTTGTTATTTAAACAGTTAGGATGGTAAACAAAGATAAAAATTCTTAGCAATTACCTACATACGTATTCATTATCGGAACTTAAGATTTACTGCCTCTGGTTTTTCCTTGTTTTTTTGACCTAGAGAATTTACGTTTAGGTTTATAAGCCTGTTTTGGCAGATGACTAAAATCCTGCTGGAGAGCATGGCTGATAAGTTGCTCTAAGGAGAATAACAGTGGAGACATAAATTCATCGTAATTGACTCGTTTTTCACTGATATCGTTTAAAGTCGCTTCCCACATGGCGGTCATATCCGGAGAACTAGCTTGAACGGGAAGCACCTTTATCAGCGCTCTGCCGACTTCGGTGGCGCAAATGGATTTTCCTCTTTTTTCCAAATAACCTCGTTTAAATAACAATTCAATAATACCCGCTCGTGTAGCTTCTGTTCCTAGACCATCGGTTTCTTTCAGTATCTTTTTTATATCAGGATCGGTAACAAATTTACCTATGCCCGTCATTGCTGCAAGCAAAGTAGCATCAGTAAAATGGTTAGGAGGTTGGGTTATTTTTTCTAAAATTTCTCCTCGGTCACAGACATAAACCTCACCTTCATTCATCTGGGGTAAATTGGCGTCGTTATTTTTTTGAGAGGTTTCTTGGCTCGAGCGGTTTTGAGTCGAGTCCTTATTTGTCTTAATGAGGACTTTCCAACCTAAACTTGACGGCACATTTTCTTTGGTGATGAATAAACCGCCGGCAATTTCGAAGTCGACTTGAGTAAAATCGTAACGATAAGCAGGGAAAAATTGTGCAGCATATTGGCGTGCGATGAGACCGTACACCTTTAATTCGGTTGTGTTTAGGTTCGTTTTTTGACTCGGTTTTTCGGTCGGAACAATCGCATGGTGAGCGCCAACGTTTTTGTCATTAAAGGCTTTGCTTATTAATGATGAGTCGGCCTCGTCTAAGTGACTCGCTATACTTAAAACACTGTTTTGCAAGTGAGATAATATACTTGGTGCCATTTTGTGATGTTCTGTTGGCAGATAACGGCAGTCCGATCTTGGGTACGTAATCAAGTTATGCTTTTCGTATAATGACTGGCACGTATCTAATACTTGTTTGGCAGACAAATTAAATGCTTTAGCAGCGTCAATTTGCAAAGAAGACAAGTTATAGGGCAAAGGGGCATTTTGTGTTTTTTGCTGCTTTTTAAGCTTCTTAACCGTGGCTGGTTGCCCAGTAATACGGGAAACTACGTTTTCTGCTAGCGCTTTGTTTAATACCCGACCTGCTTCATCCATATAAGGCTGACATGCTTCACTTGGTTTCCATTGTGCCGAAACAACTTGTTGCTCCACTAGGATATGTGCCTGAACCTCGTAGTAGTTTTTAGGTTGAAAATTTTCGATTTCCAAGTCTCGTTTCACGACTAATCCCAGAACGGGAGTTTGAACGCGCCCAACTGATAGAACACTGTTATAGCCGACTTTCTTTCCCTGCAAGGTATATAACCTTGTCATGTTCATGCCATAAAGCCAGTCAGCACGAGACCGGGCCAATGCTGAAATGGATAGCGCCGCATAATTGCGGTTAGGTTCAAGTTTGTTTAATGCGCGTTTTACCGCGCTGAGGTTTAGATCACTAATTAACAGTCGTTCGCATGCGGCCAACTTTTGTTTTGGTAGCTTCAGGTAGTTCAGCACTTCATCCACTAACAACTGACCTTCTCGGTCGGGGTCGCCAGCATTGACGATCACGGCAGCGGTTTTAACGAGCTTCTTAATGGTCGTCAGTTGTGAACGGGTTTTATATTTAGGTTTTAATTGCCATTCGGTTGGCGAAATGGGCAGATGTTCAATTCGCCACTGCTTATACCTGGGATCATAATCATCAGGTTCTGCTTGTTCGAGGATATGACCTATGCACCAAGTTACGATATCGCCGTTACCGGTTTCAATAAATCCCTCTTTTTTCTTATGAGGTTTTGGTAAAGCCGCTGCTATGGCTCGTCCTAAGCTGGGTTTTTCCGCTATAAAAAGTTTCAAATTGTTTACATCTTTAAGATATTTGACTGTAATTATATACAGTCAAAGTGGTTTAAACCAAGAATCTATAACGTATTTTTAATATTTATGTACAAAGTTGATGAAAGGAATGTAACTTTTGCTCAGCTTGGTTAGAATAGAATCATATATGCTTAAACTGGTATGGCCTCTTGCGTCTGCTCTACAACTCAATGACCAGGTCAGTTGCGTCAGTTAAGTGATAACAATAAAAAAACAAAGTCGGGAGAAAGTTTTGTCTGAAATCGAAAGAGAATCGATGGATTTTGACGTCGTCATTGTCGGTGCGGGTCCTGCTGGATTATCTGCGGCTATTCGTTTAATGCAAAAAGCGCAGGAAAACGAACAAGAGTTAATGGTTTGTGTGGTTGAAAAGGGCTCTGAAGTTGGTGCTCATATTTTGTCTGGTGCGGTGTTTGATCACAAAGCGCTGGATGAGTTGTTACCAGATTGGGCAAACATGAACGCACCCCTTACCGCAAAAGTAACTCATGACGAAATTTTCTACTTGCGTGGTAAAGAAAAAAGCCACAAGTTACCTAGTTTTGCGTTTCCTAAAACAATGCATAACGAAGGAAATTATATCGTTTCTATGGGTAACGTTTGTCGCTGGTTGGCTGAGCAGGCTGAGCAACTTGGCGTTGAAATCTTCCCAGGGTTTGCGGCATCACATGTATTGTACGATGAAGCTGGCAGCGTAGTGGGCATCCAGACTGGTGATATGGGCTTGGACGAAGAAGGCAATCCAAAAGATTCGTATATGCCGGGCATGGAACTTCGTGCCAAATACACCATTTTTGCAGAAGGTTGTCGTGGTCACCTGGGTAAAGAATTGATCAGCAAATATAACCTTGATGATGGTAAGTCCCCGCAACATTATGGTATTGGTTTTAAAGAAATCTGGGATGTGCCTGCAGAGCAGCATCAGGAAGGTTTAGTGGTTCACACCGCTGGTTGGCCACTTTCTGGTGACACAACAGGTGGCGGTTATTTGTATCATGCAGAAGGTAACCAGATTGTTTGCGGCCTTATCGTAGACTTAAACTATTCAAACCCGCACGTGAGTCCGTTTGAAGAGTTCCAACGCATGAAACATAGTTCGGTTTATGCGAAACATTTATCTGGTGGTAAGCGTATTGCTTATGGTGCACGCGCGATTGCTAAAGGTGGATTGAATTCATTGCCTAAAATGACCATGCCTGGTGGTTTCCTTGTAGGTTGTAACGCAGGTACGTTGAATTTTGCGAAGATAAAAGGTAACCATGCCGCAATGAAGTCGGGCATGATGGCGGCGGAAGTCATTGCTGATGCACTTAAGTCAGGCGATGAAGGTCAAAAAGATCTAACTCAGTACCAACAAGTTTTTGAAAATAGTTGGTTGCATGAAGAGTTAGATAGCAGTAAAAACTTTGGTCCGGCGTTGCACAAATTGGGCACGCTTATTGGCGGTGCATACAACACGCTAGATCAGAACTGGTTTGGCGGTAAATTACCGTTTAACTTCAAAGATAATACCCCTGATCACGCAACGATGAAACGAGCCGATGAGTGCCCGATCATCAACTACGACAAGCCAGACGGCAACTTAAGTTTTGACCGTTTATCTTCAGTATTTTTGTCAAATACTAACCATGAAGAAGAACAACCCGTTCACCTTAAGTTAACGGATCCACAAATTCCGGTTAAGCAAAATCTGGAAATGTTTGATGAGCCTGCGCAACGTTATTGCCCAGCAGGTGTATATGAGTTTGTTGAAGAAGAAGGCGGTAAACGTTTCCAAATTAACTCGCAAAACTGTGTGCACTGTAAAACCTGTGACATCAAAGATCCGGCACAGAATATAACTTGGGTGACACCGGAAGGTGGTGGTGGTCCAAACTACCCGAATATGTAGTGCGAATTAATGAAAAAAACGCCAGCAAATGCTTAATGCAGATCGTTTTAGCTAATTGAACGATCTTCCAGAGGCTTCATAATAGGCCGCAACGCAAGTTGTGGCCTATTTTTTATGTCTGAGTTTTTAAAAGAATTACACCTTACTTCTGAG
>Ga0213830_1000354_pt1 | contig 35761 bp, 32 predicted proteins | sample SWATP11_FD_161661 | JGI IMG/M metagenome (GOLD analysis project Ga0213830, IMG submission 161661) | Coastal seawater microbial communities from Marineland, Florida, United States - SWA TP1 #1 | ecosystem: Environmental > Aquatic > Marine > Coastal | place: USA: Florida | collected 2016-08-06 | reverse complement strand
TGCGTTATTGATTTTAACAAGGGAACAACCATTCTCTGCAATCAATGCCTTGCCTATACACTTTTTCATTCTCGCTGAATGACCAATTCTTTATGCAGATTGGTATAAGTTATATTTATATGCCATTAATCACCAAATAACGTAAAAGCCCACAAAAATCATAGTTTGTGAGATTATTGCTGCCCCTTTTTGGAACTTTAGTAATCAAGTCCGACCAATTAGTCAAAAAACAACCACCAAACAATATCTATATATTACAATGAGATAACAAGGTACAAATAAGTACTCAACATAGTTATCCACAGAATCTGTGGAAAAGTTAAAGGTTTTCAATAGCTGTAATTAGAACCAGTACTTTTAGATAAGCTAAATACTATTTTTTTTCTTTCAAATGCCTGATATTTTTGTTTTTTCATAGTAGTATTCTAAACTTAATGAGTACGGCAAGACTGGGACAGTTATATCAATGCCAAAACAATCGCTACAATTAATCACTGAAAATTTCACAGTACATAGCTTGCCGCCAGAGTCAGAAGTGCCTAAGTTGGTACTGTCTTCAAACATCTTCTTTATTGGTAAAACTAACGATGAGTTGTCAATTGTCTGTGATTCAGATATTGAAATTGATAGTGATGAAGCTGAGCCTGGTTGGCGTGCACTAGAAGTTTTGGGGCCATTGGGGTTTTCTTTAACTGGCATACTCTCAAACATTTCCGGCGTTCTCGCCAATGCAGACATTAGTATATTTGCAATTTCTACGTTTGATACCGACTATATTTTAGTGAAACAAGATAATGTTGAATTGGCAGTCAAAGAACTTATGAAAGACGGCTATAAAGTTCTAAACCCTTAAGAAAATTACCATGTTGGCCCAACGATTCAACAGCATCATAAACTTTTCAGACCCCGGTGCAGTGACGGGGATAAAAATCATTTCCCCTGCTAGCGGTAGGGTTGAGGCCATTTCCAGTGATGATCCAAACAGCATTGGCGAAGGTATAAAAATAATTTTAGAGTCTCAAAAAATTATTAGCCCTATAAACGGGCGGATCATGGCTGTAACGCCAAGCCATGGCCAAATAATTGTGCAAGCAAAAAATAAACTGAGATTTCAGTTACAACTTCCTTTTGATTATTCGAATTTTCATGGCTTGGGGATCAGGTTAAACGTGAAAGAAGGTCAAGCCGTTAATAAAGGAGATAGACTCATGGAGCTGGATCTTTATAAGATAAAATTTAATCTACAGCCTGTACCATTGTATATTACACTGTTAACGCCTGATGCGTTTGGCCGAATTGATGTACCCCACCGACACGTTCAATTTGGACAAGACACCATTTTTTCATTAGTACCAACCCAAACAAAGAAGTGATATATGACAAACGTTACCATGTATGGAATTAAGAATTGCGACACAATCAAAAAAGCCAAAAAGTGGCTGGAACAAAACGAAGTTGCGTTTACATTTCATGATTATCGTTCTGATGGACTCGACAAAACTTGGTTGGAAAATGCCGTAACAGAACTCGGTTGGGAAAACGTTTTAAATAAACGTGGCACCACATACCGGCAACTGCCAGAAGAAGTTAAAGCAAGTTTAGATGAACTGTCAGCTGTGACAGAGATGTTAAAAGCGCCAGCCATGATCAAACGCCCTATTTTGCAAATTGACCGTGCTTTAACTTTGGGATTTAAAGATAAAAACTACTCAGAATTGTTTGGTAAATAATCCAATGCAAGACACAGCTACAATAAAATTCACCAAACAGCTTATAGAACGTCCTTCAATAACACCTGAAGATGCCGGTTGCCAACAATTAATGGCATCTAGACTCGAAAAACTGGGGTTTAATATTGAATCTATGTTTTTCGTTGATACCTTGAATATGTGGGCGCGCAAAGGAACAGAGAAACCAGTATTTTGTTTCGCTGGGCACACCGATGTCGTACCAACCGGCGATGAAAAGTTATGGAACACACCGCCTTTCGAACCCACCATTGAAGATGGAATGTTGTACGGTCGCGGTGCGGCAGACATGAAAGGGAGCCTGGCTGCTATGGTAGTTGCTACCGAAAGGTTTGTCTCAAAACATCCTAATCATAAGGGTTCTATTGCATTTTTGATCACCAGTGATGAAGAAGGTCCATTTATCAATGGTACCACTCGAGTAATTGATGAACTGGAATCAAGAAACGAAAAAATTGATATGTGTATCGTAGGCGAGCCTTCAAGCACAAATTATTGTGGAGATATCGTCAAAAATGGGCGTCGCGGTTCTCTAACAGGTGAGTTGATTGTTAACGGAATTCAGGGTCATGTTGCATACCCTCATTTGGCTAAAAACCCAGTACACGAAGCAGCACTTGCTATCAGTGAGCTTAGTCAAATTCATTGGGATTCTGGTAATGATTATTTCCCTCCGACAAGCTTCCAAATTTCAAATATAAATGCAGGTACAGGCGCAGGCAATGTCATCCCAGGACAACTCGATGTTATGTTTAACTTCCGTTATTCCACCGAAGTGACAGCTGAATTTCTTGTCACTGAAGTCGAAAAACTGTTTGATAGTCATGAACTGAGTTATGAGCTTAAATGGACCTACAATGGCTTGCCTTTCCTAACTGATACTGGTGACTTTATAAACGCAGTAAACGAAGCGATTACTAGTGTGGTTGGAACAGCGCCAATACTTTCAACTGCTGGTGGCACTTCTGATGGCCGGTTTATTGCGCCAACAGGCGCTCAAGTTATTGAGTTGGGTCCTTGCAATGCAACCATTCATAAAGTGAATGAATCCGTATCTGTCAAAGATCTAAATGACCTTACCGATATGTACGAACAAATCCTGGAACGTACTCTATTATAGAAGTAACAGTAAAACTTTATACACAAAACTAGTAATGCAAATAGCCAACATTTTAGGAACCACAACCGATCATCTCTCTTCGCTTAGTTGCGGGCAGATGATCCATAAAGAAATGGAAAAGCCGCTAGCCGCTTTGCAAGATTCTGCTGCGGTTCACGGCTATAATATTACTGTTGCTTCAGGCTATCGAAGTCTGGAACGTCAGCTGACAATTTGGAACGCTAAATATTCTGGCATAAGACCAGTTTACGATATGCAACAAAATGTCATAGATATGGATAATCTGGATAGCTGGGAAAAAGTGCAAGCTATCCTAAAGTACTCCGCCCTACCAGGTGCTAGCCGCCACCATTGGGGCACCGACTTTGACTTTTACGACAAAAATGCAGTAGACGAGAAATATGAATTACAATTGTCGCCTGAGGAATATCTAGGTTACGGCCCCTTCTATCGATCTACCAACTGGCTCCATACCCATTCCACCGAATTTGGGTTTTATTTCCCATATCAAGGAAACAAAACAGGCGTTGCTCAAGAACCGTGGCACTTATCCTACTTTCCTATCGCCAATCGATTTCTAGAGTTACTTGAAAACGAACCCAAAATACTATTTGACCTGATTGTCGACGAAGATATCGAAGGTAAAAATGCCATTTTGCATAACTTCGAATATATTTTAGATAATTATGTTTTGAATGTTGCTAGGTATAACTGGTAAGATGAGTGGGTTCGCAATCGTCATTATCATCGTAGTGTTGGCTATAATCATAGGTAACCTTATGTTGCTAAAACATACTGCGAAGTTTTCACTTAAGAACTTTAATCAAGATCCTATTGAAAACGCCAAAAAGGAATTAGAAAGAAGAAAATTAGAAGACAGCAAGACACAAAAAGATCACGAACAATAATAACAATAATAAAGTAGGGATGATCTACCCTATAAGTAGAGGTAAATGTGAATTTGCAATTTACAATTAAGCTCAGGCTGATCCTATTGTCATTTGGTCTGGTGCTCGTTCCCCTTGCCTTAGGGGTACTAATTACTGGCAATAACTCTCTGAATTTAGTTTCTGATGCACTAGTGGAAACTAATAAAAATGCCCTTGTGTCCATTCGTGAGCAAAAAAAGCAACAACTTACCGGATATATTAAAACCCTGCAGGGCCAGATAACAACGTTAGCCAGCAACTCAATGATCATTGGCGCAACAGATGAATTCACCTATTCATTTGAAGATTATATTAATGAAGTCAACAATGACAATGATTCACTTATTAACTTCTACGAAGATATTTTCAATGATAAGTACCATCAACTTAATGGTGAGTCATATGATGTATCCGCGCTGTTACCATCCGCAGACACTAATGCCTCGAGCCTGCAATCGGCTTATATTGCAGATAACCCGAATAGTCTGGGCAACAAAAACAAACTCATATACGCAGAAGACAGTTCAACTTATGGCAAAGTACATGAGGCATATCACCCTAGTATCGAAGGATACTTGCAAGAATTTGGATATTACGACATCTTCATTATTAATTACGAATCAGGCGATGTGATTTACTCAGTATTCAAAGAAATTGATTTTGCCACCAACCTAATAACTGGACCACATAAACATAGCGGTCTGGCCACTGCATACAAATCCGCAAAAAACCTTAAGGCTGGCCAAGTTTATACTACAGATTTTCAGAACTACGTCCCATCTTTTAATGTCCCAGCCGCGTTCATATCGACTCCCATCTATGACGGAGATGCTCCGTTAGGTGTTCTGGTATTCCAAATTCCTCTAGAACGTATAAGCAAAATTATGAGTAATGATGAACGTTGGCAGGAAGTTGGTTTAGGTTTAACTGGTGAAACTTATTTAGTAGGCAGTGACAATACACTTCGTAGCCATCGCCGCTTGTTTGTAGAAAACAAAAATCGTTATCTCAAGGAAATGCGCGAAATAGGTCAATCGAACGAAGCGGATATCGTTGAGCGTGTAGACAACGCAATTGGTGTGCAAAAAATAGAGACTCCAAGCGTCACTAATGCCCTTCGAGGCGATACTGGTTACCTGAGCTATGTTGATGCAATGGGTGGCACCATCTTATCTGCATATACGCAAATTAATTCTGGTGGGGAAAACTGGGCATTAATCGCAGAAATTTCAGAAGATGAAGCATACAAAACATACGCCTTGATAAAGTCTGACCTGCTTTGGATGTCAATGGTAACCGTGGCAGTGTTCCTCATTGTAGGCGTTGGTGCAGGCTTTCTCGTTTCTAAACGGATCAGCGATCATATATTGCACTTAGCGGACGTCATGGATGATATATCTAAAGGCGATGGCGACCTAACCGCCAAGATAGACTATGATGGACGCAATGAATTCGGCGATATATCTCGTTCTTTTAACGAAATCATTTCGAACTTCCACAAAATCATTTCCAACGTACGTGATACCTCTCAGAAGATATTAAACGAATCTTCGGTTGTTCAAAAAGGCGCCAACGAAAGTCAAATAACAGTTCATTCTCAGCTCGACGCCACCCAAAGTTCAGTCGCGGCGCTAGAGCAATTCGAAAAATCCATTACGAACGTGGCAAACAATAGTGATGAAAGTCAAAAGATAACTATCACGGTAGCAAAAGAGTGTATAGACAGTAGCAAACAAGCCCAGACCGCCAGCAACGACATTGAAAAGCTGATGGAAACATTAGATCAAACTTCAGGCGTTATCGACGATTTGAATCGAGAAGTTTCCGACATTACTAGTGTGCTTGATGTTATTAATTCCATCGCAGATCAAACTAATCTACTAGCCCTTAATGCCGCCATCGAAGCAGCACGTGCGGGTGAGCATGGGCGCGGTTTCTCTGTTGTTGCGGAAGAAGTAAGAAACTTAGCGTTGCGAACACAAGAATCAACCATTCAAATTCAACAAAAACTTGAAATTCTAAGTCGCATAACCGCGGGAGTTGTTTCCAGCATGACCAGTGCCACTAATGTTGCAAATACGGCAGTAACCAGAGTGTCCGGACTTAAAGTAACCTTGGGTGATTTGAGCGACAAAGTTGGCGAAATGGAGCAGAACATTGAGTCTGTTGCGATTGCGATAAAACAACAGACACAGACCATTACAGAAATTAACCAAAATATGTTGGTCATTGATGAACAATCTCAACTTGCTGATAATCTGGCTCAGGAAAATGAGTCTTCTGCTAACAATCTCATAGAGGTTGCCAACGAGATGAACAATCAGGTCTCAAAATTTAAATTGGATTAATACCAATCTGCACAAAGAATTAGTCAATTCAGAATTTCACCAGAGCTGCGAGAATAATCGAAACTTGTGCAGGTATAGTCGTTCTACATCAAATAAGTTTTGGGCGATTATCGCAGCTCTGGTGAGTTCCCAAAGGGCGAGTCTAAAAAGCTTATATGCTGCGTTATTGATTTTAACAAGGGAACAACCATTCTCTGCAATCAATGCCTTGCCTATACGCTTTTTCATTCTCGCTGAATGACCAATTCTTTATGCAGATTGGTATAAATACCCTATTTCAGCAAACAAAGCGAAGTTGTTACCTGCACTTCGCTTTTTAATCACTATCGGTTATTTTTGTTGTACAGGCGTAACTTCAAAACTCGAATCATCTATTGATAACCACATTTGCCCGTCTTGGATTGTAGCTTGTATTTGCATATGGCGTTGCACAGCCTCACTTAATTGCTCTGCTAATTCTGCTTGCACAGTGAAAACTCGCAAATTGTCACGTACCCAAACTTTGTTTTTTTCCTTGCTCCACCATTGTTCGAAAACACCATCTTCGTAACTGTAAACCAGCATAACATTGGATTGGTTACAGCCTTTTTTAATCCTTTGATCAGAAGGTTGTCCTAGCTCTACCCATAACTCGATATCGCCGGTCATATTTTTCTGCCATAAATCAGGATCATCCACTTCGCTCAAGCCTTTTGTAAACTCCAGTGTTTCAGTGGCGTTAAGAATGAAAGCCAAAACCCGTAACATCATACGCGCATCCGTTTCTGATGGATGGCGGGCGATCGTAAGGTGATGTTCGTTATAATAATTTCGATCCATATCGGTTATCGAAACATCTACTTTAAATATGGTTGCTTTTAGTGCCATTAGCTTTCTTGATAAGAGTTTATGATCGCAGTCTAGCAGTTATTTCTGTCGACAATGAAGTTTTAGAAACAGAAATACTGTTAAACCTGTTGATGAAAATATCATGCACATGACCATGATCTGGTAACGTGCTGCAATATAGGGTTCTACCCCTGATAGAATTTGTCCAGTCATCATACCAGGAAGCGAGACGACGCCAACCGCTAACAGGGAGTTTACAACTGGTATCATAGCGGCTTTAAATGCAATATCTTTAGCCTTGTTTACATTTTCACGGGACAATTCTGCTTGAAAACGTTCTAATGCCAAACTTATTGCTGTCATACTGCCAGCAAAGATCATTCCTGCGAGCGGTATCAAATATCTGGGATTATACCAGGGGTCAATGTGCAAAACCGCTTGAGTCGTAATAAATAAAACCGTTCCCCCACCCACCACTATTGAAATCAAAGCGGTACGAAAAGTAGATAATGTAATGGAACATTGTACATTTAATGCGAGATAACTAGCCGCAACCATCATGATAACTAACAACATCAGGCTAGCCAGTGGCGAAGGCTGAGCAAAAATAACAAGAAGAAAATAACCGACTATTAAGAGCTGTATAAACATACGCAGCAATGCGACACTAGCCTTTTTAATGTCCTGATCGCTTCGCCACATCAAGAAAAGCACTAAAAATACAGGCAAAAGGCCTATAGACAAGTCCTGAAGTTCGAGGTTGGGGCTCATAAAATTAAGGTTTGACCTTTTTGTACTTCAAACAGGCATGGTGCGGAATACAGTGCCATAAATTGCTTTTTCAAATAATTCACGTTTTCCCTGCCGATTTCTGTTTCCCCGTCTATAAAATTGGGGATCCAACCAACCAGTTTACACCCTGACACTTGTATCGCCTGCGCACTCAATAACGAATGATTGAGACAACCTAGTTTAATACCCACCACCAAAACCACTGGGATTTTATGGTTAGCTACCCAATCTGACAATAACTCAGTTTCGTTTAGCGGCAATAACCAACCTCCTGCCCCTTCAATTAATACGCGATCCGCTGTTGGAATTTTCTTCAATGCCTTATCCAATAACTCACTATTTAATTCTCGATTTTCAATAATAGCCGCTATGTGTGGTGCAATTGGTTGCTCAAAAACAATGGGATTTATTTGATCAATAGAAAAAGCCTCATTACACGCTTTCCAAAGTTCAAATGCATCCCCATTAATGCTTTTTTCGGTTGCCGATATCCTGACATCAACGCCCGCTGAAATAGGTTTAAATGGGAATACGCTTTCCCCCATTTGCTCTTGAAAATACCGAACTAATAGTGAACTACAATAGGTTTTTCCCACTTCTGTATCCGTGCCGGTAACAAAAAACTTTTGTGGTAACTTAGTAAGAGTGTCGATTGCCATATTCGTCTATTTAATTAAATTTATGTAAGTAACGTAATACGTTGCTGGAATCGCTTGGTGTTCTGAATCAAAATAACGATTTCGATAGGCGTTTTCCATTTTTTGCCATTTGGCTCTTGTCACTAAACCTTTGCTTTTTCGATTCTCGACGTAGTTTGCGCCTAGGGCCTTGAGTTCTTTCGCCAGACATTTTGCGTTATCAAACCAAAATACTTCTTTTTCTAATGAGCACGCTCCTTTTTTCCAACTCGCCGCATCAAGCGTTTTTTCTACTTGTTCAAAATTTAGGTAATCGTGTATATGTTGGTCGTTATCCACTGCTTGCCACGAAGATTGCAACTCATTTAACGAACCCGTAACCAATGTAGACATTAACAACTGTCCACCGGGTTTCAATACCCTTTGTACTTCTTGCAACACCCTTGTTAAATCGCACCATTGAACCATTAGACTTGAGTACACAAAATCAAATGATTCATCCAAAAATGGTAACGCGTGACTATCAGCTTGAACCAATTTCTCAGCAGACTGGTTTTGCGCTAACATTCTTGAGGACATATCAAGACTTAACAACTGTTCACTCAGCTCACGCAACTCTTGACTAAACAAACCCGGACCACATCCTAAATCCAAGGTTAAATCGGAACGAGCAGCCTCTCGCATCGACAAAAGCCGTTCGCCAACTTTGTATTGAAGTTGAGCACCACTACGATAAGTCTTTGCTGAATAACTAAAGTGTTTTGCTACTTGTTTAGTATCAGCAGGCACGTCGTAAATATTGGATAGATTAGTCATTTAATGCTTCAACCAGTTTATCAATATCTTCTTTACCGTGATGAGATGTTATCGTAACTCTCAGTCTGGCTTTATTTTTGGCGACGGTAGGATATCGCATAGCATTTACCCATAACCCTTTATTCTTGAGCTTTTCTGAAATCCACATTGCTTCACTTTCATCACCAATCAAGATAGGTTGAATTGGACTTCTACTTTCCATTAAAGACCAGTTTGTGGACGACATCTGTTGCCTGAAATAGGTTATGTTGTTTTGTAAAACTTCACGACGATGCGACTCGTTTTGCACTTTTCTTATATTTTTTAAAGCGGATACGGCTTGAATCGGAGATAAGTGGGTAGAATAAATATATTCCTTGGAGAAGTTCACCAGATAGTCAATGATATCCTCGTCTGCTATCACCGCTGCGCCTTGAGCGCCAATTGCTTTACCAAAGGTCAAAACAAGAATATTGCAACGCTCTACAGCGATACCTTGCTCACTCAAACTACCAGCACCATTTGAACCTAAAACACCAACTCCATGGGCGTCGTCGAGCATCCAGGGAATATTATGTAACTCACAAGTCTTAACCATAGCTGACAAATCTGGTGCATCTCCATCCATACTAAAGATGCCTTCAGTGACTGCCAAACTAAGTTTGTTTGCCGCATCAAAGCGTCTGATTTGTTTATCTAAGTCAGAAAAATCATTGTGTTTAAAACGAAACTGTTTTCCCACACCTAACGCTTGGCAAACGGTGCCAGCATCCAGTAAAGACGCATGATTCAACTTATCCTGCAACAGCAACGCGTTACCTTTAGAATGAGCAAACAGAGCTCGTATCACCCCTGTATTTGCAGCAAAACCAGAACTGAACAAAATACATTTATGGCTTTTAGGCGCGTCTACCCATTGAAGCAAGGCTTCTTCCAATTCACGGTGCTCGGCCGAATGCCCGGTTACTAACGGACTGGCCATGGCGCCAGAAAGCCCCATTGTGTTTTGCGATGAGTCAGTGGCGATACCTAAATAGTCATTACTGCAATAGTTAATAAACTCTTTTTCATCCAGAATCAGTCGGCTTGCATTTACAGTTTTAAATGTTTGGGCTTGTCTCAACAAACCCAATTTCTCTCTTTGCTCTAGTTGTAGTTTAACTCGCTGCTGTAACAACATGGTTATTTACGCTTCGTAAAACAATTCTTTTTCTTCACCTTTAGTCTGATCTTGGATTTGCTCTAAAAGTGCTGCTGTTTTTGTCTCGTCCGAATAATCTCTGGTTTGCTCAGAGTTAATACCTAGTTTTTTGAATAATTTGCGGTCAAAATGTTCATCAGGGTTTGCAGTGGTTAATAATTTACAACCATAAAAGATTGAGTTTGCTCCAGCCATAAAACACATGGCCTGCATCTGTTCATTCATCCCTTCTCTTCCAGCCGACAAACGAACAAAAGATTTAGGCATCATGATCCTGGCAACAGCGATTGTTCTAATGAATTCAAAAGACTCTAAATCATCAACCTTATCCAGTGGTGTACCTTCAACTTTTACCAACATATTGATAGGCACACTTTCCGGGTGTTTAGGGAGGTTGGCTAGTGCCATTAACAATCCGTGGCGATCTTTATCACTTTCACCTAGGCCAACAATGCCACCAGAGCAAACATTCATACCCGCATCACGCACATTTTGTAAGGTATTTAATCTGTCTTCATAAGTACGCGTTGTAATTATGTCACCATAATATTCAGGCGACGTATCAAGGTTGTGGTTGTAATAATCTAAGCCGGCTTCTTTTAGCGCATATGCTTGCTCTTTTGACAACATGCCCAACGTCATACAGGTTTCCAAACCCAGCTTTTTAACGCCTTTGATCATTTCGATAACATAAGGCATGTCACGATCTTTAGGGTTTCGCCAAGCTGCTCCCATACAAAAACGCGTAGAACCAATTTCTTTGGCTTCTTTCGCTCTTGTAAGTACTTTTTCGACTTCCATCAAACGTTCTTTTTCAAGACCAGTGGAATAACGAGCACTCTGAGGGCAATATTTACAATCCTCAGGGCAAGCACCTGTTTTAATAGATAATAACGTACTTACCTGCACATGATTAGGATCAAAGTGCTCTCTATGTACCAATTGCGCTTTAAACATAAGGTCATTGAAGGGCAACTCAAACAGCGCTTTTACTTGTTGATGAGTCCAGTCGTGTCTGATTTCTGCAGTCATTATTCGTCTCGTTAAGATTAAACCACACAATAAGTGGTGTATTTATAATGCCGCTTAGTCTATCCTCCTCGCCCAAGTTGTCAATTTCTGATTTAACACCAAGTTTACTACTGGATATTATATGAACAACAACATCGATGTAGAATTTGACCGTCAACATATGTGGCACCCCTACACTTCTATGCATCAACCTTTGCCATCGTATCCGGTGAGCAGAGCCGAAGGAGTGAATATAATACTGGAAGACGGAACAAGACTAATTGACGGCATGGCATCATGGTGGTCCGTAATCCATGGTTATAACAACCCGGACATAAACGAGGCTGTCAAAAATCAACTTTCTAAAATGAGCCACGTCATGTTTGGCGGCTTAACTCATCGGCCGGCCGTGGATTTATGCAAAACATTAGTAGAATTGACTCCTCAAGGATTAAATAAAGTATTTTTAGCGGATAGTGGGTCGGTTGCCGTTGAAGTGGCACTAAAAATGGCAATTCAAACACAATTAGGACGAGGATTTAAAAATAGAAACAAGTTTCTTGCCCTACGGCATGGTTATCACGGAGATACATTTGGCGCAATGGCGGTCTGTGATCCTGAAAACTCGATGCACAGTCTTTACGCAGGAATATTACCAGATAACTTGTTTGTAGATGCCCCTACGAGTAAACCAGATACCGATTTCAACTATGCTGATTTGGACTCCTTACGAAACACCCTGGAAACAAGACATAACGACATTGCTGCGTTTGTATTAGAGCCCATAGTGCAAGGTGCAGGTGGCATGCGCTTTTATCATCCGGAATACTTAAAGCAGGCCAAGAAACTTTGTACTGAATTTGGTGTTTTGTTAATTGCTGACGAAATCGCTACTGGATTTGGCCGCACCGGAAAAATGTTTGCCTGCGAACATGCTGAAGTAACACCGGATATTATGTGCCTTGGTAAAGCGATTACTGGCGGCTATATGTCACTAGCGGCTACTTTGTGCACAGACGAAGTCGCGTCTGATATAAGTCGATGTGAGGCGGGCGTCTTAATGCACGGTCCGACATTCATGGCAAACCCACTGGCATGTTCGGCCGCAAACGCCAGTCTTACTTTATTGCAAGATATGCCTTGGCAATCTACCGTAGCCAACATCGAAGATGGACTGAAACGAGGTCTAAAGCCTGCGCAAGAACTAGATGTTGTGCAGGAAGTAAGAGTTTTTGGTGCTATTGGTGTGGTGGAAATGAAATCGCCTGTTGATGTGGCAAAAATACAAAAATCCTTCATTGAACAAGGCCTATGGTTGCGTCCATTTGGCAAGTTAATTTACGTTATGCCTCAGTTTATCATTTCAGAACAAGAGTTAGAGAAGCTAACACTAGGTATGATGAAAGTACTTAGTAATATGGCTAAGAATAATTAAGTTTCACCGCACTTCTACGCGCCTAGCTCGGGTAAGTGGTCCAATATATGTAGAACATGGGCCACTTCGTATGAATTTTTATCCAATTCGCCATAGGCAAAATGAGCATGAAGTTGTCCTTCATATGCTAAAAATAGGTTAATTGCTTTTTGTAAACGCGCTACAGCACCTTTTCCACCTAAATTTTCTGGTGGCCAGGGCAAACCTGGTATGCCTTCGTTTAAGTTATGCGTCATGCTTCCTAACTTGGAAAAAGACTCAAAAGCAACGGAGCCAATTGTGCTTTTGAAAATGTCGGATTTATGTTTAGGATAACCCGTCATCGAGCACTCAATACTCTGAGCGCAGTGAATCAACACTTCATCGAGCGTCCATTCACCTAAGGCCGAAAAGTTATAACGTTCCAAATCTTCCAACTTTACTCTAATTGCGGTCAAAGGTATTAATACTCGTTTTGGCGCAAACGTTAACCAGCCAACGCCTGCTAACAAACTTGCCCCCGCCGAATAACCTGCCAGTTTTAGAAACCCTCTTCTATTCATGCCTCTACATTTATTTTTAAAGTTTAAGATCTCAATTTATCCTAGTAAAATTACCCAAGTTGAACAATAGCAATGAATCCAGCAACCACCATAATTAGTAATAGAGCGTTAAACCTTTGATGATCAGAACGGCGTTTCATTCTTATACGATTCACTACTAACGTTAACAAACTCATAACAATGCTTAGATACAAGCTGATAAACATCCATTCTCGTAATGAGACTATCCAGGATTCACGAACCGGGATGTTATGGACATGAAGAATAATATTGTTCATTTCTGGACGAGCAAAATGGAAGAAAGCCAAAGCAACAATAAAGCCGACCCATGATAAGGCATTCAGAACATTTATAGATTTAGTAATCCAATCTGGACCACTTCTGCGGTCCTTACCATCCCACACTCAAATTTCTCCATTCTTGATGCATATTTAGTCTATCTCGAATATTTACTTAAAATAACTGGCTGATTACTTTAATAACTCTTGTATCTGTATCACAACTCAGTAAGATTACGCTCTATTTTGTTTATTATTTAGTTAAAAGAATTAGACCGAAAAAATGGCACATCATTCTGTAAAATCATTATTGGCCGGCGACCTTAAAGCTGGCGAAACCGTTACTGTTAAAGGCTGGATCCGTACAAAACGTGATTCAAAAGCTGGCATTTCATTTTTAGCTGTTCATGACGGCTCATGTTTTGATCCAATTCAAGCGGTGGTTCCCAATAATCTGAATAATTATGATGATGTGACAAAACTAACGACGAGTTGTTCCGTTATCGTAACCGGCACGCTGGTGCAATCTGAAGGTAAAGGTCAATCACTGGAGATTCAGGCAGAAACCGTTGAAATCGTTGGCTGGGTTGAAAATCCTGACACATTCCCGATGGCGGCTAAACGTCATTCCATTGAATACCTAAGAGAGCACGCACACTTACGCCCGCGTACCAATATCATTGGCGCAGTTGCCCGCGTACGTAACTGCTTATCGCAAGCTATCCACCGTTTCTTCCATGAAAGAGGTTATTACTGGATCAGTACACCTATTATTACCGCATCAGATACAGAGGGTGCTGGTGAAATGTTCAGAGTCTCCACTTTGGATATGGTGAATACGCCGATGACGGATAAAGGCGAAGTCGATTACAGCGAAGATTTTTTTGGCAAAGAAGCTTATTTGACCGTTTCAGGTCAGCTTAATGGCGAAACATACGCATGTGCACTAAGCAAAATTTACACATTCGGCCCTACTTTCAGAGCAGAAAACTCAAACACTAGCCGCCATTTAGCGGAGTTCTGGATGATCGAGCCAGAAATCGCCTTCGCCGAATTAGATGATATCGCGCAGTTGGCTGAGGACATGCTCAAATATGTCGCTAAAGCAGTTTTGACTGAACTACCTGATGATATGCAGTTCTTTGCCCAACGTGTAGAAAAAACAGCGATTTCAAGACTAGAAAAGCTAGTTTCGTCGGATTTTGTGCGAATGGACTACACAGATGCAATTACCATATTGCAAGAATCAGGAAAAGACTTCGAATTCCCTGTAACATGGGGCATCGATTTATCTTCTGAACACGAACGTTACTTAGCAGAAGAGCACGTTGGTGCGCCAATTATTATGCAAAATTACCCAAGGGACATTAAAGCGTTTTATATGCGCCAAAATGACGATGGTAAAACGGTTGCTGCCATGGATGTATTAGCCCCTGGCATTGGCGAGATAATCGGTGGTTCTCAGCGTGAAGAAAGACTTGACGTCTTTGATGCACGACTAGAAGAAATGAATTTAAGCAAAGAAGATTATAGCTGGTACCGAGATCTTCGCCGATACGGTACTGTTCCACATTCAGGCTTCGGTTTAGGATTTGAACGTTTAGTAGCCTATGTTACAGGCATGCAAAACGTTAGAGACGTAATTGCATTCCCGCGTACACCAGGCAACGCTAATTACTAATTAAATGAAGGGGTAAAGTAACTACAATTGCTTTACCCCGCTATTGAGAGATTGAAGCCAGCATGAATTTATTAGGTGTTGATTTAAATAACAAAGAAGCGGTTCTTTGTCTTATGAGCCTTGAAAACGGCCTGTTCAACGTTAAAGAATGTCGAACAAGAGGCATAGAATTAAGAAAAGGTGAAACAACGGACGGTATTCAAAATTTCCAATTCCAAGTGGAAAAGTTAATCGAAGATTACAAAATTGACACTGTGGTTATAAAACAGAGGTTAGCCAAAGGCAAATTTGCAGGTAGTGCCAATAGTTTCAAGATGGAAGCGGCAATACAACTAATTAAAAACATTAAAGTCGAATTGATCAGTAATACTGACATTAAAGAGACGTTAAAAAAGAACCCTTTAGAATACCAAATGAAAGATCTGGAATTACGTCAATTTCAAGAAGGCGCGTTTAATACCGCATATTGTTTTGCTTTACGGGAAATGTAATTTTTCAAGTAAACCTACTCACAGAGAATAACCATGAGTAAGAAGATTTTGGTTGTAGACGACGCGGAAGAAATACTTCAGCTGTTTAAACAACTACTTAATCAATTAGGTTATCAGGATATTACCTTAGTACTAAATGGCAAGAACGCCCTAGCCCAACTAAATCAAAGTAATTTTGACTTGGTGTTTTTGGATATTGAATTACCGGATATGGACGGCAAATCTATTTTGGATAATATTCAGATTAATTACCCAGAGTTACCTGTTGTCATGTGTTCTTCTCATAACACGGTTGAAAACGTGAAATTAACCTGGGATATGGGAGCTAAAGGGTTTCTCGCAAAACCTATTTCACCCCATAAACTAAAAAACCTGCTGAATCGATTGGGCATATTAGAAAGCGGTAATAAGCCATTGGTCACAAATGGTAAATTGTAAGCACTATGCCAGTTTAATACAGGCGCATAAAAAGCGATAAGAACACAGCCTAAAAATAATAATTAGGGCCAATGTGTCTTTTTATAAATTGAAAGAGATTTAACCTAGGAATGACATCAAACTTTTTTTCTTTAGCGGCAGATCAAGTTTCGATTCTGCATTCGGCAAGTCAATATAAAGAGCAGTTATTAGAATTAATTAGAAATGCGGAACATCGCATTTATATTACGGCGCTTTATTTGCAGGACGATGCTGCGGGTAACGAAATATTGCAAGCGCTTTTTGATGCCAAAAAGACAAATCCTAATCTCATAGTTAAAGTATTTGTCGATGCACATAGAGCGCAACGCGGTTTAATTGGCGAAAAGGAACAGCTTGGCAACCGAGCCATGTATCAGGCATATACGAAAAAATATGATCTTGACGTTAATATTCATGGCGTTGCGGTTAAAAACAAAGAGCTTTTTGGCGTATTGCATTTAAAAGGAATGGTATTTGACGATACGGTTTTTTATACCGGAGCTAGTATCAATGATGTTTATTTACAGCAAAATGACAAGTATCGCTGTGATCGATATTACCTACTCAAAGCTCAAGGACTAGCTGACAGTTTCTGTCAGTATCTGGAAGATGTTTTTGTGACGTCTGGTTTGGCACCAAAGCTAAATCAAGACGTGTATCCACAAGGCACTGAGCTAAAAAAACAGATTCTTAAATTAAAACAAACACTAAGCAAATCACAATATAACATCAGCCAGTCTCCTTTAGTAAACGGAGAAATTCAGGTAGAACCACTTGTCGGATTTGGCCCTCGACGTAATAAGTTGAATACTAAGATACGTAAGACTATCCAGCAGGCCGAAAAAAACTTAGTAATATTTACGCCCTACTTTAACTTTCCTAAAGTAGTCAGTCGTGATATCGCCAAAGCGCTAAAAAGGGGTGTCAAAATTGACATCACGGTCGGTGACAAAACTGCTAATGATTTCTATATTGCTGATGAGGAACAATTTTCCACAATAGGAATTGTCCCCTACATCTACGAGATTTTACTTGTTCGTTTTGTAAAACGCTGGAAAAAATACATTACTACTGGTCAATTAACGGTCAGGTTATGGCAGCATGACAGCAACAGTTTTCACTTGAAGGGGCTAATAGCGGATGACGTTCATCACCTGATAACTGGCAGTAACATTAATCCACGAGCTTGGTCACTTGACCTAGAAAACGGTTTAGCTATGTTTGATCCAAATCGAACCCTAATGGAACAAGTTAACAAAGAGCTTGAGCATATCTACCAACATGCAAAAGTAATAAAAAGTGTAGACCAGTTAGATAACCTCAAAGATTACCCATCAAAACCGCAAAAGTTATTGAAACGACTTCGCTTGGCGCAGATCGATCGATTGTTAAAACGATTGCTTTAATATAGATGCTGGTAGTCATACGAGGCTACCAGCTATTAACTTCAAGGCCTTATTTTAAGCCTATTGTTCACATCACGACTCTTCCGAATCAATTCGTTACTTTTATCTATAGAGTTGTTTTTTGAGGTTCTGTCATATAGTAAGACATTCACCGATGCGGCAAGATTAAGGCTGCCTTTTGTTGGCATATAAACGACGTGATCTGCTTGATCTATGACTTCTTGTCTTAATGAACCATCTTCTGGACCAAAAACATAATATGCTTGTTCAGGATGTTCAAAATCTGGCAAGGGTACGGCCCCTTCTACCAAATCTACACAGATCAAAGGAATATCTTTAGGCTTATGCTCTAAGAAGCAGCTAACGTGTTGTAAATTGAGATATTCTGCGACGTTTTGAGTATCAGTAGAATGTTTCTTGGCGATATTATAACGATTGCCAGTATATAGAATGTTGGACGCACCAAAACAACCGGCCGCTCGCAGAACACCACCTACATTGGTAGGACTTTTAGGATTGGTTAAACAAATGGTAATGCTTTCAGAAGACATAAAACTAATAAGTAATTGAAGGAAGTCCTATATTAACACAAATCAACTTGTCACCCACTTTTTGGCGTGACAAGTTGACGGTTTTAATGCGGCATATCAGATTTCGATTCAGTTTACATTTTCAATGACTCTAGATAACCGCGGCTAAGTCAGCGCCTTGGCGAATTGCTCTTTTTGCGTCAAGTTCGGCCGCAACACTTGCACCTCCGATAATATGAACTTTTTGATTTAATGCTTCTAACTGTTCCGCTAAAGAGTTATTTGAAACCTGACCCGCACAGACAACAACGTTGTCTACTTTCAAAAATTGTGTTTCACCATCAACACTGATTTCTAAGCCTTTATCTGAGAAACTCTTGTATTCAACCTTATTCAACATTTGTACACCAGCTCGCTTCAATTCGGCTCTGTGTACCCACCCAGACGTTTTCCCTAAACCAGCACCAACTTTGGTATCTTTTCTTTGCATCAGGTAAACCGTTTTATTAATAGGGTCGTCTTTAACCTGCTTGATTGCACCTCTATCCGTATATTCATTATCTACGCCCCAATAATCTAACCAGTGTTGTAGATCCATCGTATGAGAATCAGGTTGAGTGATCTGACACGCGACATCAAAACCGATACCACCGGCCCCGATGATTGCGACTTTTTCGCCAACAGGCTTTTTGTATTTTAAAACATCGAGATATCCAAGCACCCTGTCGTCTTCAAAGCCAGGTAAATCTAATTTGCGTGGAGTAATTCCTGTCGCTACGACTATTTCATCAAATCCTTGTTGGGATAATTGCTCTGCGGTCTGTTTTGCCCCTAAATGCAAAACAACACCAGCATCACCTAAACGATTCTCAAAATAACGAATAGTCTCGTAAAACTCCTCTTTACCGGGAATCGTTTTAGCAATATTAAACTGACCACCCACTTTTTCTTCAGCATCAAACAAATGCACTTCATGTCCACGTTCTGCTGCGTAACAAGAAAAAGCCATGCCTGATGGACCTGCACCAACGACAGCTAATTTTTTAGGTTTAGTGGTATTGGCAAATACAAGCTCTGTTTCGTATCCGGCCTCTGGGTTAACTAAACAAGTCGCTCGTTTTCTCGAAAAAACGTGGTCTAAACACCCTTGATTACAAGCAATGCAGGTGTTGATCCTGTCAGACTGATTTGCTTCCGCTTTTTTTACGAATTCCGCATCCGCTAATAAAGGACGCGCCATTGACACCATATCTGCCTGACCAGTAGATAAAATTTCTTCGGCCACTTCTGGTGTATTGATCCTATTGGTTGTAATAACTGGAATAGAAACCTCTTTCCGCACGCGTTCAGAAATCCAAGTAAATGCTTTTCTCGGCACAGACGTGACTATTGTTGGTATCCTTGCTTCATGCCAACCGATACCAGTATTAAGAATCGTTACGCCCGACTGTTCTAACAACTTAGCCAATGCAACAACTTCTTCAAAAGTTGAGCCATTGTCAACCAGGTCCAACATGGACAAACGGAAGATAATTATGAACTCCCGGCCAACTTTTTCACGAGTCTGCTGAACAATTTCCAGTGCTAATCTAACGCGGTTTTCAAAAGAACCGCCCCACTTGTCGTCTCGTTTATTTGTTTTTGGGGCAATGAACTGATTAATCAAATAGCCTTCTGATCCCATTATCTCTACGCCGTCGTATCCCGCCTTTTGCGCCAAGGCTGCGCAATTAACGAAGTCTTTGATAGTTTTTTTAATACCGCGTTCTGACAGCGATTTGGGCTTAAAAGGATTTATAGGTGCTTTTATGGCAGAAGCACTTACATTAAATGGGTGATAAGCGTATCGACCAGTATGGAGTATCTGTAGACAAATCTTGCTACCCGCTTCATGTACGGCTTGTGTGATCTTTTTATGTCGATTTACGTGCCAGAAATGACTAAGTTGAGAGCCGCGAGGTTCAACGCGACCGGCAAAGTTAGGTGCTATTCCCCCAGTCACGATTAAGCCAACCCCCCCTTCGGCTCGTGCTTTATAAAACGCTGCTAACTTTTCAAAGCCATTTCGTTCCTCTTCCAACCCCATGTGCATGGATCCCATCAACACACGATTTTTAAGCTGAGTGAAACCTAAATCCAAAGGCTGTAATAAATGTGGAAACGACATACTGAGTTGACCTGTTCTATTATTTTGTACCTGATAACTCTAACCAACAACTGGTCGGACATCAACTTAATATTTTTTGTTACAAGGTTTAGAAAATAATTAGGTTTAATTTACTCCGCAATAAATTAAACTTAAAGATAGTAAGGTCGCAATAACGTGGCGCGTAATTAGAGATAGGATATGCAGCAAGAATTATCAAAGAATAAGTATTGGTTAAGAGATTTGTTTTCGGCCTGTTGGCAAGTGTTGAACTTCAGTCGGCGTGTAGTGTTGAATTTAATATTTATTTTTATTGCAATCGTGTTTATTGCTGCCATTAGCGCAGGGAAAGAGCAGCCAGTAGTGATTACCGATCACACGGTTCTAAAATTAAATCTAATTGGCGACATTGTCGAAGAAAAAACCTTTGTAGATCCTTACGATGAGTTTTTTAATGACGCGGTGGGCAATAAGCAGAATACGCCAGAAATTTTGTTAACCGACGTGTTAGAGGTCTTAAAACAGGCACAAAATGACCAACGGATCCAAGCCTTGATGTTAGATTTACATGGGCTTAGAAACGTAGGGTTGAGTAAGTTGCAGGAAATAGGCAAGGCAATAAAATCGTTTAAAGAAACCTCGGGTAAGTCAATATTCGTTTATGGTGATTATTTTAGCCAATCGCAATACTATTTAGCTTCACAAGCTGATCGGGTTACCTTGCATCCTATGGGGGCAATAGGTCTCGATGGATTCGGCCGATATCGTATGTACTATAAATCCGCATTAGAAAAACTGAAAATCAACTCTCATGTATTTAGAGTAGGAACATATAAATCAGCGGTAGAGCCCTACTTACGTGATGACATGTCGGAAGATGCAAAATTAGCTAACCAAAAATGGTTGGGCGAACTATGGACCATGTATAAAGAAGACATTAGCGATAGTCGTAGTTTAGAAGTATCAAACTTTGATGAAAAATTGGATTCTTTCCTCGATAAATTTAAAAAGGCCAATGGTAACTTTGCACAATTTGCCAAACAAAACGGCTGGGTAGACGACTTAATGTCACACCAAGAATTTGATCAATTTGTAAATCAGGAATTCGGTGGCGGTAAAAAAGCCAAGTTTGTTAACTTTGATCAGTACCTGAAGTATCAAAAACAAAACCCGCAATCAAATAGTCAGCAGAAAGTTGCGGTTGTCGTTGCTAAAGGCACGATATACGACGGTAAGAGAAAACCAGGGGAGATAGGTGGACATAGTACCGCTGAACTGTTAAAACAAGCCCGTCAAAACACAAATGTTAAAGCAGTAGTGCTTCGTGTAGATAGCCCAGGTGGCAGTGCGTTTGCGTCAGAAATTATTAGAAATGAAATAGAAGCTCTGAAAAAAGCGGGCAAGCCCGTCGTAGCATCAATGAGCTCTACAGCCGCATCTGGGGGCTATTGGATTTCAGCCTCTGCCGACGAGATTTGGGCTGCTCCATCTACAGTCACGGGTAGTATTGGTATTTTTGGCATGTTTATGACGTTTGAAGATACCATGTCAGACTTTTTGAATATCCGAACCGATGGTGTAGGCACAACTGAAATGTCGGGTTTATCGCCTTTCAGAACCTTGTCTCCGCAAATGGGTGATGTGATTCAATTGGCAATAGAGCAAGGCTATGACCAATTTATCAGTTTAGTCGCTACAGAGCGCAATATGAGCAAAAATGACGTAGACACGGTTGCGCAAGGTAGAGTCTGGTCTGGTAAAACTGCCCTAGAACTCGGTTTAGTCGATAAACTGGGCTTCTTTGACGATGCCATCCAGTCTGCTGCCGCATTAGCAAACTTAGACACCTTCGGTGTGCAAGTTATTAAAAAACGTTTGTCACCGATGGATCAGTTGCTTCAGGATCTATTCTCGACTTATGCCCCTGAGATAAAATCCGAAACTGCGACACAAAACAATATCATGCAAGCATTTGGCAAATTACTAAAACAAACTGAGCATTGGTTGAACTTTAACGATCCGATGGGCGTTTATGTTTATTGTTTAGAATGTGAAGGTCTCTGATTTTCATTGAGTTTGCAAAATTAAAACATACAATAAGCCCACCCTAACCCGTGGGCTTTTTTTTGGGAGTACAAATGAACGCAGATAAAAAACGAATTTATATTGCATATACCGGTGGTACTATAGGTATGAAAAAATCACCAAATGGATATGTACCAGTGGCAGGTTACATTACCGATGTCGTCAATTCGTTAACTGAGCTACATCGTCCTGAAATGCCCGAATTTGATATTCATGAATACAGCCCTGTATTAGACTCGAGTAATATGACGCCAAAGGATTGGCAAACTATAGCTGAAGACATACAGGCCAATTATCAGGATTATGACGGGTTTGTGGTCTTACATGGTACCGATACAATGGCTTACACGGCATCCGCGTTGTCCTTTATGCTGAAAGATCTTAACAAGCCTGTCATTGTCACTGGCAGCCAAATCCCACTTTCAGAAATACGCTCAGACGGTCAATTAAACTTACTCAACTCACTTTACCTGGCCGCGCACTACCCAGTTGCGGAAGTTGGTTTGTTTTTTAATAATCAACTTTACCGAGGAAACCGAACGACAAAAGCCGACTCAACTGGATTTAACGCGTTTGAAAGCCCTAATTGCGCTCCCCTTATAAGTGCTGGTATTCACATAGACGTTAACGAGGGCAAAGTTCTGGATAAGGTTAATAACGCTGAAAATAAAGGATTAACCATCATAGATATAAAAGAACAACCGATTGGTGTAGTGAGCCTCTATCCCGGAATATCGCATCTGGTTATAAAGAATATCCTTGCCCAACCAGTAAACGCTCTGATTATTCAAAGTTATGGCGTTGGGAACGCACCTGAAGATCCCGAGTTACTGAAAGAGATACAAAATGCAAATGATCGAGGCATCTTGGTGGTTAACAGAACGCAATGTCATCGCGGTATGGTGAACATGGATGGTTACGCCACTGGACACGCGTTAAAAGACGCCGGTGTTTTATCTGCACACGATATGACTTTGGAAGCTTGTTTGACAAAAGTACATCATTTATTGAGTCAAGATTTGCCATTCAATGAAGTACGAGCTCGTTTTGTTGAGAACCTTAAGGGTGAATTGACGGCTGTCTAATACCAATCTGCATAAAGAATTAGTCAATTCAGAACTTCACCAGAGCTGCGAGAATAATCGAAACTTGTGCAGGTATAGTCGTTCTACATCAAATAAGTTTTGGGCGATTATCGCAGCTCTGGTGAGTTCCCAAAGGGCGAGTTTAAAAAGCTTATATGCTGCGTTATTGATTTTAACAAGGGTACAACCATTCTCTGCAATCAATGCCTTGCCTATACACTTTTTCATTCTCGCTGAATGACCAATTCTTTATGCAGATTGGTATAAAGGACAGCTCCATACGTAAAATACTAAAAAGCCAGTAACTTAAATTACTGGCTTTCTTTTTAGCCTAACAGAACAAATCTACGCTTATTTGGTGAATATCGGCTTGATCCTTTCCAAAAGACCAATGTCGTTACTGCTGAACACGCCAGCACCCAACCAAACTTCTAATAATTCTTGAGTATTTTGCTCAAAACCTTGCTCCAGCTTTTCAGACAACATTTTCATTTGAATTTCATTTCGTTGCGCTTTAACTTCCGCTGGTGATTCAATGCCTGCAGAAATTTCTAGTTTGATTGTGATTAAATCTCTGTCCTGCTTGTTATTATTAGCAATTGCGGTCTGCCATGCTGGTTTCAAACTAGCCGTATCTGCGGATTGACCATTGGACAAAGCAATCACCACATCAAACAAGTCTACATATATCTGTTTTTCTTGTGCTAGGCGCAATTCAGAAATTTTTTGCTCACAATTGTTTATTAAACTAGAAGAAAGTCGACGAAGTTTTTCATAATGTTGTTTATTCAAGCCCTTAACATCAGAGAACAAGCTTTCCGCCTCATCAATTAAACCTCGTATACTTGCTATATCATCATACTCAGCGACCTTGTCTGTAAGCTCAGCAAACTGTGCAGTGAACTTATCAAACTGTTCCATGTTTTCTTTTTGCTGTATTGCCTTAGCTTGGTCTCTTTGTTCAAAAACAGGACCATTTATTGCTCTAAACGCGTTCCATAGTTTTTGATCCTGGTTTTTTCCAGCAAAGCCAATCTTTTGCCACTTTCCTTGTAAGTTCTTTAGTTGTTCTGATTTATCCTGTATTGATATATCCTGAGCAACAATCCCTTCCGCTTCCGTGAGAAGTTGGAGTTTTTGGTTTTCATTGTCTTTATGATGCTGATTTATTGCCTGTTTAATAGGAGACGTAACCTGTTGGTAACGTTTATTCATTTCAGAAACCTTTTCGCGGTCTATTAGACCGGTTTCTCTCCACAAACGGGTTAACTTAACAAAAACGGATTCTAACTCTCGCCAGTTGGAAACTTCTGCTGTTTCCAAGTTTTGTACAACCGTATTAAGTTGTTCCAAAATTAAGTTTTTGGCTTCTAGGTTCGCGTTTCTATCGTTTTCTAACTGTTTATAGTGCTCTCGACATGGCGCGAACGCCGTTTCGCAAAAACCGTCAAACTGGTTGTTTAACGCTTCTTCTTCTTCGTCACCGGCATGTCCTAAACTTTGCCAGTTACTGCGAAGCATCCTTACTCGGTGTGCCTGTTCGTTCAGGTCGGTTAACGGCTCTTCTGCAATTTTTTTTATATCTTCTAAAAGTTCTTGTTTTTTAGGATTTGAAAACGATTTTTCTAGCTCTTGAAGTTTAGACACTTCTTCTTGTAACTTCTGCCACTTTCTAGATATCTGCTCCTGCTGGTAAGCATTTAGCTCTTTTATCCAAAAGCTTAGTTTTTTGTATAGGCCAAACGCGTTATGAAATTTCCCAAAACGAATTAATCCTTCTAGTTCAGATAATTTGCGTTTTGTCTGCGAAAACAACTGACGTTGTTCCGAAATAAGCGAGTCCGTCGCCTCATCCCATTTTTCACAAAGTTCTATAAAGCGCCCTTCAATGTCAGCGGGAAGTGAAATCTCAATGTTCTTGATATTGTTATTCCAGGCCTTTTTATGTTCTTTATATTTTGGAAAGAACTGATTAAGGCTCGCCATATCACTCGGCAACTCTATAACCGAGAGCTCCGTTAGCAGATTCCTTGCCTGTTCAATAGCTTGTTTGATTTGTGGCACCTGACTCGCGCGATTAAATAATGACTCTGCCCGTTTTACCAACTCGACTTTGTGTTCTGGTAAAAGGGAAAGTGTATTGCACTGTTGAGATACGTGATTGATTTGAGACGTTATTTTTGTCTGGTCAATCTCCTTATCTTCTGCCACCGCAGTAGTAACTTCCGCCTCTATTTTCACTAACTCAGCTAGAACATTTTGATAATTTGTCTGTGCCTGTACTTCAGCCTCGGCTTTATCTTTTTGTTCTTGCCAGGCCATTTTTAGTGGTTCGACTATTCTTTGCAAAGACGCATCAATGGACTCAAATTTATCTTGTAGCTCAGCTTTTAACTCATCAGTTAGAATATCAAACTGTAAAACAAGTTCATTCCATTGCTCACCAATCTCATCGCGTTTTTGACTAATCAGAGAATAATCTTGTTTATCCTTCAAAGCATTTAACTGAGCAAGAACAAGCTTCGACTGCTTTTCGAGTTTTATCGGTTTTTCCGCATCTAACTGAATTTGCGCCAACTTTTCTTCGATAAAACTTAATAGATTACCTGAGACCTTTTTAGTCAATTTTTTTAACTGATTCTTGTCGTTTATGGAATCAAGTAAAGTTAATTTACTTTGCTCTGACAAATCTGAATCGACTATGGCCTTTTGAGTTAAAGCATCACGGTTCAAACGATTTAAGGTGTTTAACGTTAATGTTTCGTTATCTAGTTGAAATACAATCTGTTCTAGCAGCTGAGTTTTATTGCACTCCTCTACAAATTTTTGTTTTAGAGAAGCTTCTAATTCAATGTCATTTTTACCTGTCAAACTATCGATCATAGTTTTTTCTGCAAGTCGGCGGATAACGTCAGAATTGTCTTTTTTATGAGCCTGCCACCAAAGCGAAAAATCATTCAGCTTTTCCAAAGTAGCGCGACGAACTTTTTCGTCTCCGTCGTTAAATGCCAGCTCATGCAAAACGGCCTTATTGCCATTTTCATCAATGTTTATTTCTGCGACCGCAGCTAACCTTTCACTGACCTTTTCACTTAGCCATTTTTTCTTTCTAAATAAATTCTTAAATATCATCTTGGTCAAACCTTGCGATTTCATTATCAGGTAAAAATTCGCGCTTTAATTCACGCTTAGATTTCATCACCATTTCACCATCTGCACCGATAGTAAATTGTTGATTAGACTGTTCAATTTTAGCTTGGTAGGCCATGACAAGTTGCAATGCATTATCTCGTTGCTCTTGACTTACTTTTTGGCCATTTTGCCACTTGCCCGTCTCAACGGCATATTTTAAGTTTTCGTACACCTCTGGAGTGACGCTTTCTAACATTTTGTCTAGATTCATCATCAACCTCTACTATTTATTGCGCTTCGAAATTATGATCCGAATGCGATTAACGATATACCATAAAAAACCTACGACAATTGAGGCTTGAGCTAAAACAAATTGTGGTGATTCTTTATCTTCTAAAGTGTAATAAGAAAAACAACCGGCTAAAAACAATAACATTGCTACAAATTGGTGAGTCATTAACGTCTGACTATTTTTCAAGTGTTTGATTTTTCCAAGTGATTGCAACTTTTCTTCTGACATATTTGTCATATCCAAATTACAGTGCGGGCACTCTTTGTGCTTATCTGAAATAGACTTAGCACATTGTGGACAGTTAATTATGGCCATTAATTCACCTCAAATTAGAAGATACATGTTCATGTATTACATAAACGCAGAACGCTTATTCAATTAAAGCGTTGTATAAACATCCCTATGATAACGAAGCATATTCATCCATGAAGCCGTCGCTCTTTTACGTCCATGTAACCGCGACATACGTTCGTCCATGAAGCCGTCGCTCATTTACGTCCATGTAACCGCGACATACGTTCGTCCATGAAGCCGTCGCTCTTTTACGTCCATGTAACCGCGACATACGTTCGTCCATGAACGCAAAAAGCACCCGCATGTTTATGGGGTGCTTTGTTGATCTTGTTATAAGTTAACTAAAACAAACACAACTATTTGTTGTCACCATGTTCTTTGTCAAACTTAACCCAATAATCATTTACGGTTTCTTTCATTTCTTTATGTAACATCAAAATACCAAACAAGTTTGGCAGTGTCATTACTACGATAGCTACGGCTGCTAACGTCCAAATCAATGTTGTATCGGCAAATGATGCCCAGAAAAATCCAGCGACATAAATTACACGATATGGCATAACAGAACGTGGACCTAACAAGTAAGTCATGGCTCGGTCACCGTAGTACGACCAGGCAATCGCGGTGGAAAATGCAAACAATAGCAAGCCTATAGTCACGATATATTTACCAGACTCACCAAAGAACCCCATCGTGAAGGCTTTAGTGGTCAGAGCTGCAGAGTGAATTAGAGACTTACCACGAACAATAACTTCTTCGTGTACAAGCTGACCGTCTTTAACCTCTAACTTGCCGTTATATAGATGATCACCTGGTAACAAATAGGTGACGTCTTCTGCAAACGAACGTGCGTTCAGTACTGTGAAACCACCGTTAACCGCTTTGCCTTCAACAACACTGATATTACCAGTATAAACCTCAACCTTATTTTCCTTCGCATTAAGATAATTCGAAATCTCAGTAAAATCTGATTCGTTGTTTTGACTATACTCTCCCGCAAGTATTTGCATATCAGTACGTTGGAAAACGTTCTCAAATTTTTGATGCCATGCGCCAGACGAAAGAATTACCATACCAGTTAAGGTACAGATAATAATTGTATCAATGAAAGGTTCTAAAATTGAAACCATACCTTCAGATACCGGCTCATCCGCTTTAGCCGCGGCGTGAGCAATTGGTGCTGAACCTTGACCTGCTTCGTTAGAAAACAAACCACGGTTAACCCCCTTTGTGAACGCGTAGGCAAATGCAGCACCTACAAAACCACCGGTTGCGGCTGAACCGGTAAAGGCGTCAGAAAACACAGCGACAAAAGAAGGTCCTAAGTTCTCGATGTTATAGAAAATTACACCTAAAGCACCAACAATATAAAGAAATGCCATCGTCGGCACGACGCGAGACGTAATGTAGGCAATACGCTTAATACCACCTAGAATAACTAGAGCTAACAAAATGGCTAAAATTCCGCCCGTGATCATATGATCAATGCCAAATGAATCATTCATAGAAACGGCGATATTATTAATTTGCGGCAAGCTACCTGTACCAAATGAACTAATTACCGTGGCAATAGCAAAACCAACAGCTAACCATTTCATGTTAAGACGACGATCCATATAATACATCGGACCACCGGCCATAGTGCCATCTTCAGTCTTAACTCTATATTTGTGAGATAACGTTACCTCAACAAATTTAGTTGTCATACCAAAAAACGCCGTCATCCACATCCAGAATAGTGCAGCTGGACCACCGATAGAGAGTGCCAATGCAACACCACCGATATTACCCGTACCTACTGTTCCAGATAATGCCGTAGACAAAGCTTGAAAGTGGTTTGTATCCCCTTCTGCATCTTTTTTGTCATACTTACCAGTTACCACCTGCCAAGCATGTTTAAAGTAGCGTATTTGTGGAAATTTCAAATATATGGTGAAAAAGACACCTACCCCTAATAACACATACGGGAACCAAGGAGAGCTGCCCAACATGCCATCAAGAAAAACAAGCAAATCATTTAAGTTCACTGTTCATTCCTTATAGTTATAGTTTTAATTATTTATTAATTTTATAAAACAAAGGGTTAGCCTTAGCTAACCCTGTTATTTATTCTTTTCTACTTTATTATCTTAAAGTATCAACAACGGCCAAAACGGCGGTCAAAACGTCAGCCCCGAATTTAGCAGAACGAACATCATTCCAGCCATAAAATGCGTCAGGTGCATCATTATGGTCTTTGAATGGCATTTCTACTGTGTAAGACAAACATTTGAATTGCTCACCAACCCAGGCAGCAGCAACCGTTGGATTAGCTTTACCAGCTTCATCTTTAGGGTAACCATGCGTATCTTGAAATTCAGGCGTTGCGCTAGCGTAAGCCGCTTTAAAGCTGTTTTCTAGGCTTTGGTGACGTTGGTCATAACTTTTAATACCTTCACAACCAGCAACAAAGTTATATGGAATGGCTTCATCACCGTGGATGTCCAAATACATATCCACGCCCGTTTCTAACATTTTTTCTCTTACTAGAAACACTTCCGGGCTGTTATTCATAGATGGTTCTAACCACTCACGGTTTAAATTAGCACCGTTTGCGTTAGTTCTTAAATGGCCTCGGGCGGCACCGTCCGGGTTCATGTTAGGGACAACATAGAAGACGGCTTTTTTCATTAACAAACGAGATACCGCATCATCGTGGTCAAAAAGACGATCTAACAATCCTTCAACATACCACTCAGCCATGGTCTCACCAGGATGTTGACGTGCTGTAATCCAGACATTCATTTTTCCATCACTAGGTTGACCGATTTGCAAAACACTCATATCTCTGCCGTCTAACGTTTCACCCAATGTAATTAATTGAGTCTCTGGCATTAGCTGAGATTTATGGATTAAGTCTAAGTGGCGTTCGTAAGAATACGGAACAAAATACGCGTAAAACACGTGATCGAATTCTGGAATATGAGAAAAAACGAGCTCTCCGTCTGCATATTCCGTATCGATTCTAAACCAGGTTTCACGATCATAAGACGCCATCGCCTGATAATCTTCCCATCCTTCGGGGTAAGCCGCTTGTTTTGCATTCAGAATACGAAATTTGTGCTCTTCTCCAGCTGTCGATTCCATTTTGTAATGGAACCATTGATAGAAATCAGAGTTATTGTCAGCTTTAATATTCAGCTGTATATCTGAGGCAGACTGTGAACTAACAACTTCAATGTTTCCGCTGTCGAAATTACTGCTTATTCTCATGCTTATGATCCGTGATTTAAAAACCAACAAAGGTTAACACACAAAATCACTTAGAAACCAGTGTTAAAAGGATCTGGCGTAGATCATCGGTTATAAAATAAACGCTCTTAACTCCATTCCAAGCTGCGTCGAATAACCGAGCGATTTAGATACAACTTTTCCATCTTCATCTAACAAATAATACGTCGGGAATCCGCTGATCTTAAAGTCCTCAGCGATTTGCATATTTCCCAATAAAGTGGTGAATTGTAGTTGGTGGTCAACAATGGACATGTGTACTTCTGAAATATCTTCATAACTTAGAGCAACAGATACAACATTTACATCAGCTTTGTTTTCTTCATAAAAGCCTTGCAAATTAGGCAGGCTTACATGACAGACGCTGCACCATGGCGCCCAAAAATACAAGAGCGTCGCTTTACCCTTTAAGTCTTCTGAATTTACCTGTCTACCGTCTACGCTGGTCAATTCAAATGCGGGTGTTTCCACATTATTTTCAAGTAAATTAGATTCTCGGATCCATGAAATTAAATTAAAAACCACAACAAAAAATATGGCGTGGCCCAGAAGGTTTTTTAGCATATTTGTCTTTGATTAATTTTACTTACCAACAATGACCTGACAAGGCAACGCTATATTTCATGTGAATGGTTTTTATTTGTTTAAGGCCGCCGCATTACGGCCTAGAACTTACACCAATTTCATTCATTGTTTAACTTAGTTAAAAATCATACTTTACAGAAACGCGCGTATGAGCGCCCTTCTGCGGAACGGAATATTGATTCCTATTTTGCCTTGGCTCGTATGCCAAATATGAAGCATCCGTCAAATTGTCAATGTTTATCTGCAAATTAAGGTGTTTACCTAACTGGTAACTAGCCGAAACATTCAAGATTTGCTGAGCCGATTCTTTAAAAACATTTTGCTTTTGATCTAAGCGAATCCCCTCATCTACAGCTAAAGATGGGCGTAATAGCCCGTTTACACTAGCTTTCCACTTTCCATTTTGAAAATAAACCCCAACAGAATAAAACGAATCATAACTTCCTTCGACGGTGTCGGAAAGAAAATGGGTACCGGTCGCTCTTAATCTCCAGCTAGGGGTCATCTCATAATTAAACAACGCTTCTAACCCATATAGATCTTTATTCCCTTTATTAACAAACGTAGTACGCCCGCCATCATCAATTGGTTCGGAAGCAATCAGCTCAGATAAACTCGTATAAAACCCTGTAATTTCAAGCGAACACTTAGCCTCTTGATAAAAGTACTGCAACTCAGTGGTCCGAACTAATTCAGGTTTTAGGGATGGGTTACCAAGAGTTACGCTGTCATTTGAAAACAGTTCATTGGTAACTGGTGCTCTAAACGCTTCAGAGTAAATAGCTTTTATCTGGCTATTGTCATCTAGTTTACGTACATAGGTTACTCTTGGTGAGAAAGCACTTCCTGCCGTTTTGTAATCTTCAAATCTGGCACCAACATGCAATGTATCTACTGGCGATATTTGCCATTTTAGCTGACCATAAAAGGCAACACTCTCGATAGTCTGTTTTATTGCTTCAAATTCACCTAAATCCTTAAGAACGGTTAATTCGCCCAAATAATATTGATCTAGCGGAATCGTTGATTCGAAATCAGGCGTTACATGAGTCGTAACAACGCCTGCCTTATGTTGCTTTTCACTTTGCCATTGAACCCCAAAATCTGAGTTTATTTTGTCCGACCAAACATGACTTAGTGAAGCGTTTACCGTAAATCGATTAGTTGCCCAATACGGGCCAGTTATGAAATCATTTGAGAAAGGAGAAATATCTCCGGAGAAAATATAACCCGCAGATTCAACCTCGTGATCAGCATATTGTGCGTCTATTGCGTAACTGGTTTTTGCATTCCAATTCTTCTCGTAGTGCGCAGAAAAATAATGATTTTGTGACTTGTAATAGTTGTCCGGATGGTAGCCTTCTAAGTTCACAAAATTATTAAGCTCGTGATTATCAGTTTGATAACTAACTTTAGCTAGGTCTTTAGCCCACTGAATTGAAAATTGCTGGTGTTCGTATGGGGCTGAAACCGTTTGGGGTCCTATGTCATTTGCTAACTTTAATTTATGACTCTGGCCATCTCCCTTAACTAAGGCTGCATTAAATGACAACTCGCCAACACTCAATGGTTGGCTAAACCCCGTTACCAGCTTTTTATGATCATTCTGGCCAAATTCGACTTTAATACTATTTTGTTTTTTACTGATGATATTAATTACGCCAAGAAAAGCGTTACTACCATAAACCGCAGAGCCTGGCCCTCTTATAATTTCAACTTTTTCAGCTAAGTCTAAGTCTAAATAAGGCGTGTAGACACCCGCTTTGCCAAATGACATTTCATTTACACGAACGCCATCTAACATTACCAATACATAACCAGAATCAAGATAAACGCCGCGAGATTGTAATTTTTGATGCCCAGCGAGAAACTCTCCTGTAACAGATTGAAAACCTGGTACAAAGTTCATTAAATCGTAAACATTGCTCACGCCCAATCGTTGGATATCCATAGCAGTAAAAACACTGACCACAGACGGCGCAGAGACAATAGATTCAGAGCTAAAACCTGCAACACTTGTTTCCATATTTAAGAGTTGCTCGATTGACATATCAAACAAATCATCGGTTGGTGTGTTAGTTGCGACAGCGTCAAAAAATGGAACCAGACTCGCCAAAATTATCGGAGCCTTTTTGAAAAAGGAAATTGTCATCAAGCCACTCGTTTTACTTCTTATTATTCACCGGAATGCAGACTTGCTTAGAGTATCGGAAAAAACAAAAAAGGTCACTAATCAGTGACCTTTTCTTTGTTTCGCGTCTAATTTAAGCAGGCAATGAAGGGAATGCAATTCCAGCCATTTCTTGCATAACACGAACAACCTGACAGCTATAACCAAACTCGTTATCGTACCAAACGTACAATACAGCGCGGTTGCCATCTACAATCGTAGCGCGTGAATCCACAACACCTGCGTAACGGTTACCTACTAAGTCAGTAGAAACGATTTCTGTAGAGCTTGTGAAGTCAACTTGATCACGAAGTTCAGAATGAAGTGCAACATCTAATAAATAGTTGTTTAACTCTTCCGCAGAAGTATCTTTGCCTAAGTTCAGGTTCATGATTGCCATTGAAACATTAGGAGTAGGAACACGTATCGCGTTGCCAGTTAACTTACCTTTCAATTCTGGCAGCGCTTTGGCAACCGCTTTAGCTGCACCAGTGCTTGTAAGAACCATGTTTAATGCCGCTGCACGACCACGACGCTCTGCTTTGTGGAAGTTATCAATCAAGTTTTGGTCATTAGTATAAGAGTGAACCGTTTCAACATGTCCGTTGTCGATACCAAACTCATCGTTGATTGCTTTTAATACAGGCGTGATGGCGTTAGTCGTACAACTTGCTGCACAAACAATCTTATCGTCTGCATTAATGTCACCTTCGTTAACACCATATACGATGTTCTTAATTTGACCACCAGCTGGGGCAGTTAGTAGAACTTTTGATGTGCCTTTTGACTTAAGGTGTAGACCTAAGCCATCTTCGTCTTTCCAAATACCTGTATTATCAACAATTAACGCGTTGTTAATACCGTATTGTGTGTAATCGATGCTGTCTGGAGAGTTAGCGTAGATTACTTGAATGTATGTGCCGTTTGCCTTGATTACGTTCGCTTCTTCGTCAACAGTGATGCTACCGTTAAAAGGACCGTGTACTGAGTCACGACGTAACAAACTTGCACGTTTTTCTAGGTCACCGTCTTTACCACCACGAACTACGATTGCACGAAGACGAAGGTTTGCGTTAGGGCCGTTACGTTCAATTAATAAACGTGCTAACAAACGACCGATACGACCAAAACCGTATAAAACAACGTCTTGAGGCTCGTCACGACCGTCTTTGTCTAAAACGTCTGCTAGTGCTTTTTTAAGGTAGTCTTCTTTAGATAGACCTGCACCCTCGTCTTTGAATAAGTAACCGTAGGCTAATTTGCCAAGGTCAATTTTTGCAGGATTAAGGTTTAAACCCGCGATAATCTCTAAAAACTCAAAGCTCTCACGTAAACGTAGTTTGTGCTCTTCATACTTAGAAACGGTTTTGTGAGCCTTGATGATGTCGATAGTAGACGCAGAAACTAATGGACGACCATAAACACAAATTTCGATACCCTTACCACGATATAACATGCCGATTAGTGGCTGCATACGCTCGGCGAAATCTTGTCTTTCTTGCCAACTTTGCTGATATTGCTGTTCAGGAGTTAATGTCATTGCATCTACCTTAAAGTATGAAAATTAATACACGAGAACGGCCAGAGACTGCTCTGGCTTGAAAACGCGTGCATTGTAAATGAATTGGCCAAACATTGAAAGTTAAAATGTACTATTACAAAATGAATTACACCAACTCATTCGCGCAACGTAAACTTGCATTAACAGATACCCACATCAAGCTCTATTTCCATGCCCTATTCTTGATTATTTTTCTGATTCTTCGCCGCTAAATGAAAGTGACACAGAATTAACACAATATCGCTTACCACTTTCAGTCGGTCCGTCATCAAAGACATGCCCCAAATGGCTATCACATTGGCTACAGACTATTTCTATTCTCGTCATTCCATGGCTATGGTCTTTTTTATAGTCAACAGTCCCTTCAATACAATCGTCAAATGAAGGCCAACCACAATGGCTATCAAATTTTTGACCGGACTCAAACAAAACTTGTCCACAACAAATGCATTCGTATTGGCCTTTTTCATTATGATGGAGATACTTTCCCGTTCCCGGATATTCTGTCCCCTGTTGTCTCGTCACTCGATACGTTTCTTCGTCTAGTTGATCTCGCCACTCTTGGTCCGATTTTTTAATTTTGTTCATCTCTTTCTCTTTTTAAGCTTGCTAATTGTAGTCTAATCACTGCGTACTGAAATTCCAGATATAAAAAAACCACATACTTGGATGTGCCCTGAAAGGTATCCCTTAAAAGACTTATTAGACGTTTACTGGCAACGTTGGGAAATCGAGCAAGGCTATGGCGAATTAAAGCAATATCAGCTATCAAACAAGCCCGCTTTAAGAAGTTTAAAGAATGAAGGAATATACCAAGAAATCTGGGGAATAATGACATCTTATAACATCGTCAGGCTGGAAATGGCCGAGATGGCGAAAGCGCATAACGTCAAACCGCTGCGAATTAGC
>Ga0213830_1000346_pt1 | contig 36526 bp, 36 predicted proteins | sample SWATP11_FD_161661 | JGI IMG/M metagenome (GOLD analysis project Ga0213830, IMG submission 161661) | Coastal seawater microbial communities from Marineland, Florida, United States - SWA TP1 #1 | ecosystem: Environmental > Aquatic > Marine > Coastal | place: USA: Florida | collected 2016-08-06 | reverse complement strand
CTCAGAAGTAAGGTGTAATTCTTTTAAAAACTCAGACATAAAAAATAGGCCACAACTTGCGTTGCGGCCTATTATGAAGCCTCTGGAAGATCGTTCAATTAGCTAAAACGATCTGCATTAAGCATTTTGTTGGGGTTTTTTCGTTTATTTTCTCAGATCGCAAACGGTCTTATTAATATCTTTCCGGTTTCGCTTTGAAACCTTTTTACATTTCAGAATGGTATCGTTAGCATTGCGTTCCAAATCAATATCTTCAATCCCAATTTAAGTTTGGAATAAAAATATATACACGGAGTATTCATGTTTAGACCTTTCGTGCTGGCAATTACATTGTTAACAATCGGTCATGCCAAAGCGTTCAACGAACCATCTGAAATAACGAATGAATTTGTGCTATCAGAATGTTTTGTTGAAAATGTCAGAAGCAAAGCGCGCTGTGGAAAACTCAATGTCCCAGAGAATCGCGATTTACCTTTATCCCAGTCCAACCAAATTTCGCTAAATATCGTGGTATTACCCAAGTTTAAGGAAGAAAGTAAAGCGCTACCTTTGTTGTTTTTAGCCGGAGGGCCGGGGCAGGCCGCGACTGAACTGGCTGGAATGTTAAATGGTCCGCTGCATGATTTACGTCAAGAGCATGATATCGTTTTGATTGATCAACGAGGTACAGGTCAATCCAGCCCACTTAAATGTGATGCGGAAGAAATCGACAGCCTGACTTACGATGATAAAAACTTAGATTTGAAGCAGGAAACCTTGGATTGTTTGTCAACCTTCTCCGACAAGCATTTACCAAGTTATAACACCTATAATTCGATTGAAGACTTTGAGGATGTCAGAAAGGCCTTAGGTTTTGAGCAAGTCCACATATTTGGTGGTTCTTACGGCACTCGTGCAGGGTTTGCCTATTTGAAGTTACATCCTGAGTCAATCAAAACGGCTATATTGGACAGCAACGCTCCGATGGAGTTGGTCATAGGCTTTTTCGGAAAAACATCCGAAAGAGCTTTTGAATTGCTAGTAGAAGATTGTAAAGCCCACAAAAAATGCAACGAAGCGTTTCCCAATTTAAAACAAGATTTTATGTCTTTAATGGGGCGGCTACAAAAGTCGCCTGTGACCCAAACTGCATTTCATCCCGCAACGGGCGAAAAAGTAACTATGGTCTTAACGCAGAAAAAAGTTGCTGAGGCATTACGTTCAACGCTTTACGATTTATCATCCAGGCAAATGCTGCCGTTTATAGTTAATAGGGCAGCAAATGAAGACTATCGTGCGTTAGCAGCATGGATTGGACGGTCAGTTGACTCGGAGCGTGCTCCAGGAGCACTTTATACCGGACTAACGATGAACATTATTTGCAATGAAGATATTCCAAGAGCGTTGCCGACGGATTTCAAAAACGATGCTGACAACTATTTTAACGGTGAATTAGGTTATTCGATGTTTACCGAAGTGTGTCAGTACTGGCCTGCGTGGGAAGCGCCAAACGATTTCACAACACCTGTCACTGCTGACGTGCCAGTTTTACTGTTTTCGGGTAAATATGATCCTGTCACACCGCCCGCATATGGCGAAATGGCAATCGAACATTTACCAAAGGCAAAACACATTGTTATAGAACATGGTTCACATGTCGCTTCTTTAAGGCACTGTGTTGAACCTATTAAGGACTTCGTAAAGACTGCGTCATTTGAGAACATTGATTTTTCATGCGCAACGGATTCGGTACCTAATATGTTTTTCACTGACTTGAATCAGCTGCACTAGGAGAGGCAAATGTTAGAGGTAAAAAATTTAGTCAAACACTTCGGTGAAGTTAAAGCCTTGGATGATTTGAGCTTTCGTGCAGAAGATGGACAAATCACAGGAATTTTAGGGCCTAATGGTGCCGGTAAAACGACGGCTTTGCGGGTTTTGTACGGTTTGTTAAAGGCGGAGCAGGGCACAGGTTTTATCAATGGAATAGATAGCCAAGTTGATCCTCAGGGTGCCCGCAAAAAGATCGGCATTTTTCCAGATAAGTTTGGTCTCTATGAACGTCTTACCGCAAGAGAGCAAATTAGCTATTTTGCCGAGTTACACGGCCTTAAAGGTGAGCAAAGAGAAATAGCACTGGATAATGTCATTGCTGACCTCGACATCGGAGATATTGCAAATCGAAAGTGTGCTGGCTTTTCACAGGGGCAAAGAATGAAGGTCGTATTAGCACAAGCCTTGGTTCATCAACCAAAAAATCTGATACTGGATGAACCAACCAGAGGGTTGGACGTAATGAGTACTCGGATCTTAAGAGATGTGTTGACCAATTTGAAACAACAGGGCAAGTGCATTTTGTTTTCTTCACACGTAATGCAGGAAGTCGCGGCGCTGTGTGATCGAGTCATTGTTGTTGCAGAGGGAAAAGTGGCGGCAATAGGTACGCCTGAAGAGTTGTGTGAAAGAACGCAAAAACCTTCTCTGGAAGAAGCTTTTGTTAGTTTGATTGGTAGTGATGAAGGAATAGCAGCATGATTTGGTCTTTATTCAAGAAGGAATTTATTGATTCAATTAGAGATAAACGTGCGGTATTTGCAGCGATGGCGGGGGCCTTATTTAGCCCTATTTTCTTTGCTGGCATGATGACCTTTATGCTGGAAAAGTCGACGTCCGTTGATGAGCTATATATTGAAATTGTAAATGAACAACAGGCTCCTCAAATAGTCGCTCTTTTGAATCAAGGAAAAGTGTTACACCAACTAACGCCAGAAACAGGTAAACACTTTAGTTTGGATGGTGAAGATAAGGAGCACTCAAAAATACGTCTTACTTTCTCTGAATCGTTTGCTGAAAATTTAAAAGCGGGCAAAACAGCTGAGGTAAACTTAACGGCAGACTATTCTAAGAAAGAAACGGGCGATCGGGTACGCCGCATTAAACGTATCATTGACGGTTATCAGAGCCAGTTGATTTCGATGAAGCTGATGGCAAGAGGGGTTTCGCCTAGCGTCTTATCGGCAATAAAAGTAGCGGAGAACGACACGAGTTCTCCTAGCTCGAAATCAGCGTTGTTATTAGGCATGTTGGGGATCATGATATTGGTGGCGGTTTTTGTGTCGTCAACCAATGTTGCAATAGACTGCAGTGCGGGGGAAAGGGAACGTAACTCTTTGGAATTACTCATAATGCAGCCGGTGAGTACCTGGCAAGTAGTGGTCGCTAAGACTTTAAATACGGGAATGTTTGGGGTGATAGGTGGCACACTCAGTGTAGTATTGACCGCTATGGTGATTCCGTTTATCCCACTTCATAAATTGGGTATGGCTTTTCATTTTGATTGGCAACTAGCTCTGACCATATGGCTATTATTGTTACCTCTGGCATTTTTTGCAGCGGCATTCCAGCTGGCAACGGCTTTTCATGCGAAATCATTTAAAGAAGCACAGAGTTACATTCAGTACACGATAATGATCCCGGTGATCGTTCCTATGGCTTTGGAGTTCAGTAACTACAAACATATCGCTCTAAGTTATATTCCGATCCTGGCGCAGCAGCAGGCGATAAGTCAAATGATCCGAGGTGAGTTGGAAAGTTATACTCCGCTGGTTATTGGTTCAATCATAACGATTGCGAGTGCGGTGCTTATAGCCAAGTTTATTGCACGTTCTTTGAAGTCTGAAAAAGTAGTTTTAGGTCTGTAATCTGACGTGATTCGATAAAGCTAGAAGCGTTGCCAATGGCAACGCTTTTTCTTCATGACTCTTTGGATTCAAAGTCCTGTTTTACGATATCCAGTGCTCTTAGTATGGTGTCTTTATCCAAATCATTAGATTCCAATAAATAGATCAGATCTACGGCCAGTTTAATATGAGCTGGGGCGTCTTTTAATGCTTCGCTGATATTTTCAGCTTGTATTTCCGACATCTATTATTCTTCTCGTGTATCTCGAGAGCCCATGAACTCAAGCGCTCTTTCAATTGCTTCACGAACGTTCATTTCCATTTCCCATCGCTCAGATTGAGGAAGATAAAAAGCCATGTCCACTTCATGACGTATGTATTTTGACGGCAACTGATTCAGAACGATGCAGCAAAGGTCCGACAGAAACTCTGGGCTGTGTCGTAAATCCAACTTATTTATATTGATGTAGTCGACCACTAATTTTTCATAATAATTATGGATATCGTCATTTAATTGCATGTTTAGGTCCTTCACCTGAATTAATCTAACTATCATTACCTTAGCAAAGAACTTTTGGTCTGGGCAATTAAACAAGGCGCATTAATTGTTAACAAAAACTTGTACGGCTGCTTTGACGAGTTGCAAGTGTTGTTGAGTAAGCGCGTCAATATCTCGCTGATAACCCCCACCAATTACCGCGGCAATCGGTATATCGAGTGACTTAGCTTGCTCGAAAATAAAGGCATCACGCTGGAAAATACCTTCTGTAGAAACGTTTAACAGACCTAAGTCGTCATCGATATGGATGTCTACACCAGCGTCGTAAATAATGAAATCAGGCTTAAATGAGGTCACCGCTGCATCAAAGGTAGAGGCCAAGTTTTGCAGGTATTCATCGTCACTGGTGTGTTTATTCAGCCCTATGTCCCAGTCACTTTGCTGTTTTCTCGCTGGAAAGTTCTTATCGCAATGCATAGAGACGGTAAAGATATTGCTGTCACTCTCTGCACAAACGGCGGTGCCATCACCTTGATGGACATCGCAATCAAATATTAACACTCTGCTGGCTGAATGTTCTCGCAGCAAAGATTTTGCTGCAATGACAAGATCATTAAATACGCAAAAACCCGAGCCGAATTCAGGGTGAGCATGATGATAACCACCAGTAAAGTTTAGAGCTATGCCGTTCGTTGAGGCCAACTGGGTGGCCTCTATCGTTCCAGCTACGGCGGTTAAGGTTCTGTCAACAAATTGTTGTGTCCAGGGAAAGCCAATGCGCTTCATTTCTTTCTCTGAAATGCGCCCACTAAGAAAATCATTAATGTATTTATCTTTGTGTACCAGAGACAACATATCGATTGAAGCTTTTTCCTGGACTAGGTGCGTAGTCAGTTTTTCAGCAAACAAATGGCATGCGGAGTCTTTTAACGCCTGGTACTTTTCTATTGGGAATCTATGGTTTCTCGCAAGTTTTAATTGGCTGTATATGGGGTGAAAAACAATAGGGATGGTTTTGAGTGGCATTAACTTAGCCCCGGCTATCTAGCTGCTGTATTTGCTCTTCGATTTTGCTTATTGCCTGACGACAACGCCCTAGTCGTTGTTGTGTGACTAGAACCTGTTGTTGATATTCAACTCTATTCTTTTGACCTGAATATTGGTTTAACGTCTGCTGCTTTTCTCTAACCATTTCCAGCAATCGGCGCTCATATTCTTGCAGTTTTGACAACTCTTGATACAACTCACGGCTTGATTGAGTTACATGCGTTGTGAGCTTTTTCATTTTCTGAATTCGAGATTGCATACTCACTTTGTAGTGCTTATGTTTTTCGTTTACGCTTAGACTGTTTAATAAGCTTCGGAAGCAGGAAAATTGGTCGGTTATGATTGCGGTCAGGTGTTCAGCATATTTAACAGAATCAACAGTTTGTAGACGAACAATATTCATTTTTAGTTCAGCCAAATAGTCGTTTAAATCTTCACTATGAGTAACGAAACATTCGGCATTAAAAAGATCACTTTTATTAAACCAAGCTTTCCTAACATTCGTATTTTGATTGATAGAGAAATGGAGTTGGTCGTATTGGTGAATTAAAGTTTCGTAAACGTTCGTCATCTTATTCCCTAAAACCAAGCGTCGTACGCAAGTTTAACGGCCATCACCGAAACAACCAAAGTAAAAACAGGACGGATAAACTTGTTTCCAAATCGAATAGCAGAATGTGCTCCAGAATAGGCACCTAACATTAGGAAGCCCCCCATTACTAAGCCAACGGCAAAATTCACGTGGCCCAAAACGATGAATGTAACTAGAGATACGACGTTGCTAACAAAGTTCATCGCCCTAGCAACGCCGGATGACAGAAGCAGATTCATTTTATATAAAATTAAATTGCTTACTGTCCAAAATGCACCAGTGCCGGGGCCAGCAAAACCATCATAAAAACCGAGTGAAAACCCTTGGCTTACTTGTTTGTACTTTAGTGCCGAACAGGATGCTGGAAGTTCATTATTGTCTTTTGCTTTAACAGGATTAAAAAGAGCATACAGAGCGCTGAATCCGATTAGCACAGGTAAAATTTTGTTGAGGATTGTTGCGTCTATCAGCGACACCATGAGAGTACCCGCCGCAGCGCCCACTGCTGTAGCAATCAGACTCAATTTCCAAAAGGAAGGCGAGAAGAGGTTTTTCTTATAAAATGCATAACTTGCTGTGATGCTGCCAAATGTAGCCGCTAGCTTATTTGTACCCAGTGCCATATGCGGCGGTAGGCCAGAAGCCAGTAACGCTGGAACCGTAAGTAAGCCGCCACCGCCTGCAACAGCATCAATAAAACCCGCTAAAAAGGCGCAAATAATCAGTAACACTAGTATGGAGGCAGGTAAATCGCTGACTGACATGAACCAATTAACTACGTCCAAGACTTTTCCTTTTTGATGCAGACTTTTATGGGATCCCAAATCAAGTCGGGTTAAAATAAACGAAGCATTATAACCACTCCAAGAGCCTATTGATATCTTGAATTCACATTTAAATCCGGTTCAACATGACCATTACCAGGGAGTTTTGTTAACTCGTTCGCAATACGATATTGGCGAAAAATGTGTATTCGAATTTTGGGTCAAAAGCGATATAGGTGTTTGTCAGCTCGTTGTGGAAGGTGAAACGCCAATTTGTTTCGTCACTAATGATGACGTTGATAAAATCATGGGATACGCAAATCTGCAAAAAATTGATGTAGAGGCTAAACCTCTATCCTTGATGACATTTGAAAAAACAAGATGTTACGGTCTATATGCGAAAAATCTAAAGTCATATTATGCGTTGCGAAGGTTAGCAAATTCTATAGGCATAGAGCTGCTCGAAGATGATATCAAGCCAATCGATCGTTACTTAATGGAACGTTTTGTTAAGAACGAATTGGTTTTCTCTGGAAATATAAACCGTGGAGCACCGGGAAGCTGTTTTCGCGTTACGAATTGTAAGATCAAACAGGGAAGGTACAAGCCTTCTAGTTCTTCTTTTGTATCAGTCGATATTGAATGCGATGAAAAGGGCAACTTGTTTTCCATTGGCTTACACCAACCAGACTTGGAGCATGGGGCGCGTGTTTTATATAATGTGCCCAATGGAGTGCCTATAGAAGATTTTGGTGTTCAAGATTACATCGAATGGCATCAGAGCGAAAAAGACATTCTACTCAGATTTGATACGCTAATCGCTGAATGGGACCCAGATTTTGTGATTGGCTGGAACTTTATCAAATTCGATTTAAAAGTTTTGGATGAAGCCGCAAGAAGACACGGAATTACTCTAAAACTTGGACGGAACAGAGAGCCGCTACAATATAATGCAAGTCGAACCAGCTCAGAACAGCAGTATCCGGCAAGAGCTTATGCCGCTGGGCGAGTATTTTTAGATGGGATCGATGTTCTTAAAAATGCCACCTATCATTTTGACAGTTTCTCTTTGGATTTTGTTTCTGAGTCATTGTTAAATGATAGAAAGTTAATCAACGAAGACAACGGGCTCAGTAAATTAGCTGAAATCAAACGTCAGTACAAACAAGACCCGATCAAACTGGCTGAATACAATTTGCAAGATTGCATGTTGGTATCGCGGATCTTTGTCCAAGAGAGCCTAATAAAATTTGTTTTTACCCGTTCAGGATTAACTGGCTTGGAGCTAGATAGAGTCGGTGGTTCTGTGGCCGCTTTTACTAACTTGTACTTACCCCATGCTCATAGAAAAGGGTGGATTGCACCTAACTTGGTGAAACCTGAGAACTACCAACATAGTCCAGGCGGTTTTGTCATGGATTCTAAGCCCGGATTACATAACGACGTATTGGTATTTGATTTTAAGAGTCTGTACCCCAGTATCATCAGAACATTCAATATTGATCCTATAGCGCTTCTAGAAGCAAATGAGATAGCGGAACAAGATGTTATCGCTGGATTCAGAGGCGGTCGGTTTAGTAGAGATCATAGCATTTTGGCCTCTGTGCTTGACGAACTTTGGAGTGCACGAGAAGAAGCAAAGGCGGTAAATTCGAGCGTGTTATCCAACGCAATCAAGATTATTATGAACAGCTTTTATGGCGTCCTTGGATCATCAGGGTGTCGCTTCTACGATACGAAACTGGCTAGTTCCATCACCATGCGAGGGCACTGGGTTCTTAATGAATCTAAACATTGGTTCGAAAGCCGCGGTCTAAAAGTTATTTACGGTGATACGGATTCCATTTTTGTTTGCCTTGACAACACGTCAATATCTGTAGGGGATGCAAAACAGCTAGAAGAAGAGCTAAATGAATGGTGGCAACAAAAAATTAGCGCTGAGTTTAAAATAAAAAGCTTATTGGAAATGGAGTTCGAAACACATTATTCGCCATTTTTCATGCCAACAATAAGAGGAACTGATGCCGGGTCCAAAAAGCGCTATGCTGGACTAAAACAATTGGACAATGGGCAGTCTGAGCTCGTCATTAAGGGACTAGAGTCTGTGAGAAGTGACTGGACAGAAATTGCAAAGCAATTTCAAACAAGACTGTTACAACTGATCTTTGCCGGCGAGGACTATATACCTTACATAACTCAAACTATTTCGAAGCTTAGAGCTGGAGAGTTGGATGACTTGCTTGTTTATAGAAAACGGATCAGGCAACCGCTTGACAATTATAGGAAAACAACTCCCCCTCAGATAAAAGCCGCTAGAATGGCAAATAATCTTTACGGCCAAGATGTATACAAAAAAGGCAGCCGAATCGCTTATGTTATTGGGCTTTCGGGCCCCGAGGCTGCTGAACTGTCAAAAACACCAATAGACTATGAATATTATGTTCAAAAGCAAATTTTCCCAATAGTTGAATCCCTTTTGGTTAACATTTCTAACGATTGGCGAACCATTTTTGAACGTCAATACTCACTGTTATGAGGCTTAGCACCTGATTTTGCTAAAAAACTAGTTGAAAAAAGGATCTTCTCTGTTGGGGGGACCTGTCAAGGAACAGTAAAAACATTCTCTTTTAGGCTCTAAAATTAAAAAAAATAAGTAATTTGTAAAAAAAAGTGAATTGTTGCGTAAAAATTATGCTGATCTAGGGAACTTATGGTTGACCTACCGAATTTAATGAAGTTAATATCAGTCCCGTTTCCAAAGCAGGTTGAATTTTTTTCAATTTCAAATTGAACCAAAGGCAATTCTGAATTGGAGCCTGGATAGGCTAAAAACTATAAAAATTAAAAAAAATGTATCACTACTAAAAAGTGGTCCAGGGAGAAAACTTCATGTTTACAAATAACAAACTTGCTAAGTCTGTTCGCTTAGCAATCGCGTTTGGTGCTGCCGCAACAGCACTACCAGCTTCGCAAGCTTTCGCAGCTGACGAAGAAGAAATCGAAAAGATCCAGGTTACTGGTTCTGCAATCAACAGAACTCAAATGGAAGGCGCACTTCCAATCGACGTTCTATCTAGCGATGACATCGAAAAGTCAGGTGTTGGTAGTGTTCCAGAATTAATCGCAAACTTGCCTTCAATGCAGGGTTTCATCGCGGAAGGTGAATCTGTAGGTGGCGGCGGTGGCGGTATGTCAACTGCATCTTTACGTGACCTTGGTTCTCAGTACACCTTGGTACTACTAAACGGTCGTCGTATGGCTTCTGCTGACTCAGGCGGCACAATTGACTTGAACTCTATCCCTCTTTCAGCTATCGAGCGTGTTGAGATTCTTAAAGATGGTGCATCTTCAGTATACGGTTCAGACGCAATCGCGGGTGTTGTTAACTTCATCCTTAAAAAAGACGTAAGCGACACAACTGTTACTGCTCGTTACGACGCTCCAGCTGATACAAGCATGAGCAGCTTCAGCATCACTTCTGGTTTTGGTGATCTTGATACTGATGGCTACAACATCATGGCTGCATACAGCCGTGAAGAAAAAGACAACCTTCGCTCTGTTGACCGTGATTTTGCTAAAACAGGTTTCCTAGAGTTTAACTACGCAGGCCAAGAATTAATTGGTATCGCGGGTTCTACCAACGCTATCCCTGGTAACGCTTACCTTAGATATAACACTGTTGACGAAAACGGTGACTATGTAATGCGTGACGTTCTTGATGACGACGGTAACCAGACTTTTGATGAAGATGGTAACCTAATCCAAGAAAACGTAACTGCTACTTACGGTTTCAACCCTTACCGTCAAAGAAATAACAACTGTCACACTACAAGTGCTCCTTCTGGTGCGGTAGCTTGTCAGTTTGACTACACGTCAACTCTAGAAATTCAACCAGAAAGCACACGTGACAACATCTTCTTGCAAGGTTTGTTCATGTTAACTGATGACATCGAAGGTTATGCGACGTTGTCTCATTCTAAGTTCGAAATGGTTACGCGTATTGCACCATACCCAACTGGTGGCTTACCGTTCGATAAAGATCTACAGATCCTTAAAGACGAAGTTTACCCATACATTCCAGCATCAGCTCCAGCTAATGTAATGGACGATTTGGTATCTGTTGCAGCTCGTTGGCGTGTACTTCCAGGTGGTAACCGTACTACTGAGTGGAACACTACAACTAACCACTTTGTGGCTGGTCTACGTGGTGAAATGAACGAAATTTACTTCGACCTTAGCGTTACAGCGGCGGATGCAGAGCGTGAAGAAAACCGTTTAACTGGTTACCCAATCACTGCAGCGTTCCTACCTTTAGCAACGTCTGGCGAAATCAACATCTTTGCTGACCCTGCAGAACTTTCTGCTGAGCAAGCTGCTAAAGTTAAAGCAACCATGTATGCAGGTCCTCAAGCCGTAACTGATACAAGCATGATGTCAATTGAAGGTACTGCTTCAATGGAATTGTTCGAAATGGGCGGCGGCGCTGCTTACTTCGCAACTGGTTTCGATTACAGACAAGTTGATTACCAACGTCGTATTTCAGACTCTAACCGTGACAGCTTGGTATTATTCGAATCTCCAGGAAACGAATTCGAAATGGAACGTGACACATACGGTGCATTCGTTGAAATCGTATTGCCAGTGTTTGAAGATTTTGAATTAACAGCTTCAATGCGTTATGACAACATCGGTGGTATCACTGAAACTAAGCGTACTTGGAACGAGACAAAAGATTCAGTTGTTGATCCAGCTACAGCGGCTTACACGCCTTCAACTGGTACTTATGACTACGTAACTGCTGACGTAAATGACGACAAAAACGACACTACTTATAAAGTACAGTTCGCATATCGTCCTTCTGATGCTTGGTTACTACGTGGTGCAATCGGTACTGGCTTTAAAGCGCCTTCAATGCGTCAAATCGCAGAGCCTCGTGTTGAGTTCGGTGTAACTTCTTCATCTTATGACTGTCCAGCTGGTCTTGCTCCTAATCTAGCAGCATACTGTTTAACTGATAAACTACAGTACGAACAGTATCGTGAAGGTAACGCTGACCTAGAGCCTGAGAAGTCAGAGCAAATGACGTTAGGTTTCGTTTGGTCAGGTGAAGATTCTTCATTCAGCTTAGACTACTGGTCAGTTAACATGGAAGATCAGGTAGCTCGTCTAACTGAAACTCAAATCTTCGGTGACCCGGTAACATACGTAGACCGTTTCACAACTAAGATTAACCCAGCGACAGGTAACAAAGAGCTAGCGATTATCCGTGCTGCGGACAACATCGGTGAATCTGAGAATGCTGGTCTTGATTACCAGTGGAACATCAGCAACGAAACTGCTTTAGGTACTGTTAGAACTCAGCTTGCTGGTACTTACGTAATCGAAAGCCGTAGCTTACGTGTTGGTACAGAAGACGAGTGGGATACTGCACTAGGTGGCGTTGGTCCTGGCCAAACTGTTACTTTCCGTAACGTATTTAACATCAACAACACGTTAGTTTCTGGTGACTTTACTCACAGCTTGAACTTACGTTATAAGAGTGGTTACACAGATGACATCGCTGCAAATGCATTCGCAGTTGCTCCAGCGTCTGACATCACAGATACTACTTCTATCGATGGTTCACTTATCGAAAGACACGTTAGTGAGTTCATCGTTATGGACTACCGTGGTACTTACTCAATGGATAACGGCCTAGACCTTACTCTAGGTGTGAAGAACCTAATGGACGAACAGCCTCCGTTCACGCTTAACGCGGCAGCTGGTCACCAAGTTGGTTTCGATACTCGTTACCATGACCCGTACGGACGTACTGTATACGTACAAGCAAGCTACACTTTCTAATCGAAAGATTAGTTAGAAGTTTAACTTCCTAAAAAAACCCGGCCTTGGCCGGGTTTTTTATTTCTCGATCTAACGTCATAGTTCTGCTTTATATTGTTCTCTCAATTCTCATCTACCATGTTATACAAAAGGGTAACGTTTGGATTTGGTTGTTCGAGTGCTGAATCGTATCGATGAGTTATTTTTACTTATATGTTTAATAGTGGCTCTAAACTTCCATTCTTAGCAAAACTGACACGTTGAGACAAAGCCGTAGGAGTGTTGGAAGGTAAGCTGTTTGTGTTTACTGACGCATATACAAGAAGTGCGACTTATACCAATCTGCATAAAGACTTGGTCATTCAGCGAGAATGAAAAAGTGTATAGGCAAGGCATTGATTGCAGAGAATGGTTGTTCCCTTGTTAAAATCAATAACTCAGCATATAAGCTTTTTAAACTCGCCCTTTGGGAACTCACCAGAGCTGCGATAATCGCCCAAAACTTATTTGATGTACGACTGCATGGATGCAGGAGGTAGGGCGACTCAGGAGACCAAGCCGAGAACGACTATACCTGCACAAGTTTCGATTATTCTCGCAGCTCTGGTGAAATTCTGAATTGACTAATTCTTTATGCAGATTGGTATTAATATTTGTTAGCCTAAATACATTGACTATAGAATGATTATACTTACATTCTGAATGGCTAGAGAGTGACGACGTTATTCTGACAACTTGGCTGGTGACTGATGACACGAAACTAAAAAATTTCTTTTAAGTTAAATTTATTCCATATTTAACTATTTAAGTTTTACAAATATTTACATCGTGAATTTTCAGCTACATATATATGTAGTCAATAGGGCTTTTGTGAAACAAACTTACTGTTTTCCCCCATTCGTCTCAAAAAACTTGCATTTTATCCCAAAACTTCACTTCAAAATTCATTATTTAACAACAATTAATGATGATTTATTACCCAAACTCTTCTTTATTGTACAAGGGGCCCACTTTGACGATTGACAACCGCAGATATGTTTGGGAGACTCCTCGGTGATTATTCCCTGGCTGTAGGCCTTGGAATACGGAGTAATAACTCTAAACAAGAACTTAAACACATACATTGGTTGGGAACTATGTCTAAGATGAAACTAAGTCTAGTAGCGTCGGCGCTAGTCGGTGCTGTGACATTTGCAGGTTCAGCATTCGCTGCTGATCCACTAGAGCAAATTCACGCAGCTGAGCGAATCACACACAAAGCTGCTGCTAAATCACAATTGAAAATTGACACGATTCAAGAACAAACCCAGGAACTTGTAATTGAGTATCGTAATATTGTTGACGAAACTGAGATCAACAAAGTTTATAACGATCACGTAGCTAAGCTTGTTGCTGCTCAAAATGCGGAAATCGCCTCTCTTGAAGCGCAAATTGAAGAAGTTGAAAATACTAAACGTAATGTAGTGCCTCTTATGTATCGTATGATCGATATGTTGGAGAAGTTTGTTGAAGCTGATATTCCAATTAAATCTGAAGTTCGTGCAGCTCGTATCGACAGACTACGTCGCACAATGACAGATCCAAACGTAAGTACTTCTGAAAGATACCGTCAGGTTCTTGAAGCTTATGAAATTGAAAAAGGTTACGGCAGCGCAGTAGAAGCGTGGGAAGCAACCGAAACATTCGACGGTCAAGAAATTACAGCTGACTTCGTACACGTAGGTCGTATTGCTCTTATCGCTCAGTCAAAAGACTTGAAGAGTGCATGGGTTTGGAACAACACAACTCGCGCATGGGAAGCTCTTGGTGATGAATACCTAAAAGACATTACTAAGACTATCCGTATGGCACGTAAACAAGCGCCTATGGATCTAATCAAATTACCTATCTTTGCTGCGGAGTAATAACACATGAAAAAAGTATTTAATTCATTGGTTTTAGCCGCTGCAGTTGTAACAGCAGGCTTCACCGCTAACGTACATGCGGCCGGTGAACTTGATAAACTTCTTAACCAAGTTAAACAAGACCGTATTTCTGCGGGTCAGTTGAACAAAAAGCGTGAAGCAGAGTTTAACTCAGCTCGTGCTGACAAGCAGGCTTTATTAAACAAAGGGAAAAACGACCTTAAAAACGAAAAGGCTCGTGGTACTCGTTTACAAAAGCAATATGCTCAAAACGAAAAAACGCTTGCGATTCGTGCTACTGAGTTAGATAACGCTCAGGGTACTTTAGGTGAAATGTTTGGTGTTGTACGTCGTGCGGCGGGTAACACAATAGGTTCAATCACGACTTCAAACATTTCTGCTCAATACCCAGGTCGTTCAGACTTGTTAACAAAATTAGCGGCAGCAAAAGAACTACCAACAACTAAAGAGTTGGAAGAGCTTTGGATTGCACTTCAAACAGAAATGACCGAGTCTGGTAAAGTTGTTAAATTTGACGCTCAAGTTTCACAATTAGCTGGTGGTTCTACCGTTGAGCAAGTTACTCGTGTTGGTTCATTTAACTTAGTTACAGATTCTGGTGATTACGTTATCTACAACTCTCAGACTGAAACTGTTCAACCTTTAGGTAAAGCAGCTGACGCTCACTTCATGGCGTCTGCTCGTGAGTTAACGTCTTCATCTGCTGGTTCTTACGCGCCATTCTATGTTGACCCGACTCGTGGTGGTATCTTGCGTTTGAACACTCAGAAAGCAACGCTTGAAGATCGTTACCAACAAGGTGGTACACCTGGTTATGTAATCACAGCTGTATTAGCATTAGGTTTCCTAATCGCACTGATGAGCTTGTTCACTACATTAACTGAAGGTTCTAAGATCAAGTCTCAGCTTAAAGACACATCTAACCCATCTGAAGGCAACGCGCTAGGTCGTATCCTTAAGATTTACCACGAAAACCGTGATTCAGACGTTGAGAATCTTGAGCTTAAACTTGATGAAGCAATCTTACGTGAAACGCCACGTATCGAGCGCGGTATCAACACCATCAAGATTTTAGCAGCGGTAGCACCTCTACTAGGTCTATTGGGTACGGTAATCGGTATGATCGAAACGTTCCAGCAAATTACATTGTTCGGTACGGGTGACCCTAAACTAATGGCTGGTTCAATCTCAATGGCACTTGTTACAACTGCTATGGGTATTATCGCGGCATTACCTCTAATCTTCGTTCACAGCATCGTTCATGCACGTGCGAAATCAATTGTTCACATCTTAGACGAGCAAAGCGCTGGTATCATCGCTGCTCACGCTGAGAAGGAGAAAGCATAATGCTATACCTGATAGGTCTATGGGAACTTGTCAGGGATTTTATTGGCACGGGCGGCTTTGTACTTTACTTCGTCGCCGCAGCTCTTCTCATTATGTGGGCGTTAATGATTGAGCGCTGGTGGTTCCTGACATTGGAATACCCTAAATTGCGTGATCAAATCATTGCAAATTGGGACGCGCGAGCTGACACCACATCTTGGAGTGCACATAGAATCCGTGAAGCTTGGGTTTCTGAGGCATCCGAATTATTAAATGCAAGAATGTTAATTATTAAAACTCTTGTTGCAATGTGTCCGTTAATCGGTCTATTGGGTACGGTAACCGGTATGATTACTGTATTTGATACAATGGCAACACAAGGTACTGGTAACCCTCGTTTGATGGCTTCTGGTATTTCTATGGCAACTATCCCGACAATGGCGGGAATGGTAGCAGCCTTGTCTGGAATCTTCTTCAGCACACGGTTAGAAACGAGAGTTAAAGTGGCAAAAGAGAAGCTAGTAGATAGCTTGCCACATCATTAGGAGATTGAACTATGGCACGTAAACAACGTTTTCGTGATGATGAAGACGCAGCAATTGATATGACGCCGATGCTCGACATCGTATTCATCATGTTGATTTTCTTCATCGTAACAACCTCGTTTGTAAAAGAGGCTGGTATTGAAGTACTTAAACCTAAAGCTCAAGCTAGTAACACTAAGCCATCTAAGGGCAACATCTTTATCGCGATTAAAGCGAATGGTGATATCCACATGGATAAACGCCAGGTAGATGTAGAGCGTGTAGGTGCTAATATTGAAAGCATGCTTGCTGAGCAACCGACTGAGTCAATCATCGTACAAGCCGATAAAGACGCCAAACACGGTGTTGTTGTTAAGGTTATGGACGCGATTAAGTCAGCGGGCGCAGATCTGAAAATCGTAATTGCCGCGGAGAAGAAATAGTATGTTGAGACTCATTGCATCAATGATTGTTGGTGTAGTAGTCACATTTGGCTTATTTGTTATCATGGCTGAACTCATCAATAGTGGCGCTAAGTCAAAAGATGATCAACGTGAGAACATTGTAGTCGAAATAAATACTACACCGCCGGAGAGCCAGGCGCAGCAGCGGAACCGTGTTCCGCCACCGCCACCGCCTCCGCCTAAGCAGCCACCTAAACCTCAGACGCCTGAGCCAGAGCCACAAATCGCTGATGCGGGTGGCTTCAACTTTAACATGCCGTCAGTGGATGTTGGTGGTGCTAATACTGGCCTAAGTGGACCAGGTGCGTTAATGCGTGATGGTGATGCAACACCTATCGTACGTATCGAACCTAAGTTCCCTACAAAAGCGGCACGTGACGGCATCGAAGGTTGGGTACAACTTAGTTTCGAAATTAATGAACTTGGTGGTGTAGAAAACGTCCAAGTCATTAAAGCGCAACCTAAGCGTGTATTTGACCGTGAAGCTAAAAAAGCGTTGAAAAAGTGGAAGTACAAGCCAAAGGTTGTTGATGGTAAAGCACAACGCCAAACTGGTTTGACGGTACAACTTGATTTCAAACTAGGGGGGAATTAATAGTATGAAGAATACTCTTAAAGGATTCCTGATTGCTGCATTAGTATCTGGCTCGGTAGTGTCTAACACTGCCGACGCTAAGGTGCCAGAAGAGCATAAAGAAACGGTTAAACAGCTTAAGAAAAAACGTGGCGGTAAGGCGTTAGGTCCGAGAACTGGTAAAAAAGTACAAAAAGCATTTGAACTTTATTCCGGTGAAGATAATGTCGAAGGTGCTTTGGAGATCTTATTAGAGATCGAAACAAGCAGTAAGTTCGACAAAGCCTTAGTCGATCGTTATATCGGTAATATGTATGCTGGTTTAGATGGCAAGGCTGATGTTGCGCTTAAATATTTATACCAAGCGAAAGCGGCTGATCAATTACCGTTTGATGACCACGCTAACGTTATCAAGCTGATAGCTGATTTATCGTTGCAAGAAAAGAAATATGAAGATGCTCTGGTTAACTATCAGGACTATCTAGATTTTTCGTATGACTTGGATGCAACTACATTTTTGCGTATGGCTAATGCTCACTATGAGCTGAAGCAATACGATGAAGTATTAAAGCCAGCTAAAAGAGCCATCGAGTTGTTCGACAAGCCTAATCAAAACCCTTACGTTTTAATTATGGCGTCATACTACGAACGCAAGATGTATCCAGAAGCGACAAAAGCCGTTGAAACGTTAGTTAAGACTTTCCCTAAAGACCCTAAATGGTGGCGTCAGTTGGGTATGTTCTATATGTTAACGGAAGACTACGCTCGCGGACTTTCTACGATGGAAGTTGCATATAAGCAAGGCTTCTTGGAAACATCGTCTCAGATGAAGCAATTGGCGCAGTTGTATGCAACGAATGGTATTCCATACCAAGCTGCATCAGTTCAGGAAAAGTACATCAACAGTGGTTTGATCGAAAAAACTGAACAGTCTGTTTCAATCATGGCCAATACGTTCCAGAATGCAAAGGAATTTGCAAAAGCTGCTAAATATTACGGTGAAGCCGCAAAATTTAGCAACGATGCAGATTTATTCCGTAAGCAGGCAAACGTTTACATGATGCTAGAGCAATTTGATAAGGCGGCAACGGCTTACCAAAAGTCACTAGATGCCGGTGTAAAGCGCAAAGGAACTGTCTATATGGGATTAGCAGAAGCTAACTTCTATATGGAGAAGTGGAAAGCGTCTCATAATGCGATTTTGGAAGCTATCAAAGATAAATCTACAGCTCGTTCAGCACGTGGCTGGGAGAGTTATATTAAAGAGACCGCAACTCGTAAGGGTGTGACTCTTTAGTAGTTTTTCGCTTGATACAAAAAGCCGCTCGGAAGAGCGGCTTTTTTATTTAATATTGTCCCTAGTGCATTTGGTAATATTGTACTTCGTACGAATTTCTACCTTTAGCTTCCGCCTTGCAGGCTAGGTTCTCTGTTAAATCAAAAATAACATTGATGTCCATTTGATTTGATGGCAGGACGTTTAGTGCGCCAATTGATAAATCGAAACTATCTATAATGCCCTCTAATCCTTTCTCTGTTGACTGAATAATTCTTCCGATAATTGTTTCCGTTCCGTCTTCGTCCAGGTTGAAAACACCAACTGCTATCTCATTATTCTGAAACCGACATGCCAAGTCAGTTGAACGTTTTGTTGATGATTCCACAAGTTCAGCAATTAGCTTAAAGGTCATCCGGTCTTCTTGATTATCGACATTCAGGTGTGGGTGGATAATTATGATGGATAATGCGTCCTGCTCCCTTAACATACGGTGCCATTCTCTTTGAAAGACTTCGGCAAAGTATGCTTCACTATATAATCCTGACAAACCATCTCTAAATGAGGTGCTAAAACGGTCAATGATCATGAGAAACTCCGTTTGTCGTTAACTTGATAATAAGTATAGCCTTTATTTTAGAAAGCATATTGAGGCCAGTTGTTTTATTAATTTTCCTTTTTCGAAATTTTTTTTTACTTGTGCAGGTCCATTAGTTTGTTAGATATTAAAGAGAAGATTCTTGAGGGGATAAATTATGAAATTTAATAAAAAAACTACTTTAGCAGCAATCGGCGCAGCAGCACTAGGTACTTCTATGGTCGCAAATGTTCAAGCCGGTACATTTCAACTAAATGAGATGTCTGGTGGTTATGAGGTGCAGACATTAGAAGGAAAGTGTGGCGAAGGTAAATGCGGCGGTAACAAAGCCAAGAAAGAAGGCAAGTGCGGCGAAGGTAAATGTGGTGGCGACAAGGCCAAAAAAGAAGGCAAGTGCGGCGAAGGTAAATGTGGCGGAAGCAAAGCTAAAAAAGAAGGAAAGTGTGGCGAAGGTAAATGCGGCGGTAGCAAAGCCAAAAAAGAAGGCAAGTGTGGTGAAGGCAAATGCGGTGGCAGCAAAGCCAAAAAAGAAGGCAAATGCGGCGAAGGTAAGTGTGGTGGCAAAGCGTAGTCAATAGTTTTAAGTTACAAACACAGCCAGTCTAGACTGGCTGTTTTTTTATGAGGTTAATTATGTTGAAAGGAGCTGGTCTGGGTTATCGCAGAGAGATGTCGAAAGAAATAGACGACATTCTTGCGTCCGATATCGATTTTTTAGAGGTGGCACCAGAAAACTGGATGCGCCTTGGTGGGCAGTTCGAAAAACAATTGTTACGGTTGTCGGAAGGTAAACCAATATCTACTCACGGTTTAAGTTTATCAATTGGCAGTCAAGATCCTCTGGATACGAACTTTGTTAAAGAGCTCAAACCGTTCTTTGAAAAGTTCAATATAAGCCATTATACCGAGCACTTGAGTTACTGTTCGATGAACGGTCACATGTATGACTTGATGCCAATACCGTTTGCGGATGAGGCCATTAAACATGTTTCTGAACGTATAAGAATTGTTCAGGACATTCTCGAACAAAAAATAGCGATAGAGAATGTTTCTTATTATTTAGCTCCAGGTCAGGAAATGACCGAAATTGAGTTCACCAATGCAATTTTAACAGAGGCAGACTGCCATCTATTGCTTGATGTGAACAACGTTTTTGTCAATTCCATAAACCACGAATATGATCCAGTTGAGTTTATAAAGGCCATGCCAACCGAGCGCATTCTATATGGACATATTGCCGGTCATTATGATGAAGCTGATGATCTGAAAGTCGACACACATGGTAGTGATGTTAAAACAGATGTATGGAAATTATTATGTTTGAGCTATCAAGTTCATGGTGTTTTTCCTACGCTATTGGAAAGAGATTTTAATGTTCCGCCATTTGATGAGCTTGTCAAAGAAGTGAATCAAATAAAAAGTATACAATCTGAATTTGGCATAGAGAATTAGAAAGTGGCATCGTACAAAGAAATCCAAAACGAACTGGCAAATGCCATTCGACATCCAGAAAGAGCTTCTCCTTTTGAACAGCGGCGTTTGGCCGTTTATCAAGAGCTGTTTTTCAACAACGTTGAAGGTTTTTGTGCATCTGCTTTTCCAGTTTTAAAGAGCACGTTGGATGAAAAGCTCTGGTTGAAAATTGTTCGGTCGTTTTTTCAAAATCATAAAAGCGAAACGCCACATTTTATTGAAATTTCAGAAGAGTTCTTAAGTTATTTGTCTGAACACCCAGAACTTCTGCCTTGGCCTTGGTGTCTAGAGCTGGCTCATTACGAGTGGGTTGAATTAGTGTCGAGTGTCGCAAAAGGGCAAGTCAGTAACTTTAGCAATCTCCAAGAAGTTAATGTTGAGGAGCTAAATTTTATCGTACCTGAGTCGACCTGGCCATTAGCTTACAATTTTCCGGTTCACACCATAAGTGCTGATAATTGCCAAAATATTGAGCAAGAAGCAACATTCATAATTATATATCGCGATGATAATGAAGATGTGAAGTTCAGCGGTGCGGATGCACTAACAATTCATCTTTTGAATTTTGCACAAAGCCAGGAGTTAGTTTCGTATGACGAGCTGTTATTATTTTTAACTGGGCCAAATATAGGGTTATCTGAAGAACAATCCATTTCATTTCTTGAGACTTGTTTGCTTGAGTTGATCAAGCGCAACATTTTGTTTGTTAATAATTAGTCACCTAAAAAATTAAAACTCGTAAGTGGTTTTTCCATCGGACTCAATCTGTCATACTTCCGCTGTTGTAAAATTTTGAGTTTATTATGTCTGAGTTAATAAAAAATAGTATAAAAACCATACCGGACTACCCAAAGCCGGGCATTCAATTTCGTGATGTCACGTCACTGATGCAAAATGCTGAAGCTTTTGCGCAAGTCATTGATCAATTTGCAGAGAAGTACCAAAACAGCGATATCACCGCTATTGTTGGCACAGAAGCTCGAGGGTTTATATTTGGTGCTCCTTTGGCTTACCGTCTTAAAGTGCCTTTTATTCCAGTCCGTAAGCCTGGCAAGTTGCCTCGTGAAGTGCTTTCACAAGCATATCAATTAGAATATGGTGAAGATGTACTAGAGTTACATGCGGATGCTGTAACAGAAAAAGACAAAGTGTTAATGGTTGATGACTTGTTAGCAACGGGTGGCACTATAGAGGCGACAACTAAACTAATTCGTAAATTAGGTGCAGAAGTTCACGATGCGTGTTTTGTAGTGAATTTACCTGATTTGGGCGGAGAAGAACGATTAAGTAAGATGGACATCAATTGTTATTGTCTTACCCACTTTGACGGCGATTGATAGGTAGTAGGCATGAGTTATCAGGTTTTAGCGAGAAAGTGGCGCCCAGCAAAATTTTCACAATTGGTTGGTCAGCAGCATGTTAAATCCGCGCTAATTAACGGACTAAATAATCAGCGATTACACCATGCCTATTTGTTTACTGGCACTAGAGGGGTTGGAAAGACCTCAATTGCCAGAATATTTGCTAAGAGCTTAAACTGTGAAACTGGCGTAAGTGCAGAACCGTGCGGGAAGTGTGTCGTTTGTCAGGATGTGGATGCTGGACGTTTTGTTGATTTGATTGAAATCGATGCTGCTTCTCGAACAAAAGTTGGAGATACGCGCGAGATCCTTGATAACGTTCAGTATGCACCTACACGTGGTCGATACAAAATTTACCTCATCGATGAAGTACATATGTTATCGCGCCATAGCTTTAACGCCTTGCTTAAAACCTTAGAAGAGCCGCCAGAACACGTTAAGTTTTTATTGGCCACCACCGATCCCCAGAAATTACCTGTTACTATTTTGTCTCGTTGTTTGCAGTTTAATTTGCAAGCTCTGTCCAAAGAGCAAATAGAACAACAACTTCAAGGCATTTTAAGCTCTGAACAGATCCCATTTGGAGCTGACGCAGTTAGTTTGTTAGCAAAATACGCTAAAGGCAGTATGCGTGATGCTTTGAGTCTTACCGATCAGGCAATCGCACAATCTGACGCTAATCTTACTGTTGATGTTGTACAGCAAATGTTAGGAACGGTAGACGTTGCCTGGGGCGTAAATCTGTTGATCGCCATTTTTGCCAACGACGGTCAAAAGCTTATTGAATTGTTTGAAGGCTTGTTAAAGCAATCTCCAGATGTAAATAAGGTTCTGGAAGATATGCTTGAGTTATGCCATCAAGTGGCGTTAACTCAGGTATTGCCAGATGCAGCAAAGTTGTCGTCGGATAATGAGTCTTTTGTGAGGCAAGTTGCTGAGCAACTATCACCGCAAGAACTTCAGGTGTATTACCAACTTCTGCTGCAAGGCAAAAAAGATCTGCCTCTAGCACCTGACGTGCAAAGTGGCTTCGAAATGTTATGTTTGCGTTTAATGGCCTTCAAGCCGAGTGAGTCGTTTTCTTTTGAATACGTAAAAAAAAACGCTAGCGTAAGCTCAGACCAGAGTTCTAACCAAACAACTACGCAATATGAGCCGCTTCCAAGCGATAATGATCGCCACCAGTTAGAAGAAGTCGTTGCAGAGCATCAGTCTGAAAAAGAAGCAGTATCTCAAGAAGTTGCAACGGACAAAGTTACGATAGCTGAAACTCACAAAGAAAACTCTCTTTCGGATACCGATAAATCGCTCAAAGCCGAATTAGCGGCAGTTCCACTTTCTGATGATGTTTCTGGTTTAGAACAAGCAAATCAGCCGACTCCCAGTGAGACAGCAGCTACTTCAATAGATGAAGAGCCAATTTTAAGCCCACCTTCAAACCTTAGTGAATTGTCTCCTGTTAATCCGCTGCCGACAGTACAAGGGCCAGTGCCCAAAGAAGCTCAACCAGTAGGAGAGTTTCCGGAAATTGATGAAGCAAATTTGTTAGCACAACAAGCTTTTTATCAAGACATGGCAGAAAGCCAGGGGTTTTCAGGCGAACCTGAGGATATGTCGGTTGGTGCTGACGATTACAGCGAGTTTGCGAATGCTCAAGACAGGAATGAGAATTTATCATCTGGCCTCGGTGGGGTTTCTAGTCAGGAAGTGTTACCACAAAAAGACATTTACACTGGGACAGAGCATGATAACCCGGTATTAGCCATTTTGGCTAGCCGTGGAATTAACCCAGAAGAACAGCCTAATTTTGCTTTAGAAATCGAAAATAATCTCGAAGAAAGCTCGAATAGCCCAGCAGAAACAGCTGACGAAACACAGGTAGATGAACCTTTACCTGAATTAAAGGAATTAGAACATGAAGAAGTTCGTTTTGCTCATGAAGTTGACGAATGGGCGCAGCTTATCGAGCGTTCAAACTTAGCTGGTTTAGGAAGACAACTTGCACTTAATGGTTCGGTTGAGATTAATGACAATCAAATCATACTCACAGTCAAGCAGGAATTTGCGCATTTACTTAATGAGAAGTCGGAAGCGGAACTCATTGAAGTAGTTTCGAAATTGGCACCTGAGGCTAGCTTTTCAATAAACAAGAGTGAAATCACCCAGTTTGCGCCTTCTGATATTCAAAAGAATATCAACGAAAACAGACAAGAACGTGCTGAGAGAAGTATTTACGAAGATCCGTTGGTTCAGAGTTTAATGAATGAATTTGATGGCAAATTAGTACCAAATTCAATCACTCCGTTGTGATAGTAGTCGCATTTTTGACTTGAAATGAATTAAAATGCCCTTATACATTAAGGGTTGTATTAAGAGGAAAGAATTATGTTTAAAGGCGGAATGGGCAACATCATGAAGCAAGCCCAGCAAATGCAAGAAAAAATGCAGAAGATGCAGGAAGATATTGCAAAAATGGAAGTGGTAGGTGAAGCTGGTGCGGGCCTGGTAAAAGTAACCATGTTAGGCAGCCATAACGTCAAGCGTGTTGAAATCGATGAGTCACTAATGGAAGATGACAAAGACATGTTAGAAGACCTGATTGCTGCTGCAACAAACGACGCCGTACGCCGCGTTGAAGAAATGAATAAAGAGCAAATGGGTAAATTAACTGGTGGAATGGGCATGCCTCCTGGCATGAAGATGCCGTTTTAAGCTGGAAGCCTTTGTTTAACAGGGCCTGTAGCGACTGAAGTTTTCTTCGGGTCATATTCGGGTCATTTTGAGGTAATAAAAAAGCTCAGATTGTGAAGTCTGAGCTTTTTTGTTTAGATACGTTTCCAACTCTACTCGAATAAGTTGTAGAACAGAATAAGTAGGTAATTGGTAAATATCCAAGCCTTTGCTGGTGGCGTTACATCGTCTTATCCTCTTTTATTACTGTTAGTAAGCGACGCAGTTACATACCTGTCAAAGGCAGAGATAACTCGTCACTGATCGTTGCATTAGGTCTACTAATTCTTCATCCATATATTGGTATTCATCCGGAATATCCATTACCTGAATGTCCTTGTGTTTAAGCGCTCTAGCGAACTGTGCCTTGAGTCGACTTTTATGTTTTTCTTCCATCACAAAAATAACATCTGCCCACTGAAGGTCTTTCACATTCACTGAGCGCTTGGCCCGCGGGCTAGTGCCCGCAGACCTCGCATTTACGTCAGGATGATTTTTCCATACTTGTTCGCCCGTCGGACTTCGCCATTGATTGCGACTGCAAACAAACAATATATTGGTCATCTTTTCTCCTTAAACTTTATTCCTTCAAAGGTTCTTTTAGGATTGCCTCTTTCTAGATCCCAATGTTGTTGCCAACGCTCTTTTTCTTGAGCACTTTGTTGCTCTATTTTTAATGTTTCTAGTTTTTGAGACAGTAGGGCAAAGGCCAATCGCTTATTTGCATGTTGGCTTCTTTCACTCTCTACCCTAACGCTTACGCCTGTCGGGTTATGTGTTGCTCTTACTGCCGAGTCTGTGGTGTTGACATGTTGGCCACCAGCACCAGAAGCCCGGCAGGTTTGAAAGGTGACTTCTTTATCCCTTTCTACTTTCGAGAGAGTATGTTCATCTACCTCAAAAACAGCACCACTGAAAAACCAGTTTTTGCGTTTGTGCTTGGGTCTAAAACGACTCTGGCATATCCATAACATGGAGCCCTGCCAATTCGCCGCTAGTTGCCTTGCTTTGACGTCATCCCCTGTAGATTCCAGTTTGAGCAACAGCGATTTGAAGCAGCCGTTTTCTTTTGCATCAATCGTTTCGACAATTGCAATGCCAATACCGCTTTCACGGCATTGTTTCTCTAGTTCTCGAACTGCTAAACCTACCGCTTGGCAGCATTCAATTGGCCCTTGGCCTGAAGACAGTTGCAGCAATATCATGATGAACAATCTCCATTGGTCTTGAATGTCAAAATCGGCCTTAATCGAGCGACAACTTCAATGAGTCCCGCATCGACCATGTCAGCTATGACGGTTTCACACTTTTTATACTCTTGAGGTGCTTCGTCATATAACAATTCTTTATTACCGCAAACCACACGGCTGCCTAGTTCTGTGCGATACAAGTCTTCTTTTTTGTACTTGTGGCTTAACCTGTCGTGACAGTCACCACGTTTCCACTTTCTGCCTGCACCATGTGCAAGTGAATATAGGCTGATGTCTGTATTCTCGTTGCCGTCAATTTCATTAGGTCTTAACGGCTTCACTAAGTAACTGTAGTCACCACGAGAACCTGGGATCATCACGTAGCCTTTGTCACTAGGTGTCGCCCCTTTTCGGTGGAGCCACCCTTCACAACCTGAAATCACTTTTTTGGAAACCAGATTATGGTTTACGTCTAATACACAACTTCCCTTAGCTCGTACTGCTTCAAGAAACCTCAAGGCAATTAGCTCACGGTTCAACTCTGCCCAGCGAAGGGTTTCATCGTGTTGGTTCATATAGTCAATAAACGCTGTTTCCACTTCTGACAGGCCGTCATGGTTAAATTTAGTAACATGTTCAACCAAGATGGACTGGCCAAGACCTCGAGAGCCTGAGTGCACCAGCAGTTGCAAACTGCGGTTATCTATCCCTAACTCGTTAATGGCATCGACGTTATATACCTGATCAATCGCTTGAAACTCAGCAAAATGATTACCACCACCAATTGTACCGAAGGCGCGATCGAACTTATTTGTATTGATGTCCTTTTCTTGCTTTCGCGCTTGAACAAAATCTTGCCAACTTTCATCAAGTGGCGTTTCAATATGAGCGAACTTTTTAGCTAATTTGTCTAAGTTCACTTTGTTTAACTTCATTGAGGTCTGCCATAGAGACATACCGCAACCGATGTCATTTCCCACTAGTGCAGGATAAATTTTACCTGTTGTAAAAAATGCAGCCCCAATCGGATACCCACGACCTGGGTGCAAATCTGGCATGCCTGCTACTTTCTTCATGCCATCTAATTCTGACGTCTTCGTCAGTTGTTGAATTGCCAAGCCTTCAATCCACGTATCTTTAGACGCAATTAGGCTGACGTTATCAGTAATTTTTTGGACGGATTTGCCCATAGTACCAATTCCTTGTTCAGCTCTGCGCGTTCGAAGTTGATGCCTTTGCTTTCAATTTAAATGAAAGTGCAATACGCAAACACGAGCACGAGCTGTAAATTTTTAGATCAAAAACGAATTGGCAGGTCTATTTATTCGCGTAACATATGCGCGAGACCGGGCGATAGCTTTACAAGAAAGCTAACTTTAAGTTGAGTAGCTTTCAGCTATTTAGCGGACAAGACCTGCAAAGGAATTTGATAAATAAGACATAATTTTTCTCCTCTGCTAACAGTTTAAAAAAAGGTTGAATAGGAAGTGGTTTAAAACCACTCGTTCACTTAACGAGCGGGCGCAGTCTATTTCGACATCAATTCAATTGCAAGAAAAAATTGCAAACTTATGTTTTTTCTGGGTTAATGCCTACGTTTATTCTAGTTGAGTGTTTTATGAGACGTTGCCTTAACAATTTTACTTTAATGCCTATCATTGTGCTTGCTTCATCTATGTTTTCATTTTCCAGTTTAGCTGCTGAAAGTATCTGCTACGGCACCACTTCCAATGGCAAATTAGAAAATGGGGTAGAGCTCCCGCGTTCGGGTCCAAACTTTGAAACTTATAGCACATTGGCAAGACTAGCTGGGCGTACCTTTGTGCATTCAACTGTAGAAAAGATCATTGTTAACGCATACGGGTCGTTAGAGTCAGAACAACCACAAAAAGTTTATAAGTATGCGGAAACTGGCTTTGAAGAAGGTGGTCAATTTAAACCACATAAAACCCATAGAAATGGTTTGTCAGTCGACTTCATGACTCCGGTTGTTGATGAGTCTGGTAATTCGGTTCACTTACCTACACATCCTTTTAATAAATTTGGTTATAACATTGAGTTTGATGGTGACGATAGGTTTGAAGAGTATGTTATAGATTATGTGGCTCTTGCAGCTCACATAGTGGCTTTGCATAAGGCGGCACTACAGGAAGGGCAAGAGATCTGGAGAGTCATATTCGACCCAAAACTTCAGCCTAAACTGTTTGAAACCGAATACGGCGAGTACCTTAAAGAACACATTCAGTTTTCAAAAAAACGTTCTTGGGTCAGGCATGATGAGCATTATCATGTTGATTTTAAACTTCCTTGCAAGCCGCTATGAATTTAGCCACAAAAGGAACTCTAAAATAGCGGCAACTTATTTACCGCAAGATACATAACCAGCAACACTGAAATCGGGATTAACGCGATAGCGAGCTTGGTAAACGGACCGTGGTAAATCTCTAGCCAACGTTTTTGTTTCTGGTTAATCGCTTCGCCCGAATACATACTATTGGATGCCTTCAATGCGAGCCAGTTTCCTAACACTAGGTCAACTATTTCTAATGGGATGATGATAAGTCCTATGACCATCAATTTTTGAGATAACCAAGGTGCTCCAGACATACCCGCACTGAACCAGCCTGCGGTCATAGCCATCATGAACCCAGTAGCGAGTAGTACCACAAACGCTATGTGCTCTATGGTGATCATGGCAAAAAATACCCGATTTACTTTTTCTGTAACTGGGCTTATTTCTTCTTTTTCTACGGCTTTAAAAACGAGCCAAGCTCCAAGCGCAGGGCCTAACCACAATATCAGGGCCCCAATATGAAAGAGTTTGAGAATTGAATATTCCACTTTGGTTTATTTTTCCTGTAGCACGTATGGCTTTTGCGATATTTGAGGTTTTAAAATTTGGTGAGAAAAAATAACCATCCATAAAGTGCTCAGAACCATGCTAGATGCAGTAAATAATTCCGCTGCCTTCAGTTCACCAGCTGCAATTGATACAGACAATAAAATACCCAGAATCCATGCCGTGACACCCCAAACCGACACCCAGGTTTTAAACATGCCTTGTTTGATTGCAAGATAGGTGAGAAGCAAGCCCCCAAGGTTGTAAAGGCCGTTGCCCAAATAACCCGTTAGGTGAGATGCAATATGTTCAAATAGTAGAAATGTGGACTCATCCATTTGTAAGCTCACTATTTTAGGCAGAACAAACGCATAGATAACTTCTGCGGTTAAGTCAGGTGCTACTCCCAAAGCAACGAGAAAAATGCCAATAGTTTTCCTAAAGTCTGTATTTATTTCATCAGAAAGGATGACACAAAAAACGAGTAAACCTATGGCGCAAAACATCCAAGTGATCCACGACCACATCCACAAAATAGAGTTATTGGCGAGAAACGCCATGCGTTCAGCAACGGTTGTATCTATAGGCAAGCCTGCGCGCATAGGGCCGTTCATTAACAAACAAGCAATAGCGATCAAAGCAGCAATGATATGGATAACTATGAACTTAGTTTTAGGTTGTGACACCGTCTAATTCCTTGGTTTTGTTACAACTTCATTCATCTTACCTTGTTGTGTATCGTTCTGGTATGCATCGATTGTTTAAACGCAAAATTAAGAGTTCTTATTTCGAGGAAGAGCCGGGCGCTGTCCCGGCTCTATTTTTGTTGGGATAGCTAAAAAGCTCAAATCTGCTCGTTTATGGTATTTCGAATATCAGCCAGAGTCACTTCTTTAACTAACTCACCATTTTCGAATACCACTTCCAATAACCCTTCGGCTTCCTGTGTTTCAGTGACGTTGTCGAATAGAACTAGGTCGCCATCAATGCGGTCAATTTTGAGAAGGCCCTTGGCAGACTTTTTCTTAGTATCTGTTTTTGGGTCTTTAAATATTGCGACACGTTGATTGTTTTTTACAACGCTAGTGGCTTTTACGGCTGAGCCGTGAGTATCTCGAGTTACGTATTGGTAGCTGTAAGAACCTATTCCCAGAACCACTTTAGAGGCAAATCCTTTGTCCATCAAACGCTGTAAGATTTGGCGTTGACGTTCAATTGTAATGGCATCGCCATAAATCGCTCCTATATGCTCATCAAGTAATTTAAAGCCTTTGTCTGTGATAGTGCCGCCAAATATGTCCCATAGACTTTCGATCAATCCTTTGATTTCACATTGCATTAACTGAATAGTTTTACCGTTATCAAAGCCGTAGTAGTCTTTATTCCAACGATAGGCTTCATACCCATCAGCCACTACCGCTCGTTCTGCTTCTGATTGAGTATCAAAGAGTTCAGCGTAGTCTGAAACGGGTGAAATTTTATAACCTGTCAAAATTTTAACTGGGTCTCCTGAATCTGGGCGAATAACCAATGTGCCGTCTCGTTTCATGATTTCTTGTTTCAATTGCGGTAAATATTCAGTTACCAGAGTCCAGAAATCCCAAGTATCGCTAACTACACTTAATATCCCAGTTGGAGACTGTTCACGCATTAAGTATCTGAAGAATTCTATTTCGCCTTCCATGATCCAAGAACAAGTTACAGAGTGTTCTGTCGCGTCAACAGAGCAACCTACAAGCTCATTGTCTACATTCGCACCGTAATATTTTTCTGCAAACAGTACGGCAGGAATTGTGTCTGTACCCACCAGACCAGAAGCTAAATGACCAAAGCCACTCATGGCTGCAGCCTGCTTGCCGAACATACCTCTGAAGCTGAAGTCGTGACCCTGAAACGGGACGAAATCCATTGGTAGGCCTGTGGCTTGGGCAAATTCTTTGAACACCTTTAGGTATGCGACGGAAGTGGTTGCACTAGTTTGAATGGGCCAGTTTTCACAGCTAAGCACGGTTTCAATCATGTTAGTTAGCCACTGAAAGCCTTCTTTAGTATTAACCACTGTCATTGGTGGAACTTGATAAGGAACAAGTGTTCCTTCTGGCAGAGCTTTTATTTTAAGGGGCAAGTAGCCTAAATCGTGCAATTCTTCCAGGTACTTAACGTTAACTTCGTAACCTAACATGGCGCTCATAATACGTTTATGGTTTGCAACCGCAGAGACTTTGTCAGCTTTGAAGAACTCCGCCCATTCTTCTTGCAAGTAACTTTTAATGAAATATTGAAGTCCAACAAAGGCAACTTTGTCGTTATCTTCTACATTGCTCAGCTTCCCACTACGAGATGTATAGTTGGCATAAACTTCCGTAACATCAGGGTGATAAGCGCGGCTGTGAAATTCTTTATATACGTCTTTTTGCATGCTTGCGGCGGTAATAGTCATGATGCTCTCCTTACATTTCGATGATGTTTAAGTTGATGTTGTGTTTGGCGATGTATTCGCCAGCGGCTTTGAATGAGTCTGTGGTATAGATGGTGTCAATAAGGCCATCGAACACCTCTAATCCTTTAGAGAAAATACCGTGGGTGACAAAAAGCGAAACCTCAGTAGCGCCTTGTTGTTTTAGAACCTTCGCCAGTTCAACGAATGTTCTGCCACCGTCACAGATGTCATCTGCAATGAGTACTTTTTGGCCTTTAACATTGCCCTGCAATTCAGTTCTTAGAATCTCACCGGTTTTTAAGTTTCTGGCTTTGTGTGCCTGAATCACTTCTGGTTCACCATTGAACATCTCTGCGATTTGTTGTGTTTTTTTGTTCGCTCCAGCATCTGGTGAAATCAGTATCAACTCGCCAGTTGAAAGTTTTTTAGCTAGTTCGTCACATCGTTTTAACAGGTCAGTTTGAGGAACATTAACCACACCGTTGATAAGAGCTGGAGACACGTCACTGTGAGCATCCCAAATCGTTACTTTGTCTAACTTTAAGCTGTTGATGAAGCCTGCCATAACTGATGCTCCCAAAGCTTCCCCTTCAACACAAACACGGTCTTGACGAGCATAAGGGAAGTAGGGGATCACTAACTCAATGGCTGTTTTGTTGTTTACCAAACGCTTGATAGCGTCGATAGCCATCATCAGGCGCATTAACTTTGATGAGTCGGTTAGACGTTCAAATATCTCAATTTTTTCCGCGTTTGCTAACTCCGCATTTACAAAGCGAATATGTTCTTCACCACCTGAAAAGGTGAAGCTTTCGAATTGAAGTTGCGTTTTATTGCCGTTTAAATCGTGACTAAAAACTCTCATCTGTTTACCTTAAAATTTATTTGTGTCCCAGTGACATTATTTAATCTAGCAACACTCAGGGAAGTGTTCAAGTTTTATTTGTGTCTTTGTGACATTAATTGCTTTCTAGTTGTGTATAAATCTTTAAAAATAAGGGGTTGAGTGAGTAAATTTTTTTTAATAAAGTGTCGTTATGACACTAATTGAGAGCATGTAATGAACGAAAGCCACGATAACTATGATATTAAGGAATTCAAAAATCCGTTATTTACTGTCGATAACGTCTTGTTCACAGTCACAGGAGATGAACTTAAAGTCCTGTTAGTAAAACGTGCTAATGAGCCTTTTGTAGGCAGGTGGGGCTTACCGGGTGGATTTGTTGATGTTGATGCAGATGATAACACCGACATGACTGCTCTTCGAAAGTTAAAAGAAAAAACTGGAGTTGCCCCGCAATATTTGGAACAACTTCAGAGTTTCTCTGGCTTAAGCCGGGACCCCAGAGGGTTCAGTATCACCCTGGTTTATTACGCTTTGATCTCTGAGCAAGTGGTATCAACACATATAGAGACAGTGGACGATGTAAAGTGGATAAACATCAAAGATCTCGAACAGCTTCCAGTGGCGTTTGACCACAAACAGTTAATTGAGCAGGCAAAAGAGCGACTACAACAAAAAGCGCTGTATTCTATGGTGCCAGTTTACTGTTTACCTGAGACGTTCACGATAGGCCAATTGAAAACCGTCATCGAAACCATCATAGGGAAAACAATTCAACGTAAAAGCCTAATTCGAAGAATTGAAGCTTCGGATATGTTTGAGTCTGTGGATGAAAAGGTCCAGTCCGGCGGACGAAAAGCACAGTTGTTTAAACTGAAACAGGGCGTGGACATTGTGAATTTTGAGCGCAATTTGAGTGTTTAAAAAGTTAAAGGGTGATTAAAAAGTGAATATTTGCCCCGTTAATTTCTTGTACTTTAGCCTTAGCGATATTCAAATCATCTTAAAAGTGACCGTTAACTTGCATTAGTTAATAGTCTTGGGCTACTGACCACATCAATGTCTTTGATCAAGCGGCAATCCCACTCGTTTGAAGTTTTGTGAAAACACCAATTTTTAATTGTTGTTGAATTAAGTTTTACGCATGAAGGATCGAATTCTCTATTCACTAACGCAAACCCTTCGCAATTATTTGTTTGTTCGAAGAATGCTTTCGAGTTATACGCTATTTGATGTTTTTGAATCTCGTAATCTACGACTGTATAAACCAAGTAACTAATAGCAAATGTTGTTACAGCAAATGGAATAGATTTAGCAAAAAGTGGAAAACGTTCAGCAATCATAAACCCTGTAACGGCAAGTAAGGCGGAGGAAGTTAAAAGCGGCAGATACTCCATATCCCAATAAAGCAGTTCATTTAACGTCAATAAGGCGATGATGAAAATGACGCCTGTGGTCAATGAAACAAGCTTATTGTTTGCGTTGTATTCCAGAGCAATTAAGAAGAGATTGTTAAACATATAAATTCCTTTTCATGTCTTTGAGCGGGGACATTTTGATATTGCCGAATTTATCATCTAAATACAAACGTTGATTGAATGCAAACCGAACATGAGCATCTACATTACTCGTTTTTGCCCCAAATGAGTTAGGTTGGCACTCTAAATGTTGTGAACTCTGGAAGTTGAATAAGTTCGTCTTATTTGTTTAATCAGTCGATTAAAACTAACGAATCTGACGACACTAATTACAACGTCAATCTTAGTTCTATAAAGCGCCAGACGGTACTTTATAGAACACAAAAAATGAACTTTCTACATTTAATTATTGCGAATGTGATTTTTAAACTGAATCAGTCGACCTGATTTTTTTTCATCCTTAAAGTCACAGCTGGTTAAGCGAAACATCAACACCCAATCTGATAGGCATTCAGTATCATGTATATCCCCTGGTAAATAGGTTGTTACGTTGCCTGGTTTTATAATATTTGTACCTCGACTAACGAGAGTCGTTTGGCCGTTCTGGTTAGTTATTTGTTTATAGGTCGAAACTTCCATTTCGCCGCAATATAAAGCGTAAAAAACCCATCCGGCACCATGATTATGGGGAACTCTGTATAGCGCTTTTTTTTCAAAATGGGCAAGTAAAACAAATCCGTGTTTATCATCACGATGTAGTTCCTGACTTTCTGGTTTATCTGCGAATAAACGCTCTAACCACGGCTCTGTAGTTGGGCTTTTAGTCAATCGTTTCAATTGTGCTCGCGTATGCTCAATTGTACGAGACTCCAACCCTTGCCAATGCGTTTGAATTTCACTGATGACTTCATTTAATGTATTTTTCATTGTAGTTTACCTCTATTTAGTTAGTTAAAAATGAAGGGGTTCAGGCCGCCTTGACATGGCTCTTGTCATTCGTTTTTTTATTAAAAAATTGAATGCTTAAAGCGGCAAGTAAGACTAGAAGAGCGACGTAATACACCATGTTTACGCCGTCAGACAAAAGAATTGGGCTAGGCTCGACTTGTCGAGATAAGCCTGTGATGAATGAATATAAGTTGCTACTTAGTGTTGCGCCTATCATTAATCCCAAGTTTCTAGACAAACCTAAAATGCCGGAAAACAAACCTTTGTTGCTGGAGTCAACTTTTAACATGGTGAGCGTGTTGTTCGCAGAGGTGAAAGTCGCATAGCCAGCACCCATAATCACCAGCCCAATTAGGTAACCAATAGTGCCGTCAGTTACGGTTATCTGTGTCATCCATACTGCGCCAAAGGTTATGAAAGTGATACCGACAAGCACCAAATTGTCTAGATTAATTTTATTAGTTAATTTACCAGACAGAAAGGCGAACACGGCAACTGTGACTGGGCTAGCTATCATGACGAACCCCGTTTCCACAATTGATAGTTGCAACGCTAATGTCAGGTAAAACGGGCCAATGATAAGAGAAATCATGACAACACTTGAGATAAGGAAATTTGTAAATAGGCTGATTACAAACGGTGGTTCTTTTAGCATTCCGGTATTGAACAGGGGCTGGCCTGTTTGCCTTTCATAGGAGACAAAGGCCGCCAACATGCCGACTGAAAACATTATCAAGATTAGAGTAAAACTGCTCAATCCAGACTCTGTTGTTTTTAAGGCTGTGGTTGTAATAGCAATTGTTAAAAAAAACAGAAGGGCGGCTTTGTTATTTATTGATTGGCTTGCTTTGGTTTCATTCTCTGGAAGAAAACAAAGGGCGAGAGCTAAGGTAGTAGCTGCTATAGGGATGTTGATTAGAAATACACTTTGCCAGCTCCAATATTCAATTAGAAAGCTCGCAACGACTGGGCCAGCTCCTGTTCCAACTGCTGACATGCTGCCAATCAAACCAATGGCAGAGCCAACCTCGTTCTTTTCAAACGTTTTACTCGCAATCGCCATATTTACGGCGATTAGCATAGCACCTCCCACTCCTTGGATAGCTCTGAAAAAAATCAAATGATAAAGATCTCTGTTGTTGCCTAAAGCTATGGATGCGCCAATGAATATCAATAGTCCGATAATGAATACCTTTTTCTGGCCCTTAGCATCAATGATCTTGCCAGCGATAACTAGGGTTGAAGTGAGACTTAACAAATAGGCTATGGTCAGCCATTGTACTTGTGAAAACGATACGCCTAATTGTTCTGCAAGAATGGGTAATGTGAGATTGACGCCGCTGATTGCTAGCGAAGGTAATAGCGTCGCAAATGCCAGAATAACCAAGATAATACGTTGCGATCTTGTATCTGATTCTTGGTTTTTTTGCCGAAGAGAGAGCTTCATAGGGAACCTCTTGAAGTTAATTAGCGTGAAACCTATACTACGACTTCAAGTCGGCTTGAGGTCAACTATTATGAACACAGAATCTGAACTAGATATTCAACAAGTATCAAAACTTTCAGGGTTGCCTTCTTCAACCATTCGCTATTACGAAGAGAAAGGCCTCATCAAACCAATTGGCCGCAAAGGACTTACACGAATATTTAAGGCCAATGTTGTGGAGAAACTGTCTGTCATTTCCTTGGCGCAGTTCGGCGGTTTTTCGCTGGATGAAATCCGAGTTCTGGTTGACTCTGGTATAAATACTGAGATTGACCGGAGCCAATTACTTGAAAAAGCAGGGGAGATTGAAAAGAGTATAGAGTTGTTAAATGTAATCTGTGATACGTTACGCCATGTCGCGCATTGCCCTAAAACTAATCAGTTCGATTGCTCTAAATTTCAAAACTTATTGAAAAAAGCTACACGCCTGCAACATCAAGGCGTTAAGAAAATGAAGTTCAAATAGCAATCAGCCAAATAGTAAAATTTGCTCCAAGTCAATTGAAGTCACTAACAAAAGTGCGCTGATACGCTTCTTATGATCTCGATAATTATACCTTTTTAATTAAATTTCTGATCTAATAGAGGCTGTTTTCACAACTCTTATAAACAGCCTTGAATTTAGAAACATCAAAACAGCTTTTAGCCCTATCAAGAAAAGAACCCAACGCTAGAAAGCGAATGTGCCTATTAGCGGTATCGTTGTTCTTCGAAGGAGAAAATAGG
>Ga0213830_1000329_pt1 | contig 39235 bp, 22 predicted proteins | sample SWATP11_FD_161661 | JGI IMG/M metagenome (GOLD analysis project Ga0213830, IMG submission 161661) | Coastal seawater microbial communities from Marineland, Florida, United States - SWA TP1 #1 | ecosystem: Environmental > Aquatic > Marine > Coastal | place: USA: Florida | collected 2016-08-06 | reverse complement strand
CACATATCATTCAATTACAGGGGGAAAGCTATCGAAGAAAAACAGCAATAAAACAGGAAGAATAACTCAGCGACAACCGGTCAAGATAATTGACGCCGGACCGGTCAAGACAGTTGACGTTTTATACACGAGTACATAACAGATTGATACTTCAAGACTTTTAATGTCAAAGATCGGTAATGGTAAAGATTAAATAACCCGGTGAATTTTTAAACAATGAATTCTCGAGAGGTTCAGCTGATATTAAGAGTGTTATATAGATTATCGAGGTGAAGACCTCTTTGCTTCAATATTTCATCATTAGCCATTTACGTTAAGATAAAGAATTTGTATATAAAAAGAAGGAATACAGGATAAAAATGGGACTTTTTACACATGGAAACAAGAATTCACCAGTGTTGCATTGGGAAGCCGTTAAAGTGGAAAATACTGGTGGACATATACATCGTGCCCATCGAACGAAAGTGCCTGGTGGTTGGTTAGTTACATTATCTAATAACAACGGGTTAGATTCTTCATTCATCCCTGACCCGAATCACGAATGGGACGGCAGCTCACTATAAGCCCTCGCAAACAAGAGAAAAAACTGGAGTCTGCGTACTTAAGCGCGTAATCGAATATAGAAAAACGTTGCTCTAGCAAGCGATTCAGTCCTTTTGCTTCAAAACCCATTTAAAGCATGTGAGTATAAATCAAAATATTGAAGCTTGTATCAAGGCATCGTAACTTCGTGAGCACATCCAAGCAAACATTGCCAGATGTCAGCCATAGGGTTGTTTTTGGAAAGGTCGGTAGTACGTTGAAAATAAGCCAATCTGCCATTTTTATATTTAAAATTTATAATTATAAATTCAGGATATAAAAGCATATAAAGTAGGTGGTTTTGACCAACGCAAAGCAACAACTTTTAGCAATACAAAACGCCAGTCAGAAATGAGCTAAGCCGATTCAAACTGGCCTAACGGGCCTAAAGTAAAATTGTGTTGTATTAGCTCACAGTAACGGTATCTTCGGCTACTACTGTCCGAACTGGCACGGTACAAATTTTCAATGGATACTTCACTTGCTATTTCTAAAAGAGGTCCTTCTCCGCTTGATTAGCTAGTCCACACATCTCGTCTACGTATTGGGCCAACGATTGAAGGTCTGCAAGCAATCTCCTTTTATCTTGCTTTGTTGCTTTGAGCATTACATTGGCATAGTAAGCATAGATTTCCATAATCGACGTTGCACCCGGGGGAAATTTGTCGTTGACCTCTTTCCTGCCTGCTGAATAGATCGGTTGGGATTCAACAAACAGCGCTTTGTACTCGCTCTCATTAATCGTTTTTGTAAACAAGTTGAAAACGTCAATGTCTGTTACATGTGCTTCTTCCAGCAGAAAGTTTTCTAGTGTACCAACTATGACACCTGCAATATATTGTGACTCCTGTGTATTGGGGTCATTCGAAGCTTGTAAAAACCAAATTGCGCTGACTGCCGTGACAAATTCTCTTTCAACACCAGCTCTGATCAAGCGATTCAAGTATGAGATCGTTGAAAACCCATCGCCCGATTGTTCATTTTTTTCACTATATTCCTCACTATCAGATGAATTTGGGTGGGCTTTATATTTGCCGATTGATAAACTCTTCATTATGTTATCAACAACTTTTGTTCGAAATTGAACAACCAATTCAACATTAGGTTGCAACTGCATACAAAGTGATAACATAAACTGCTGTGGCCCATCAGGGCCGTCTACTTCAGGGCGCGAATTTTTCATCGCTCCATTATATTTTAGTGGGCTAATACCACTATTCTTGGCAAATGTAATCGCTGCTTCATTTCCCTGGCTGGCTGCCTCAATTTCTTCTAGAATAAACTGGTATGCTACATCCCTTGTTTTTAACTGTCGTAAGATGACTTCAGAAAACCTTTTTGCAGCATATTCAATGCCATCCTTTTCTATAAGTACTTCCAAATCAGTTTTTTTTCTTTTGTTAAACAAACCGAACATATTGCCTCCTTGCTGTAATTAGAGTCTGTGTTGCCAATTGAATAAGCACACTACTTTGAAACCTAAGTCTTTCTCCAAGAATAACACAATAAAATTTAAGTATAGCCATATGTCTATAATTCCCTTAGATAAGAACGTATCTTAGTGGAGAAGTAGACAGACAAATTAGATCATCAAATTTCATAAAAAATTGACAGTCTTGTTTGATGGCCTAACAACAAGAAGACGCACAGATAATTGATAAGCTCGGCATGAAGGGGATCAGCTATCTTTTGCATTAACTAATTATCGGTGTCAATTCTCCATGGCAAGTAATTGTCAAACTTCTCATCGCTCTTGTCATTGCAACGTGAAGTAGAGCTCGCTCGGCCATGTCGTGCTCTCGTAGTTCAACAGGGTCCTGCGACTTAAAGTTTTGCAATGGCATGTTACTCTGGCTACAACCAACTATGAATACATTTTGAAACTCTAATCCCTTTACCCTGTGCATGGTCGCCAAACGAACACCTTCGTGGTGGCGTCTATCTACGCCATTAGCCATCACCTCATAAACTTGAATACCAGATTTTGTTAATTCAGTTCCAATAGAATCCCTGTATTTTTTGGTTCTAGCGACAATACAAATATCTTGCAACTTAGCACCCGCCGCTTCCAATTGCTCAATCCTTTCAACAATAGCATCAGCTTCCTCTGAGAAAGAACTAGTAACAATAATTTCGGGTGTCTCTCCATGCATTAATGAGATATAGCCTTTGCTAGAGTCTTGCCCGGAATCCAAGTCATCTACGGGCACATTGTCTAAAACCGATACTGCGAGCTGTTTCGTCTCTTCCGTTGTTCGGTAATTCACCCGTAGTTTTCTGCTACGCCCTATAATATTAATTCCACAGCGCCCTAGTACCACTTTATTTCTGTAAATTCTCTGATGCCCATCTCCAACAATAAAGATGTCATTCTTCCCTTCGGGCACTATTCTGCGAATCAACTCATAAGCCTGGCTCCCCATGTCTTGGCCTTCATCAACCACAACAGACTCATACATAGGCTTAATGCTTTTGGTATCGATAATTGCTATACAATCTCGCATTGCATCAGGCATTTCTTTGATCCGATTATGATTGAGCTGCAATAGATACTCTTCAAAAACACTCCAAACTAGAAGTCGTTCTTTCCTATTTAGCCTTGTACCTCGGCCGTTTCTTTTCGCTCTAATATATTCAGACTTTTCTGTGATGCTTTGCTCTTGCACCACTAGTTTCCATTCTTCCTCGTAAAAGTGGTCTGATAAATCAAGCTCGGGAGATTTGTTATCAAGGGCCCTTTTCCAACTATTAACACGTTTGGGATTCGAATCACCGGGGTACACAATGTCATAGTTGTAATTGTTTCGTTTTAAAAACTTATGAACCCAAGAGTCGATGTTAACCGTCTCAATATTAGATAACTCAGTGTGGCTACAGATCTGTGCTAAATGTTCTGAGATATCTGCAGCAAGGTTTTTCGTGAACGTAGTAAAAAGAACCTTCTTGTGAGAAGAGCTATCTAGTGCAGCAGCAAGCCATTTTGCTCGATGTATCGCTGCAACCGTTTTACCCGTGCCAGCTCCTCCCAACACTCTTACAGGGCCATTCCAGTCCCTTTCAACCAGCTTTCGCTGTGATGGGTGAAGGAAAACGCGCCATTTTTCTAGCGGAGCATCAAGCATCTGCTCTAGCGCTTCATCATCCACAACTACAAAACGTCGTTTAGAGCCTTCTCTTGCAAGTGCTGCAGCGAAATCTTCTGTATCAAAATCTTCAGATGCATTCGAACGATAATCCTCTAATACTTCTTCATACGGTATACCATCAGCTAAAAAATATAGGGCTTCATAGGCTTCGTTCGGCAAACTGTCACTAATTGACCCTAGTTCTTCTATAGACGTGATTTTTAAAACGTTATCAAGAAATTCTTCAGGTAAGCCTAGCTCAAAGAGCTGTGCTGGCTCATAACTTTTAAACAGATAGCTAGGCGTAGCTTCGCTAGATGTTTCATCTGTTTTCTTTTCTACATTTTGTTCACTTGCACTTTCGTTAATATCTGTTGGATATAACTGAATAGCGCCAGTTTTGGGATGAATTTTACATTGGTGGCGTCTTGCCCAATCATACGCCTCGTCGTGATGGTCAACCCATAACAGAATATAAACATTACCCTGTTTAGGCTTTAGGATAATGCCTCGATAAGCTTGATCAATTCGTACGGATCTCATGTCTGAATTAGCAGCATCATTAATTTTTTCGTAGTTGATGCCGCTCGCTAATGGGTCATTTCTAAACTTACTAACGAACTGGTTTACTTTTTTCTGCTGTGCCCGAGGCAACCTTACTATTGCCGTTAAAAAATCCTGTGAAATTGCTACTTGAATATCCATATCAGACTCCCAGCTTTTCTTTTAGTTTTTCTATTAATTCATCATTTACAGGTGCAACATAACATTGCCAACCAGCTTTTATAAATTGTTGTATTGTGTCTTGATCGTCATCGTCAAACAGCGCTACTTTGTGGTCAACCCATGCTAATTCAGCAAGTCCCTTAATTTCTTCATTTACTGTCAGTTCATATCCGACCTCAGGAATATAGTTCCCTAATTCAGCAAGCAAATGAACGCCTTCAGTTAAGATGGTTTGTTCATAAACCTCTACCCAATCACCAGACGCTTCGCCTTGCAATTTAGTTTCGGTAGTAACTACCTCCTCAGCATTAAGTTCTACCATGCTCTTTGAGCAAAAAGAAATGTCGAGCAAAAATTGCAAAACGTTGTAGAGTTTCCAATAACCAATGAGTGATTTTTTAAAGTGCACATCATCATTTTTTGTGTCATCAATACATACATGCACCTTAAGAGCATTCAATAACAACTCACAATCAGCAGAGGACTGATTGAATTTAAATTGAATAAACTTCGTTAACGAAACAGCAGCCGTCAGCTCTACGAGTTGTTCAGAACTATCCAAACAATTCATCAATCCCCCGAACCAATAATTGGGGTCATCCAAAAATGACTGAATTCGGCTTTCCGGCGCATTTTCTTTTAACTCGAACTCTAGCTTTTGAGCTATTTCCGGATTCTTGTTACTCATACCTTTCATTGGATTCAACCAACAAAAAGCGTGAACAACAGCTGACTGCTTTAAAGCAGCTAAAAATGAAGTTGGCTCAATTAAAAGCTCTGACAGTAACTGGAAATTATTCTTGTTTTTAAGTACTGAATTCCACTGGTTATAATTTTTCCCTGTTAATTGCTTAGGAGAATTGCCAAACATACTTCTTAACTTGCTGCTCTGGAAAAACTCAAAATAGTCTTTGAGATGATTACTATCTAGCTTATCTAAATCATCCCAGTACAAAGTCCAAACAAGAAACTTACCAGACCTAAAAATAGCATTACGTTTTTTTGTATCTTCGGCCACTTTGTCGTTATGAAACTCGTAACCATCTAGAAATATAGCAATGGGAAGCGTATCTTCACGTGTTTTCACTGGCCAAAATACAAAGTCTGGCTTGGAGTGTACTGAAACGCCCTTGCTGTTATCCAAGTCAACTTGCGGCTCAATTTTCCAAGCGTGTGAAACATCTCCATCGCGTCCCACCGTTAACAAATATCCATTTTTTCCGTTAACCATAGCGTTACTGACTTTCCATGGTCTGCCAGTCGCTTTGAGTGTATCGATAAACTTATGCTCGAGTTCACTATCAAGCAAAGAATTAGGATTTACAGAACTTAAAGTTTCTACCTTAACTATTTCGTTTCGACGTTCTAATACTTTTTGAAAAAGAGCTTTGGCCAAGTCTCTGGAGATTTTTGGCATTCTTTGACGGTCACGATATGCGTATATACATTTGTAACAACCATCTTTAGATGGGTCTTGATTACACGAACATGAATCAAGTTTTCGAAATGACCTTTCTACTAAGTCTAACAAGTTTTCGGGTGATGCCATCAATGACTTCAGATACCCCGTCCCACCGGGAACTGTATCGTAAATAACCAGGTAATAACGACGCCCCTCTCCAGCGTTTACTGGTTCGCTGTAAACCGTGCTCTTTATATGATCAATACTTCCCTTGAAATAAAGCTTTATACCTAGCTGAATTGCCGCTGCAAACGTTGCTTCATTCGCACTATTCGCAGAATAGCTAGATACAGGGAGTAATATTCTTACAGCTTCGGAAGATAACTCTCGATACAAATATAAGCAGTCAATAAAGTTTTCTTCATCTAATGCTTTTTCAGGTGTTTTGTTGTAAGCGCAGGTTAAATCATGTTTGAAGCTGCGACTCTTTGAAGTTTTAACCATCCCACATTTATTACAGACTTTGAAACCAGTTCGATAGTCCTCGTCACCTGCTACCGAGCTCTGCTCTGATTGGTTATCCGGCACACCGAAATTAACATCTTTGATAGTAAGCTTTTTGACAAAATCAAAGCCAAAAACAACATCTTCGGCGTCTATTTTATAAGCCGCATGGATATCAGAGTCTTCATAACTGACTAGCATCTGTCGCTTATAGAACTTAGGCTCTCTGTTGTCTGCATCATCAGAGATTTTAGCGTCTCGCTCATTGGTTCGGGCGTATACCTGCCTCAACTTAAGCATCTGGTTAAGCTGTCCATTATCGTTCCACCCAACACTTCCACATTTGGGACACGTCTTGTATATGTCACCACTAATATGTATGTCTTCGCTGTAACTACAATTGTTACACACTCGCCAAGTTTCAATCGTAGAAACACTTAAATCAACTTGCTCAATTTCTACCTTGTTACCACCAGCATAAAAGTGGTTATCGGGCGCAAGTTCTGACAACGCGGAGGCCGCAGGACGCTCATAGTTATATGTGTTTTTGTGGAACCTTCCCCCATCATTTTCCGATTCGGTTTGCTCTTTCTTTCGCCATAAAATCGAACGTATAGTTACCCCTTCTTCAGGGAACGCGTAATTGGGTAAAAGCCCCTCATCAGTAAAAAAGTTTAGCGTTTGCTTTCCATTTATTTGTCGAATCAAGTAGCGTATTGCAACTCTTTCGTTAGCAAGCTGCTCAACTCTTTCAGAATGATCCGCTTCTTTTACTGGCAGTTTATCTAGTTTTCTTAATTCACCATCGATTGTAGCGACTCGTTTCTTTAACCCTTTCCTGTCGTTAACAAGCTGGGTAATTCTATTAATAATCCGCCCGCTCAATGACATGTGGTCGTCATTATTGCCGCGCAGGAATACAGAAAGTGACGCCTGTAGTTCAGCATCCATTGAATCAAATAACGCTATAAACTGCTCTAGCAAATTCCCTTGGTTTCTTGAGATAAAATCAAAGAAATTGTAAGGGAATAAATGAGTATGATTCCCTTCAACGGTATTCAATAAGTCCCTCACACTGAATGGAATTTCAGATTCAGACACACCGCCTTTTACCCATGAGTCGAAGCAGAAGGCGGTTAATTGCCTTTCCAATACCGCATTTGCCTTTAAAAAGACTCCCGGCGGTTGAACTGCGCCTGACATCATATCCAGCGGTTCATGGTAGTAATATAAATCGTGGGCGTTGCCTTCACTAAACGTAACGTTAAATGCATTACCATCACGCCTACCAGCACGTCCTATCCGCTGTAAATAGTTAGACTGTGCGGGAGGTACTGAACAAAGTGCTACGCTTGAAAGGTCCCCGATATCTATACCCATTTCTAAGGTTGGCGTAGCAGAGAGTAGATTAATATCCCACTCATCACGGCCTTTAATAAATGAGTTTTCAACTTTTTCCCTAATATCTCGCTCTAATAGGCCGGTGTGTTCAAACCCATTAATCCTTACCAGTTCAAAATTATTCCAAGTCAAATTACGCTCAGACCTAGCCCCTAATTCGAAATGGCCTTTACAGCTTGGTACTAAACAGGGTGAGCCCAGCCAATAATCTACTAATCCACTATCAACATTGTGAGGCGTCCCGCATTCTGAACATTCAATGCGGTTGAGATCACGGGAAATTATTATTGAATCTGGATTTAATCCGTAGATTTCCTCCCCTTTAACTTCATAAGAAACGAGGATTCCGGCTTTTTTGAGGACAGCCAGTACTCTTGTACAAATAGTTTCAGAGTAACTGGTGGCAAATGCAGCATCATCAGATAAGAGCGTTTTTAATAGAACCGTTAAATATATCGAGCTTCCATGGCTCTTTTTGGCCAAGTAATCAAAGCTACTTGATACTTTTCTAACAGAGAGGAAACGAGGCTTTCGAGATCTCCGTCCCCAACTCGGCATATAGTAAGACGTTTCGCCAATCTTATTGTGAACGTAGGTATCACCAGCATTGAGAATGTAATTCTTCAAACTAGGGTGAACAATTGCCCCATTTACAATCAACAGGTTTAAGAAAGAAATCAGGAAGGCCTCTACTTTCTTAATCTCAAGGGCACTTAATTCCGCTATTTCTTCTATTAATGTTGAATGTATTTGATTTGCTGCTTGATCAAGTACATCTCTGTCGAAGCTAGTCGCTGCGAACTTTGATTTAACTAATGAGCGCCCTAGATGGCTCTTTAAGCCAAATTCACTAATCGCTTCCCATGAAAGTCGTGCTTTAACATTTTTAGGCAAGTTAGTTTTAGCGGGTAACTTATTCGTTTCCTTGAGTACTTTGTAGTGAGACTGCCATTCCATATCAGGAGCAGCAAAAGTACCAACAAACGCAGCATCACTGCTATATAAATCTCGAGCAAAATGAGGCACTGCTTCAGCCAAATCAGCAATAGTCTTTATATGGTGCTTATCGATAGTCCTTGCTATGAGGCTTCGCAAAAGCAAAGGGTAAGTTCTAGCGGAAAAAAAGCCCGCTCGATGCGCAGCGTCTTGCACTGAATCACTAAAAGTAATGAGTTGCTTGTCTTCGTTAAAGGAAGAACCAAATAACTGATGAGACAACACACTGATTAAGCTTGCTGCACGACTCCCCAAAACACTCAAGCCAGTCTCACTGTTGCAAAATGGGCAATCATGCTTTGCAACAAGCGTTGAGCCTCCGTCAGTTAGATTTTTACGTTTTGAGTCATCAGGTAAATAAACTAGTGCCAGTTCATCATGCCCACAACTTGAACACTCAGATTTGGCAGAATCAAAACTATTTAAGTTTAAGCAGTTGGTGCAGAGCTTATGGTAGCGCCCAGTTTTAGCTAATTTGTCATCGAACGCTTTAACGGGGAATATAAGATTTGCTTCAGGTCGACGGTCAAAGTAAAGCTGATAAAAGAGAGCTAAATCGTCATTTACATGGGATTCAGAATTACCTAAAACACCGCCCCACCCAGTATTGTGGCAGTCACGGCAATGCATAATAGGTAGATACTTTGTATCAGCCCCAACTTGGGTAAGGTCGTCACTAAAAGAAATCTCTGGTTGAAGAGATACACTCGCCACCATTCGGCGAAGCTCTCTAAGCCACAATTGATATCTTACTTGCAGTAATGGTAATACAGGTTTCAATCCACCGTTTTCAAGGCGATACGCAATAGCTTCTTCATCCTCATTTACCGCTTTTTTTGCTGTTGAAATTAGTGCACAAAAGCTCTCTAAACAGGCAAGTTGATAGTGCAAATACTCCCTTGTTGAGCCGAATATGTCTTGGCAAAGTGACTCGATAGAGGTTATTTCCCCATTCAACTTATCTAACAAGCGATGGAAAAAGCGGTGCTTTCTTATTTGTTCCCCAAGTTCAATACGCTGTTCGAGACCCAACTCAGATTGAGCTGATTCTGTAATTAATAACCTCTCGTCTTTAAACCACGCAAGAATAGCGTCATTTATGTAACTTAAGGTATCGCTATAATTCACATAATACGGTACATCCTGATTACCCGGCGTTTCAAAGTAGGTTAACTTTGAATTCCTCAAGTACTCCTCCGAAGACAGTCTGTCTTCGTAAATCACCGAGGTAATATCAAACTTTGCGTCGAATATATCGCTTGCGTAATTGATTAACTCATCATAGTTATTACCTACAGTCGCCGAGGTTCCAACGCAGGTTAAATAATCTGCTGGAATATCTAAACGGTGTTTTAGGCGCCTAATCAAACATGACAAATCGGTTCCCTGAGCACCGTCGAATGTATGAAGTTCATCGACAATTAAAAAGCGTAATGTATCTGCTTTGTTGTTTTTCCAAATAACCTGATCTCTTGGCCTCAACAACAAAAAGTCCAACATTTTATAGTTGGTCATTAATATATCTGGCGGATTTTCTCTCAGCGTATCTTTGCAGGTGATAACCTTTTCTTCCGACATCACCTTCGTCTTTTCGCTGTCTTCTTGCCCTACGAATAAGCCAACTGTCACTTTATTTTTTAAAGAAGCATTCGAGGATATAGTCTTCGCAAATCGCTTAGCTTGATCCGTCGCCAGCGCATTCATCGGGTAGATGATGATTGCTTTTATTCCTTGTCCTTTTTCAGAAGCACAGTAATCGAGCACAGGATTCATAAAACATTCTGTTTTTCCAGAGCCAGTTCCGGTGGCAACCAATGTAGATTTGGGCTCAACTGCACTTAGTCGTTCATAGGCTTTAGCCTGATGCTGGAAAGGCGGAAACGGGAGATATAAATTTTTAAAGTAATCTCTGGATAACTGGCTTGTTCTAAAGGGCAAACTCATCGAAATGTAAGGCCCTTTGGCTAGATTTTCCTTTTTGTTCAGAAAATCTTCCATTGCATTAGTGTACTGACCGTATTCGTCTACGCGAGAAAACAACGGAGAGCTCATTTCAAACGAATGAGATAAGAACGTTCGAATTGCATCTTCTGTTTGGTGGCTAATGATACTTGGTAGCATTTATTAGTTATTATCCTTGTTGCTGGGAACCAATGCAAAAAGCAGATTTATATCCTTCGATACTTCATCAGCACTAAAAAGTCTCCAACCATCAACATTTTGCTCTGGAGGCTCTATATACACTCCAACCTTTTCTTCAGACCAAGCGAGTTCGAGTTCTGCAACCACTTCAAAACTTTCATTAGAAATCTCGTAACCAACTTCTGGAAGGGCGATAGAAGCCTTAATTATCATTTCATATATCGATTTCACTGAATCATCAAAAAACAAGTCATCCAGTGCTATTTCTGGGGATTCTTCAGCTTTCAACAACTCAGCAACCTTCGACCAGTTTGAATCAAAGTAATACCTATCAATCAACTTGGCCGGATTAACGAATTTATGAATTGTGGGAGTTGTTAGTAGATTCTCTACAACAATAAGCCAATAACTATCGCCTTCTTGTAGGCATTTTTCCATTTGAGCTTGCGACAATGCAATGCCAGTCCGGTTCCACGCGCTACGCTGCCCTTTCACTTCTACAAAAATTAGCTCTCCGGTATCAGGGTTAATAGCTTGTATATCAAAACCCTTATTGTTACCGCCGAACAACTCAACGTTCTGGAAGCCTTCTTTATGGAGCCACTGCCTCACATAAGTCTCAGCTTTCTGACCGAAGCTTGCATCTTCACGAGCTTCTTTTTCTGTTCTATCGTGGGTACTTTCGCTTTCTACGTAACTGAAGAGTCGGTATCCAACGGACGGAACAGATTGTTGTTTAGGCTCCCCATTGGTGTTATTTGCCCTCCCTCTAATTGACCCATCTTTAAGACTTGCTGGGCTATCAGCGGCATGTTGAGAGTTATTGTTCCCAGCATATGGTTTTCTATCGTTAATATTTAAGTTAGCCGAAGAACTTTGCCTTCTCTCGTTATTACCAATGCCACCACGTTCTTCTCTGTCATGGTTGTATGAGCTGATTTTTGAACTCACGTTATCGAAAGCATAAACATCTTTAGTTTGATTTGATGAAACTTCTGGGTCTTGTGCCTCAATATCTTCATTGATAAGCTCATTATCTGAAAATATAGGTTCGTCAGAGTTAGCATTGGAAACGACTTCTTTAGCTTCATCACGCTCAACGACGTTATCTACTTTTAGCGTATCGGAAATCTCATCAGAAGAAGCCCCCCCTGCATCATACTCAGACGCAGCATTATGCTTTCCTCGCACTTCAACGCCTACTTTCGTTGTTGTATTTTCTTCAAAATCCACTTCGTCTTCTGCGTTAAACGATTCATTAGGTTCACCATTAAAGATGCTCTCTAATACTTCAAGCTTATCTTCATCTAACTCCAAGCCTTCTTTCTTTAAAACTTTCGTTAAGCGAAGCTCAGTTTGAACATCAATAAAAAATCTGATCGATTTCTCAAATTGATTCACTTTTCTTCCAAAAAACGCTCTAGCAATACTTAAAGCAACTTCATCTTTTACATCATCAATTTCTTGATCTCTTACTAGAACTAGCGACCCGGCATTAGCGTCATAAAAGCCTAATTCTGAATCTTCCTCGACAAAATGCTGCTCACCCAAGGTATACTTAACTACTAACTTTTCACAGGACAGTTCTCTTGCGTGGTAAAAGCTTGAGAGCTTAGAAGATAGCTCATCATCAATATCAAAATAATCGGCAACGTATATGCATATTGCCTTTTTAGCAAATGAGCTTATCTGCGGAGCATCAACTTTTTCACCTTTGAACACGTTGCTAATTTCTACATGAATACTCTCAGAAAGCTTTCGCACGCCAAGTTGTTCAAAAAAACTGTAAAACTCTGTAGTTGACGACCATGTAAAATGAACACTTTGGTGGTCCAAAAACAGCTTTTTTATTTTTCCATCGTCAGCAACAAATATTTCGTCACTTGGTCTGATCCATTTTCCTTTGTCAGAGCAGATCCTCGCCTTTGCTTTAAATTCACTCCAATTAACATCTGAGCTAAATTCGTTGGTTCTCATTAAATGACTTAGGTATCTAACAATCGAATTTAGTTTCTGTAGCCTTTTGCTAGAAAGTTTCTCGTCCAGAACTGTTTGTTCTTGATAGGCGGACAAATAAGAAGATAGGCCGTGATGCTCTTCAACACCCAGTGTATTTACAAAATAAAGCTTTAGTTTTTCTGGGAGGTAACTCGAAAGGCCAACAAAGCTAATACCTAATTCTGATTTATCTTCCCATTTAACTTTTTGTGGCGGGAACCACTCTTCACATGGTTCAGGTAAGAAGATTAGTTGCTCTTTACTCAACCGTCTCTTAATTCGTTCTGAATCATCCTGATTCTTCCAGTTCGACAAAGACTCATAAGCTGAAACCAGAAATGAGGTATTGACCACACCCGATTCTTTGTTGTTTTTTATCTGATCCATAAAGCCTTTAGGAGTAGGCTCGGTTACCAAACCCAGTTTATTGGCGAAGGCTTTGGTTACGTTATCTTTAAGATAATTAAGAGAATCACCAAAGTAGCTTCTTTCTGATTCTGAAAAACAATGTAGCAATGGAGATGGCTTTACAAAGCCCTGATTCGTACTTAAAAGCCAATTATGGTTCAACAGGAAAAAACCAAGATCAACTTCCTTCCTTTCGGTAAAGTTGATTTTCTCCTCATTGTCGTACACCCAGTACAACCATTTAAAAACAGCTAGTCGAAAACCACTATCGTTCCACAAGTTATCATCTAAAAAAGCTTTAGGTCTTGCCAAATATGAAGATTTTTCATTATTAGTTATGATAAATGGGCGAACAAATTCGCTAATATTAAAAGCCTCTAAGAATGCAATTATTAGCGTTTTATCCTCCCAGCTTAAATAATCATCATTTAACTCTACGATATGTTGTTTTTCTTCTTGGGAGCGATAGATTTGCTTCCAATTGGGATTATCAAACAATGAACTTGGAGCAACAAATCGCGAGTGAGTTTTTGGAAAGACCCATTGCCCTTTAGAACTGAGATAAGGTAGTACCTCACTAAGCATCTTAATTGTTTCTTCTGGCAACTTATCAATATTCCTAATCAGATATTCACTAGTAGCCTTCAAAGATTTTGGCAGACACTCAGACCGGTTTTCTTTCAAAAATGTATAAACCGATTTCTCCAGATAGCTGACAACATGCACTTCTTGAATATCGAACAATAAGCGAATGCCTGATTTAACAGTCTCCGGCAACAATCTGTAAAAACTAACATCTATATAATTTGGCTTTGTCGACTCGCCCTTCTTGTTTTCCAAGATCGGCACTTCATGACTGTCATCACTTGGTAGATAAAGGTTTTTATATTTGACAGATTGCAGTCCACTACTGCATTTAAACAAGTTACAATCGCGCAGTATTGAAAGCTGATCGCGATACTTATACTGTCTCTGCCCTCTAGTTCGTACACTTGATAAAGACGTTACTTCTTCGAAAGCTGAAACTAAATCTTCGTCTTCAATGACATCATCAGTCTGTAAACACTGTAATATTTCAACAAAATATCCCTTGTCAAATTCTTCGAGACCGATGGAATTACTAATCGGCGAAATCAAACCGTCTTCATCGAATGTAATATGCTTGCTTAGGCGCTGTAGAATACTTAGTGGCCAATTTTTAAGAAAATTGAACGTTGGAGATAAAAGTAGTGAATTGGACGGAAGTTGGTAACCACCTGTCAACGACGGGATACACTTTGTGGTGGAAAGAGCAATTTTCACTTTTTCTATCACATTATCCCAGTATAACACTCGGTTTCGGCTCCAAACCGGCACCCATCGCCAACGAGAACAATCACCTTCCGAGGACAATATCTCTGAAAGGGTAGATGCCGTAAAGCTTGCAACTTCATCACGCATCCAGTCGTTCCACTCTAAGTCTTTTCGAATCGATTCTCGACTTGCACTTAAAATAAAGTCAGCATTGACAAGAAATGGAAGGCGCGTGTCAGATTCTGTAGGCAAGTAACAGAATAATGGGCTTTCTTCTAGCTCAAAACCAACGGGAAATGCTAATGACACATCTCGTCGAGTTACATTTTCCCTAAGAGAATCTTTTGCGCTTTCGGGTACTAAAACCGCCGTGGACTTAAGTAAGTATTTCGAGCAAGAATTACCACTAGAGGACTCCACTAATAGCTCTGCGTAATCGCCATCTTTTTTCAAATCATAATGCGCATAATACTGGGGGGTTTTAACAGTTACTTTTCTGAGTTTGCTGAGGAATAGGATTAGTTCTGCATAAAGCTTAGATAGTTCCTCTTGGACCTTATCAAACATGCTTACCTGACTACCTGACCTATCTTGCAAAGGTAACAATAAGGTAGTGCCAGTTTCACCCGCATATTTACTGATGTCATTGTCTAACCAATAGGGAACAATGTAACCTAGACCTGTTTTATCATCTTCTTTAGGAAGCCTGACTTGAAACCCATTAGAAATAATGTGGGGACTAGGCGAAACAACAAACACAGATTTAAAGCCTATGCCTTTCTCACCAATATAACCTTGCTCTTTCTGGTTCGCTTTCGTTGATTCACCTATTGAACAAATCGCTTTGATATTGTCAATTGTAAAGCCAACTTCATTATTACGAACCACCAAGCAGCCCTTGCAGCCGGGTGTATTTGTGGGGTCAGTTTCTAATAATTCAAAACTTAGTGTAGGAGTAACACCTGTTGAATAATGATTGTCTTCGGCATTTTGAAAAAGCTCAAAAATGAAATGAATATCTTTACTATATAGCTGCTCTGATAAAATTTTTAGTGAGTTTCTTAACCTTGCTTTTGTCCCTTCTGGTAATTGGCACTCTCCACTATTAGGAGATATCAAATAATCGTCTTGAACAAACTTTTCAATTTGGCTTCTTGCCGTTTGTACTCTCTGGTCCATCAGTACAATTACTCCTTATTTTTACCAAAACGACGCTCAAACTCAGCCCAAACGACTCGATAATCTTCTTCCCGATCGCATCGGTCAAACGGCGCATGATATTCAATGGTGCGTTCGACTGGGCCGTCTGGAACGGTGTCGTCCATGTAGGTTTTGGTCACAATGCCGGATTTGAGATCTTTGATATCTTCCCACCCTACTTGACCGTTTTCTTCATTCCATGGATTGCCTTCCGTACCAGCACTAATTTTAGTAATTTGTTCGCTTCCCTCGACAAATACGCCACTTCTTATGACAATGCTAAACGCACTTTTTTTATTAAATTTACGGTCAAGTCCGACTCCGCTCAACCCTTTACTTGAGGTAAAGACAATCCGTCCGCATTGGTCATACCAAGTGTCAGCTTCGTATTGCCGCATAACTGGGAATTGAACTCGATAAATAGTAATCAGTTCCTCGAGCGTTAGCTCCATAGCCTTGGCAACTAACACATCAATTTCCACCAAGACTTGGCGACGAGCAAAGTCAGTTCTTACTGCGCAATCCCGATGCCAATCAACTGTCAATTTACTAAAAAAATGCGGGTTAAGACGATGGTCACGCTTCAACCAACAATCATCATTGAAATTCTGATTCCAGTTATCAGCCCAGAGCTCTGCATATTCGACTGAAAGGCAATTCAAAATGAGTCCTCTCAGTCTCAAATTGTCACCGGAAATATATGGAAACATTTCAAGCAATGAGCCATACAGGTCCGATTTTCCGGTCGACTTCAAATAAAAATCATATACAACTGAATGTGTAGAAGCAGCAAAATTAGCTAGCACTTTAGGATTTTTAAATGCAGTAGAAACAGCGGTATTGATATTTGCTGCCTTTTTCGGATAAATGGCAGAAATCATTGAACGTTCCGATGAAGCACCAAACATTCGCCTGTTTACGAACCTATAGTAATCAGTCACGGGCCGCGGCACTGGTTTTCCCAAAGGGTTGGCCTTATCATCCTGCCATTTTTTTATATCAGCTTCATCTATCCAGGGCACACGAGGCGTTCGCTTTAAATATTCATCGTCATCACATGCTAAGACATAGTTTGTACGCGGCAAATAATCATCAGGCAGAAACTCTAGATCAAGAGTGTCATAAGCTCCGTTCGATTCACATATAGCTCTAGGTGTTTTATTAAGAGGTGTTCCAACGAAAAAATGAGGTCCTGATAAAACCCATTGCTTGGTTTCTTGTGGAAACTGCGTTTTTCGCGTAATGGTTTCATCTTTTTGCGCATTCGTTTCATGCCACATTTCGAGAGACACATAATTGCCTCGCAAATCACCCAACCGCTTAGTCTGCGAGGCAAACTTTTTTAGTACTGAAAGTAACTCTCGAGAATGTAAAGACGGTAACCGAGCTTGCTGCGGAGGAGTGCCTTCTTCATCATATAGTTTTGCAAACAGTCCGAGTGTTGTTATATCAATATTGATGAGTCTGTTAGGATGCCCCTTTGTATTCCATTTGCCATGTTCATTTTTTATTCCGGGCACAGTTTCAAGTAATTTTGAACTATCAAAACAATCTCCCAAGGTGCTGGGCGTATAGAGATTGTTGATGGACAGAAACCCGATTTCATTCACTGCATTGCAATAAATATGCGTTCCGAACTTCATCCGTCCATGGTCATTTGTCCCCACAAACAACTGAAATTCATTTTGATACTGGCAGTGCATTCTTAGTCTTTTATATACTTCTTCTCTAAATCCACCGCCTCTAGGATCATCGTAAATTCCTTCAGGGTGAACATACGCTGCAATACCTGATGAAGATGATATTTCCCATCCTAAAGGTAAAAAGCATTTATATAAATTTGTTTGTATGCCTTTTAACTCAGGATAATTTGTCATTGCATTAAGGAAATTTTGTGTGCCCTCTGATTCTGAAAATTCATTAAGATAGGCCCTCTCAAGCTTTGGGTGTTGCTCAAACGTCTGGGCTCGAATAGCATTCAGATTTGATGCGGATAGCTTTTTAAGAATGAACTTGGGCTCGAAGTCTCCCATAACACCTCCTTCTTGCCACTCAACTTTGAGCCAAGGAGGGTTACCAAGAATCAAATCAAAGCCAGAGTTCAGTTCAAAGATATCTGCAAACTCTAGTTCCCAATGGAAATACTTATAGTTATCCGCCAAAGAATCTGCGATTTGCGCTCTTGGCATTACGTCAAAAATGACTTTTTTATTCAGCGTCCCTTTGGTGGTAAGCAACGAGCGATATTCTGGCGTTTGCTCTGCCACTTCTGAATGTGCAAACAGATCGCCCATAAAGCCTGACTCTTCTGTTACCTGCTCGGCATCCTTACTCTCGATTGATTGGGTCTGCACGTAGCCATCGAGCAATGTCTCGATGTCGGATAGGTATTCAAAACGCTCTGGCAACTCATCCGCTAACTCAATTGGCCAAAACCACAGTGCACACCAGTAATCCATCACCATTTTCAAACGCTGATAACTGCTGGCGCCATCGGTCATGGCTTTTTCCAACATTTTATCTTTGGTTTCCATGTTGGTTATAGCCATCGCATCGGCCTTGTTTGGCCACATTGGCAATTCGTCTGTGGTCAGCTTTCTTTGCAGTGCCCGGCTTTTTGTATGCTCTTCCCACAGCGCATCGATTTTTTTACTGATGCGTTGCAGTGTTGATCTATCCTCATCACTCCACGGCTTATTAAACTCTTTACGCCAGTCGTTTATTGTTTTTATCTCTTGTGGCTTTAACCCTTTAACCACTTTGTCTGTGTAGTTAGCCATGCCGTTATCACCCAGTAGGAAATGATAAACCTGATGACTTTCTCGTTTTTTTCCGGGCTCAATTCTAATTGGTGCCTGATTTAGCCAACTTGGGGATTTTTGATTTTTATAGGTTAGCTGATGAGCAGGGAATACTTGCCTTCTCGCACCAATTAGTGAGTTACCGTTAAATAACTGATATCCAAACCATGGCACAAAAGCTTCAGAACTAATGGCGTTTAGCCATAGCGAAACTTCGGCTAGCTCAACGGCTACAGGGTTTAAGTCCACCCCGAACACATTGTTATCAGCAATATACATTTTCACTCGCTGTAGTTCGCGAGTGTATTCATCCTGAGGGATGCGCTTATTTTCTGCTTGTTGTTTGTAGTAAAGGTAGTGTTCTGAGAGCTGGTTAATGGCTTCGTTTAAGAAGGCAGCGCTTCCCATTGCGGGTTCACAAACAGTGAGCTTGATAATTGCATCGGCTTTTTCTGCTGATGTTTTGAGCGGCTCGATTTTTTCTTTAAACAACTCTTTTAGGGCGTATTTCACCAGTGACTTAGTTAACACTTCAGGCGTGTAATACGAGGCTGACTTTTCTCTGTCTCGCCCTGCCATGCGGTAAATGAAAGTCCCTTTTTCAAACTTTTTATAGCGCGTTTTTTTCTCGCCACCTTCGTAAACGGTGTAGGTTACTTTCTCTTCTTCGTCGTACTCACCAAACTGCTCCGCCGAGACAAAATAGCCCGTTTCTAGCTCGCTGTAGGTGTCACCTTTCTTTTTCACTTCGTAAAGGGTGTCTTGGGCAAAGAAACCTCTATACGACAATAGAGCCTCATATACGGCGCCTAATTGGTTGATACCAAGTTGTGCATAGGAAATACGACCACGACGCTTTTTACCTGACTTCTCTTTGCTCAGCGACATCAAGTTTAAAATGCGCTGCATGGTTTGGTTGGTAAAAACCACCTTGTTTAAGGTCGGCGTACGTTTAGGATCAAACAAGTGGCTATCCAGTTGCGTAACACTAAACACATCCAGCTTTTCAGTCGTTAAATCGGCTTTCGATTTATACCCTTTGTGAATCAGTCTAAAAAGCAAATTAAGACTGTCATGAATATAGCGCCCTTGTTTATCCGCTTCACTGTATAAAGGAATTAACTCCAAGTCTCTTAGATTCTCAAGGCTATAGCCTTTGAGATAGGTCATCGAATCAAGCGGCGCATACTCAAGTTCAGGCCTTGCTTCAATGTAAAACAAGAATAACAAGCGATACATATACCGGAGGCATTCACGGCTTAGCTCTTCCGGTTTTATTGCATTGTTACCGGTATAGTTTGCTTTACCTTGTTTTATTAAATACTGAGTCGCTTCATTACCGAGTAATTCAATAGACTCACGCAGCGCATACTTTAAATCTTCAGATACTGAAAAGGCATGCTTGTGGCTATTTTCGTCTAAGTTATCCAGCAATGGCTGACCAGACTCAGGCATCACTGAGTCTTTGTGCAGAAGCGCTGCGCAGGCTTTTAAGGTCTCATTTTCTTTGCGGCCCAGAATCTCTTCGAAATCGAAGCGAAGCAGCCTGTTTTGCGCCCATTTTGTTCTGTCTATAAGCAGCGCCTGACGGTTGCCCAACAACAAAATCCACCTAGGAGGCGCTTCGTCAGTTAGCACATGTTTCGAGATAATCTCTTGCCAGTGAAGTTTTAATAATGGGGCGTGCTTTTTGAGCAATTCTGAATCTGCCTGCAAAGATTTATCCAGTTGCTGCTGAAGCAAGGGCAGTGATAACGGATCCTGACTGTCATCATCAAATTTATCGTGGGCTTCAACAACCCATATAAAGGGCTGGTCATTGTGATTGTATTGGGCAAGTACCGGCAACTGCAGGCCAGAGTCGAGCTCTACTGAGGAGGCTTTTAATTGATAGCCCAGCGGCGCCAAAATCGAAGACCATCGTTTACGCTGCTGTTGTAGGCGCTTAGGAACTTCTTTCTCTCTCCCATGCTCGTTTAATCGCTTAAAAAAACTTCCTGCATAGGTTGCGAGTACTGAGTAAGGTGCGCGAAAACCTTTTTCTGGCTCTCTGCCTAATGCCCGTTCTTTTTTCTCAAATTCGCGAGCGTCAGATTCTTTACTTGCCCATTCATCCATTACCCCTCGAATATCAGATTCAAATACTGACGTCAGGTAATGATGTGAGTAAAAGTCGTTCTCGTTATAAATGCCAACTAAATTTGCCATGATTACGCCTCACTTCCTGTAAATACTGCGATTAACTGAATGTAAGGGGTCTTTTCTGTCGTCATGGTGTCTTCTATCCATTGAATATAATCGTCGAACAGTTTTTCTATTCTGTGTTGCTCTTTGAGCTTTTTATCTTCAACAATCTGCTGGATACCACCAGCCTGCTCAAAGTCAAAGGCTAGTTGTTTTACGCGTTTTGCTTTCAATGCTTCGAGTGCATCTACCTGCGCTTGTAACTTAGCATCAATCAGGCTTTCCTTTTCTTTTCGGATGACTTGAAAATACTCAGACGCCTTATTAATTGCATCTTTAAGCAGGTTTTGGTGGTCGCCGGTATTATCAACCTTCGCCGGGTTTGATAGTTTGCTATCTTTCAGTTCAATGGCCTCAGCAAACTGCTCAAATGTTTCAAAGGTGTCGAAGCGGCCATCGACATAGTTTACTACCACCCAGTCATTGATTAGCGGATGACTTTTTCTATTGGGATAGATGGCATTCAACACAAAAGCGGTTTTATCCGCATCCAATTTGTGGGGAATACGAATGAGAGGTGCATGATGGCGGCCAAAGGCCGATAGTACCTTATCATTTAACCATTCCATTACTGGGTGCAACTGCCACAGGTAATTTTTGCGAGGCCACGCATGTTGTTGCCCGCGAGCCGCCGCAATTTCAAGCGACATTTGCTCAATGCTGTTAGTTAATATGAATTGTTCATCTTGTGGATAGACTTCTGGCGGTAACTGTTTTAACCGCTGCTCCAGTTCATTATTTACCGTCAGGGCTAACGTGCTTGCGTCTTTTTTACTGAAATCTATTCTTTGCCCGTTGCGCTTAATGTACTCGAGCGCTTGTTCGGCAAACTGGATATCTGAACTAAACAGTGAGAATAGTTCTCGCGTTTCAACAGTTGAATCTGAAACGTGAACATCGTCTGGCAAGAAAGCGTCCATGGGGCCGGTTTCTTTGGCACTGTCATCATCAAAGTCGCCGAAAATATCCGCTAAAATATCTTCACCAGAAGTAAAGCTTTCTACTAGTGCCTCAGCGACAGCTTCTTCTTCCGACTCTTGATCAAACCGTCCTGTAAACTCTGAAGGGTCGCCGATGTTCTTTTGTGCCTGTTCGTCTTTTTGAATAAGCACTTCACTGGTTCGACTATCTCCCCGGACATTCTCGTTTTCACTGGTAGTGACCAAGTATCGAATAAGCGGTTGCTGGGTTTGCCCATATCGGTCGATACGCCCGTTACGCTGTTGAAATACCATAAGCGACCAAGGGATATCGAAGTGGATCATCTTATGACTGAGGTAGTGCAAGTTTATCCCTTCAGATGCAACATCCGAACACACCAATAAGCGTAATTTAGATTGTTCTTTACCAAACTCCTCAACAGTTTGCATGAGCTCTGCATCCGACATTTCCTGCCCTTTCAGGCAACCAATCTGTTCAGGTTTGAGACCAAGATCGACTTGCAGTTGTTGATGTAAAAACTCAAGTGTCGGGATACTTTCGGTAAAGATGACGATGCGATCATCTTTTTTATTCGGCTTCCAGCCGAACCCTGCTTTCTTGTCGCTAATGAGTGTAAGTAACTGCTGGTATTTGCTGAAATGTTCCGCTGAAACACGTTCCAATGCCTGTGCAAAAGATTTAAGTGAGATTAAGTCGTCCTCAAATTCAGGATCTTGTTTTGCCTCTAACTTTTTAATTCTGTTGTTAACGGTCGATAAGCAAGCCATTGGGCTAGAGAACAGTGCTTTTTCTATTGTTACGCGAAGAAGCTGACTCGCTTTGCGCCCCTTATCGAGCGTAGTTAAGTTCAACTCTGTGAGTTCTCGATATACATCCTCTTCAACAGCACTTGCTTTTGCCTTTACAGTTTGAATATCTCTTTCAGGGAAGTCTTTGGCAATCTGGTCTTTAACATCCTTTTTGAAACGCCGAATAACTAACCCTTTATCGCTAAAGTCGTCGTGTTGATACTCTTTCTCGTTAGCGATAGCTGTTGCATCAAGCATATTCATTAAACTGGCAAAACTTTCCGGCTTGCCATCATGGGGGGTAGCTGACAGCATAATCAGGGTATCTGAGCGCTGAGACAGTAATTTAGCTAAACGACTTCGCTGCGAATTAGAGCCCCGTTGCGCCACGTTATGGGCTTCATCGATAACAATGATGTCCCAATAGGCTTGCTCTAAATAGTGCCGATACTCCACATCCTGCTTGAGCGTATCAATCGAAATAATCGACTTATCGAAGAAGTGAAAAGGATTATGATTGGTAGGTATCTTATTTCTTACCTGCTGTAACCCCGAAGAATCCAGGCGCGTGAGTGGAATAGAGAAACGACTCCACATTTCTTTCTGAAATTGTGTCAACATGGATTTAACGGCTAGCACAAGGATCCGCTTGCCCTTCCCTCGCCGTATTAGCTCAGACATCAAAATACCAGCTTCTAGCGTCTTACCTAACCCCACTGCATCAGCTATCAATATTCGTTGCCGAGGCTGTTTTAGCGCCGTGATGGTCGGGTCCAACTGGAATGGTAAAGTATCCATGGCCGCCTTATGGCCAAAATGAACATGTTCATCCGTCGGTACCCGTTGACGAAGCATGGCTTCGATGTACAAAAGGCTATCTTTATAATTTGGCGACTTATCTTCAATTAGTTTTGTCGTGGCTGGATCCAATATCTGAATTTGAGAATTTGAATATTCTTTATCATTTTCAATACTCGTCAGGAAACGCCCTTCTTTACCACGAACAAGCTCTGAAATTCCTTCACACTCAATCAAATAACCACCATCAGCGGTAGGGTCTGACTTTCTGACAACCCATTCAGCATCTCTTACGACTATGCGCATTCCCGGCGTGTAATTTTTGTATTTATCTTTTTGTGCTAGTGAATTCATTTAGTTATCTCAGACTACCTACTAATTGCTCTATTTCTTTTATGGCTAAGCGCATACTGTAGACTTTCCAACCTTGCCTGTAAGCTGCTTTTGCATCGTCTTTGCTGACTGCGACACCAATTTTTTTCAACGGCCACGCCAATTCTAACTCAGCAACTACTTCATTATTATCATTTTGAATCTCTTCACCAACTTCTGGTAATGACACGTGATGTTTTTCGAGTAGGTCTATAACACCATGCATACCAGGGTCAGCTAAATCATAGATGTCTTTCCAGCTTTCCCTGGTGTTAAGCCCTTGCTCGTTACGTAACTGAGCAATTAGCTTTGAATCTTCGTGGCGCACGTTGATGTGCTGATGATTTGGCTGCTTTCGATGACAATCACAACACAGCGGAGTGAGGTTGCTACTAGAGTTATCTGATTTAACCCCGTTGATGTGATGAACGTGAAGTAACCGTTTGTGCGTATGTAAATCTAGACCGCATTGCTGGCACTGGAAATCGTACTTCTCACGAGTCCGTCGAGAAACTTCATCCCAATTTTCGGAATACTGATTATTACTATTACCAGCAACACCTGTCGGCATATATTTGAAGAAAGAGCTGTAGGTTTCAAAGAAATCAGCAAGGTTGAAGTTCTTGGCGAAGAGCTTTCTTTCGGATTGAGAGCCGAGAGATGTAAACTTAGTATAGTTAATGCCTTTTAGACACACCTGACATACTGCCAATCGCGTATCACCCTCTATATACTCTCTTGAAACAGTATCTGTACCTGATACTGGAAATATGCCATCTAATTTATTGGTCACAACATAACGATCGAATCGGCCTTTATTTCTCATGCTTTCAAGCGTTGAGCAAAACGAAACATGATACTTATTGCCCTGGGAACCATCTTGTAAAACTCTATGTATTTTATCACCATAGCTATGATCTTTGATGTAAAGAAGGACCTGTCGTCCTTCATAGCTAGCTAAGCCAGTATCAAACTCAATATCTTCAAAGTTTACTTCAAAACCTTGATTAAGCTTTATATCTAAAGGCTCAATGGGAGTGACATCATTCGTGATGTCGAATTCTATCTGTGAAGCACCCATTATATTTACAGCTTGCTCTAGGGAGGAGAAATCAACATTCAACTTCATTGCTTCTTACAGCCCTTCAACTATTTTGCGAATTTGAATATCGGCGTTGGTAATTACCCTAAAGGAAACGCGTCGTGACTTTTCCTTATTTTCAGACCCATCTTCATTAAGTTTTAGTCGAGAGGAAGCTAATCCGACTGCAGCAAATGATGACTTAATCCATCCTCGCTGTTCAGTCGATAAACTTGAAATGAGATATGCGTAGTTAAGCACTGACCGAGTCCGGTTTTGTGAAAGCGACATATTAAAGAAATACGCATCATCCGGGTTTGTATCGATTCCCCACTCTGACGATGTATGACCTTCAATTCGTACTTCATCGATGCTTTCTCGATAAGCCTCTAGCACTCGAAGATAGCGAGGAATGAAGTCGGCGAGAATTTGTTCAAACTCTGGTTTCAAAGCACTTTCGCCAGAAGCAAATAGCACTTCTGGAGAATTAAACTGAAAAGACAGTGTTTCTTCATCGATTGAAGCTTTCCATTGACTAAGATCATTTCTGAACTCTTCGTTCAATGCATCAAAAATAGCGACTTGGTTCTGTTGATAAGCAACAGCAACATCTTTTATTTTATCTCTCTCAATAGAAACGTGGCGCATAAAGGCGATTGCTATAAAGAGAAACACCATCATCAAGCCAGCCATGAGATCAGAAACGGTTAACCAATGCTCACCGTCCTCATTGCCTTTAGGCTTTCCTAGTATTGAATCCATGTTTGCCATAACTAGCTAGCCTTCTTGACAACTATACTCATCTGTTCGGTAAGATATGAATAATCCTTCACAAATTGATTTGCTATTTGGCCAAGGTTTTTACCCATGGTGTTCATGACTGAATTCAGCTCGCGCTGCATAGATTGGTCGATGAGGTTCAACTGCTCCTGCACGGCTTCACCAGTCTTTCCAACCTGCTCTTTTAACCCTGCATCGAGATTTGAAAACACACGTTGCATGTGCTGAATTTGAGACGCAGTAGCATCTTCCAATGATGCTTCAAGGCGTTTCTGCATCGCTTCTATACTTTGCGTTACGGAATCTCTGGCTGACGATGTATCGGTAACGAGCGCTTTATTGGCTTCACCTAGAGTTGTTGACAGTGCTTTAGCGTCTTGAACCAAAGTTTCTATCATGCTTCGAACGTGCTGGTTAAGATCTTCTACTGTGTCTTGTAGGTGTTCCTTAATAACCTTTGTCTGTTCGGTAATGTGAGACGCAGAGTCTTGCAAACCACCATTTGCACGACTCACGTTATCAGTAAATTCATTCGCACTTTGACTTATCACTGTTTCAACTTTGGTCGCGCTCTCAGTAAGCTTGTCGCTAATTGTTTCAATACCCTCACGCGTATTGGTTACAAAACTACTTAATAAATCATTTGATGACGCTATATGAGTTTGAATGTACTTATCCGATTCAGAGAGCAGTACATTATAATGCGTGCTTGCAGCCTCTACAGAATCAGCGATCGTTTTGACGGTTTCGTCGACTTGCTTACGAATTTCTGGAACAGCTTCAACCGCTCTGTCTCTGATATCTTTAAACGCATCTAAGTGTCTTTCGAGCTCTGCAAGCTGATGCTGATTGACCTCCATAACCTCTTTCAAGTTGGTCATGCTTTCAGGAATGACTTTTGACTCAGTACTGATTTTGGCAACTGACTGTTCTGTAGCTGAGATAGACTCTACACCAAGTTTGTATTGCTCAGTCATGTCGGCAATTTGAACTTTATAGTTGTCTTGCCATACCACCAGCTCTTTTACTGCCTCATTTAACTGTTTGAAATTTTCACCAAATTGTTCAGTAAGATTGTTATTAAAATCAGTAATGACCTGCTTGAGTGCTTCTATCACTGTTTCTGTTGCTGATTTGGATAACATGTCGGCGAAATCCTGCATCTTTATCCAAAGCTTGTCAGTGAACACTTCAAACGATTCTTTTTGAGTAGCCAGCTGCTCTGTAATTTTATTAAGAGTTTCTGCGGTTTCTTGCTGTGATTTTAACGCCAGCTTGTGGCTGTCGTTCAAGTCGCCTCTTAATAACTTCATTTGGCTTAAAATAGAACCATCACTTTCACCACCAATAGCGCCAACAAGGGCATCAAGAGAGTTACGCTGTTGGTTAATTGCACCCAAGATAGCCTCAGGCGTTGCGTGATTTGCCTCTTCCACGTCATTGTCTTTACCAAAGCCGGCAGACTGAATAACTTTAAACAGAATAGATAGTAAAATACCAACTAAACTAGTAAAAAATGCGGTCTTAAGTCCAGTCAATAGGCCTTGTATGCTGCCATCGATGTTATTCACATCAAATGCCATCAGGCCTACAACGATACCAGCAAAGGTTCCAAAGATACCGAGGGAAGTAAGTAACGCAGGTGTGTAAGATACGAATTCTGCAGACTTGAATCTTCGCGGTGCTATGAGAGAAAAAAGAAAAGCCGCAAACAAAAAAGAACAGATGATAATGGTAAGTGTCGAAGCGAAGCTAAGCGCCTGCTCGTTATTGAGGTTCAAAAATTCCATACAATTCCTTTTATACAACTTCATGGAAATTAGGGGCTGTCTCTACCACCGACAAACAACTCGCCAGGTAGGCATAGACATCACATCGTTACGCGTTATTAAAATTGTTTACTGCGAACGATTTATAACTATACTAAAGTATAGTGTAATTCACTAAGTACTTTAAATACCTAAGTTTAAAATTTTCGACGAAGCACTATGATGCAAAGGAATGAATCAGTATGTTAACGACATTTGGGCGTTTACTACTCGCGCATAGTCTATTTGGACTTTGGTTCAGCACCACCATTCTTCGTATTTTCACCCCATTTTTTATCCATTGGTCAAAAGGTGGTTCACATTTCGTTTTTAATATAGAACAGAATTGCTCAATCTAATCATAAGAGAAATTTCATTGTGGGTTGGTTAATTTTAATCGTCATTCTTTGGTTTCTATCTACGGTTTTTGACACTGTAGATAACGACTCAAACAAGCGAATAGAACAAAAGAAACAGGATAAACCGCAAGCGCCATTGCCAAGCACGCAGACAGGGTCAGAAAAGCGTTCTTCTGGTGTTTCCTCTAAAGACGTTACACCGTTAAAGCACGCAGAATCGGATAATGATAAGCAGCCAGCGCGGAGCTATGAAGTTGATGCGCCCCAAGCTATAGCGCCTCCGCCGACCAATCCTCCACGTAAAAAAGAGCCACCAGTTATTAAGGTATCTGGAGAAGGCAGTAAGCGAGTTTACGAATCCGCATTAGTTTCAACATTGCGCTCCTATGGTGTAGATTACTTGTGGCATATGACCCATGTAGATAACGTATTATCAATTACACAAAAAGGGCTTGTGAGTCACGAAAGAGCTGTCCCCATAAAGCGCGTAGATATTTCAGACCCTGATGTCCAAAGGTTACGTGGAGGGATGGACCCAATATATAATCGCAAAATTAAAGCGTACAGCCCTACGTATATAAAGATCCGCAACCCAATGCTGTATAGGTTGAAAAATGACTCTGAGTCATTGTGTTTGATTGAAATAGCGTTAGATGCTCTTGATTATCATGACGTCATATTTACCGATGGTAATGCAGCATCACGTGAGACCAAATTTTACAGCAACCCAAATGATTTAAAGTACCTTCCTTGGGACGTGCTTAACTCAGCGTATTGGAGCGACTTTAATGATGGCAAGAGAAAACGCTGCGCCGAAATCTTGGTCTATCCGAGCATTGGCGCAAGACATATTACTAGAATACACTGCAATTCACAGAACACCCTCAATAGTCTTTACAGGATGGGGGTAGATAAAGCGGTATATTCGCCACGTTTGTTTTTTGGATAATAATGGCTTTAAAAATTATTAAAGGAAATATTTTCACTAGCCAGTGCCAGACCTTAGTCAATACTATCAATTGTGTTGGGGTTATGGGTGCTGGTATCGCTCTTGAGTGTCGCCTTCGCTACCCAAAAATGTACTCACGATATGTGACTTTATGCAAAGAACAAAAAATAGACATCGGTTTGCTTTGGCTCTTCAAAGGCCCGGATAAATGGGTACTTAATTTTCCCACTAAAAGACACTGGAAAGGTTCATCTGAAGAAAGTTTTTTACATGCTGGCCTTCAAAAATTTGCGCAAACTTATCGTGAACGAAGCGTTACTTCTATAGCATTTCCGCTACTAGGCGCAGATCGTGGAGGCATTGCACCTTCTAGAAGCCTTGAGATCATGACGGAGTATTTATCAACGTTGGATATTGATGTTGAGATTTATGAATACGATCCATTGGCACAAGACGATATCTACGCTTCAACTAAGTCTTGGCTACTATCACAAAATGCTGCCGATATTGCCCAGAGCACCTCAATCCGTATCGATTACGTCAATAAACTCATAGAAGCGATGCAACGCTCTGATATACATCAACTCAATCAACTCGCGAGAGTCGAAGGTGTTGGGATAAAGACGCTTGAGAAAATCTTTGATCAGGCAAGAAGCCAGAGTTCCAGTAAACAGGAAACTCAACAGAAGAGGCTTTTTTAGCTCTTCAAAAAATATAACTAGCTAAACCTTGTTACGCTAGTCGATTTAGGCATGTCAAAATACAGTATTTGCCTAACTTTTGCTGTATGTTGGCTACTCCATTTTTCAAAAGGATGTGAATATGACTTTTGCCGTTTTAGGTTGGCAACTATTTATCTTTTTTACGATTTTAATCAGCGGTAAAAAAGCAGGTTGGGCGTGTACTTTTTGGGTTATATGGACCCTTGTACAAGTATACGGTTTACCACTAAGTGTTATCCAATTCATCACTATTTACCTTGCCTATAAATTTACAACCAAAATAGTGTCTTAGTCGATAATTCGAATCATCGACAATAAATCAATTTTAGTTTTCTCTGGTAAAAATTTTTTTCATCAAATGTTTGGCAGAATAACAATTTCGTTCTATGGTTAATTTTTAATCAAATTTTAGGCGGAAATATCATGGACGAATTAAACCGCAGGTATGCATTAAAGGTTTTGGCCACACTTATTGGCAGTGCCTGTCTTCCCTCATGCTGTCTCATATCAGGCAGACCATCAAATTGCGAACATTACGAATTTGGTCAGATAACTAAACCAGTGATCGATATGCATGCCCATTTTTTCAATGCCACAGATTTGATGGTCGTAGAATATATAATGGGTCCAGCACTGAATGATTTCTTAGGCGATCGTTTTGAGCACGTTAGGGAGCTTCTGCGAAGAATTGCAAACGCTATCATCACCCTTGTTACCAAATTTAGACACCAGATAAGCGCCAAAAATGAACTACGCTGGTTAAAAGCAACCGAATCATGCAGCGTTTCTGAGGAATACAACAATATTTCTCGAGAGTTTCATACCTATGTTACAGAAGGTGAACGCACAAAAAGTCGGTCATTTAACAGTACACCTGAAAATTTAAGTTTTGAGACACTTTTAAATAAAGCAGCGTTGAGTTAAGTACATCAGTCAACAAGACTTCCCCTGAACAATACACAACCCCCTCTTACATAGAGTTTTCACCCGACACACTTGCAAAAGCCGCTTCATTAGCCGCTCCATCAATACCCGAATCAACAAAAAAAGAGTCCGTATCAACTTGCCCAACTGATAATGGAGCCGTATTTCGTTTATTAGCATTTACAGCACGAGCTCTGGCACGGCGCAGCACTAACGTTCAAGCTTATTATGATAAGTATAGCCTTAACCCCGTCGACGGCTTTGGGGTTAAACACGTGATGAATATCAGTTGCGACTTTGATTTTTTTCTTGGTTGTCCACAGTACGGCTCTTCAATCGAAGATCAAATAAAAGTGCATGAGCAAATCTGGCACCATACTAGAGGGTTTGCGATCCCAGTTCTCGGCGTTAATCCTTGGAAGATGTACCATGATGACGACTACGCAACCCTTGTAGATAACACACTGAAAAATGGAATTTACAAAGGCGTAAAACTTTACCCGAGTATCGGGTATTCAGTGACAGGTGAAATCCGTGATGGGGTTAAGGAACGTATGTGTAGCGGCAAGGGTATTGATGAAAGAATGTTAGCAGGAGGTATGGATAAACTGATAAGCATTGTTCATGATCGGAATGCATATATTACTTCTCACACTACTTATTCAAAAGCAGCAGAGCCAGGTGCCGAGAAATTGGCATCATCAAAGTATTGGATTGAACACCTGCGCCAGCACCCTGATCTTAAAGTAAATTTTGGCCACATGGGAGACCCCAGCGATAGTGGTGAAATTGGATGGCGTGAGGGTTTTCTATCGCTCATGAGTCAGTATGAAAATGTATATGCAGACTTCGGCTACCACGATTACGATAATTACGATGTATTAAAAAGAGACCTAACTTTATTTATTAATGATTACGGGGAAGGTCTATTGAAAAAAATCGCTTATGGTTCGGATTGGTACATGATAAGTAAAGATGAAGGCGCCAATGCATACCTATGTAGTGCCACCCAAAATTTTGAGCGAGCTGTGCGCGAAAATGTAATACACGACTATCAATTAACAGATGTATTTTTTAACAATGCTTCTCGTTTTCTCAGCTTAAAGCCATAAGTCCTTATGTCGGTAATAATGCTAAATGGCCCTGCCGTTTAAGCTTACTTGATAATACTAAAGGCGCTTTGATGCTACCACTAAGTAGTTTCCAAAACCTTTTTTATTTTCGGCTAACCAAGGCTAATTTGTACAAAGTTAAAGACTAGCGACAACTCATTTGCATGCTCTTTGACCGTTGCTACTATAGCTGAGTTGCGGTGTATACGATGCCAGGCCCAGAATCGTGTTTTACACTTGAGTTACCTAACACCCTTTCCATCAGCCTTCCAACATCAGCTGCAGTACCATCATTTTGATATAGCCACATCAACTGGGCCACAGCAGTTATTGGATCAAGCGTTTCACTCTCTTCCGAACAAGAAAAAGATGGCCATTTATCAGACAAACTGTGTTTATCAGCGTCTTGATTTACATAACTGTAAAAACGGTCTACGACATTGCACTGAACTTGAGGTTCTGTAGTGTTAACCCCGCGGTTGGTGTGACTAGCAGAATAAGAGTCTTGAATCATATGAATAATCGAACCAAGCGCTGCATTATTTACTTCTTCGGGCTCACTTACAATATCGCAAATACTCGAATAGACTTTTCCGTCGCAATGGAACGAAAACAAGGTACTCAAATACCATGCGTCCCATTCATCTCTGGGCGACGACCAATCACTCAAAATTGAACCAAGGTGAGTCCATATATTCCACGTACGAGGGTGAGTAATTTTATACTGCCAAGAAACTTCTCGCTTATTACACCACCCTCTTTTTCTAAGCGACTCAACCTGCATTGCATCAACAATTGAAGGGTACGCGTTTTTTGCCTGATCACTTTCCCAGAAATCACAAAAATTTGTGCTTTGGTTGATATTGTTCTTTGAGAAGTCGAAAGCAAACTTAGCCCAGTCAATCATCTTTTGTTTAGTAACATCGTATTTTTGGTCGTTTTGCTGTGCCATTGCATGAAGAAATTGCAAGCTACCATAATGACTAGCGCACAGCACTCCATCTGCTGCTAATATTATGCCCTCCCCCTCTTCTCGATCTTTCTTCATTCTTTTGGTGCAGACTCGTTTAATGGTAATGCCAAACTTAGCAGCCGTTGAGGAAGACTGATAAATCTGTCTGGTTGGGTCGTCCGGCCACCGAACGCTGGTAACTAACGGTAAAAGTGAAGCGATTTTTTCCGAGTCACCTAAATCGTTTTTAGAGAAAATGTCGAAGAGTTTCGTATTTAATAATTGAAAATCACAATGAGTTGGTTTTTGTGACACAGAGGATGCAGTATGAATAAAGTCTGAAAGGCATTGAATAGATAAAGCAGTAAGTCGTTCGTGATTTTTTTCCCATTCCAACCCAAGCGGCTTCATTTGATCTACTGAAAAGTCTGGTGATTCGTTTATGGCGATTGCTTTTTTACCAATCTCATATGACATAGCCGAAAAAGAGATCATAAGCCAGGTTATAAAGAAAATACCGTAATTAGTCATGCCGTCATCCCTGATGTTTATTTTTTAATCAACCCAAATTTAAATCTATCACTCGCAGCGAAAATAGTAAATCGACAATGTTTAAGAGAGGAGTTATTAACTAGTAACTATTTCTGTGAAGCACACTTTTCTACCTCAAGAGTAGTGAAGTCCATGAAATCACGAATTACTGTATTTAATTTTTTGACTTTGAAAATAAAGATGTCTGAATATTAATAAATTAGGATTATGTATTTTTTCTAGACTTCAGCACCACTTTATCGTCGACTATTCCTCATCATCAGAATCACTTTTAAGTAAAAAACCAATACCTAATATCACTACGGCAGTAAGAATGGCAAAGGGTACTGCCAATCCAGATTCAAGAATTTGAGTAAGATAGTCCATAATGAAATCTCAGATAGTAAGTTTTGATTGAGCTACAAGCTTTTTTGCTATTCTCGCCTCGATGGGTGGCGTTTCCCGACGCTATTTCTTGTTTTTAGAGACGGTGGGCTTGATGTCTTTAAACTGCTGCATCGATTTCCACAACGCCCTCTGAGTTTCTTTTCGGTGCAGAGCAAGTCGCACAATGCCGTCTTTATCAAATTCAATATGCTGCAAGTCAACAGCATGCTCTTTATCTTTGTTTGTCATAGAATATTACCCCTGATAGAAGTGGACAGAAGACCCCATGGTTCTCTTCAAAACCTACAATAATGCAATTTTATAATCGCGCTACTTTATGTCTGTTCCTTTGAGTCTTCTCTATCAAATCGTTGTATCTGAGTCGCAATGTTAAGCTTCGCGGAATACTTCAATTGTTCTTTCTCGCAAGTCCAGATGTGACGCAAAATATCGGCATACCTAGGGTTTGTTTGGGAAAGTAGTTTGAGCGCTGAAGCACAAAGCTCTAACGTTAAAGAGTCATGATTTACCATTGTTCCTGTAGCGGTGTAGATCATAGATTCAGATAATGTGACGGCTTTACCTATATCGTGAAGAAGCGCCCCAACAATACCTAAAGCCTTTTCTTCTTTTCTACCAACCATGTTTTTCGCAAATAACTCTGCCACTCGTATGCTGTGTCTCAACAAGCCACCAATATAGTTATGGTGATAATTTAAGCTTGCTGGATTTCTGAGAAATGGCACCATTATTCGGCTTTGAATCAAAGTGTGCGCGACGAAGCGTCTTAACGCTTCATACTCAATGCACTCTACTATTTTGACCAGGCGCTCAACATCTTTATGATTCGCCGATGCATCTCTAGGAATTAAACGTATATGTCTGTACTTTTCTGGAATTTCATCAACAGCATAGATAAAGTCAGCAACATATATCTCGCCAACGGTTGTTTTTACTTTCGTTGCTTCAACGTGAACAAACCCAAAGTGAGAAAGGCGTTTTGTATCACAATCAATCTGCGTGGCTATTATCTCAAACTGGGTAAATGCATCCATTAACGTAATCACCCAATACGGTTTACCATGCTGGTTAAACCTAACCACGAAACCAGCCATGCAGTAAAAACCTTTAAAACGAGAAAGTTTTTTCGCTTCTGAAAGCTCCGGCTGCAATGAATCAATTTTCATCGTTCTGCCCTCTTTGTTGATACCAGTATAAGACTCGACCTAATTCACCTTTACAGTGTATTAAGTGCTAAAACTATAAGTTCTGGCTGTTCTCAGATAGAACGTTTGAAAGTAGTTGCTCGAACGCAGAACCATCTCTTCGAGTGAGGTTTGGTACGTAGCGACTGTAAATCTCAAATAGCATTTTTGTGTTTGCGTGACCCATTTGACGCGCTATCCATTCGGGCGCTTCGCCTGATGCTAACCACAAGGTTGCAGCGGTATGGCGAGTTTCGTATGGCCTACGGTATTCCATACCGATTTTTTTTAACGTAGGTTTCCAAACCCGATCTCTTACATTGCCATGATCTAACGGGTTACCTTGGGAATTCGGAAATACAAATTTCCCATCTCCAGAAACCTCGAACTGGTTTTGAAGCGCTTCCTTGACCAATGTCGACATTTGAATGTCGCGCATGGACCCACGAGTTTTGGTTGAGTCCATTCGCCCTTGTACAAACGTCTCTCTGATACTTATCGTGCCCAAATCAAAATCAACGTATTTCCACATTAGGCCATCAATTTCAGCGGTTCTCATGCCAGTAAAAAAACGTACTGTGTAGTAATTCCGAAAGTCGACACGCACTGTTTTCAAGAAGGTAAGCACTTGTTCTAGTGAAAATGGATTAACATCTCGCCGGTCTACACGAAGCGGTGCAATATTTTCAAATTGGCAGCGGAAACCAAACCTGTCAGCCGCCTCGCGTAAAATCATTCGAAGTGGTGTCATGATGTGGTTTACAAAGTCGGTTGAAAGTTGAGTACCATCAGCTTTTGGCTGCATCAGTTTGGCGCGGTATTTCAAAATAGTCGGGCGGTCTATTTCGCTAACATCAAAACCCGCAAACTCTTTAGTGAGATACGAGAATACATAAATTCTCATGCTATTAACGTAGCTCTGCTTCCAACGTACCTCGTTTTCAGAAAACCACTCCTGGGCAAAGTCTTCAAACGCCCTATTATTGTGCCCTTGAAGCGCGTTAGACGCTTTTTGGTACGTAGCCAACATCGCTCGCTTTATGCGGCTTGCCTGTTCATCTTCTTTAACAAAATTTGAAGCCTTTTTTGAATCGGGAAAGTAATCGCTGTACACAAAGCATTTTAAGCGAATATCTGACTCAATTTGCTTAAGTAGCTTTTCAAGCTTCTTCCTGTTAGCCCGGGTATCTGGCAATGCAGTTTGCTCTCTACATCGTGTATTTAAATATCTGAAATCAAGATAAAGCTTAGATTCACGAACATTGATACTACCCATGACACACTCTCCCAGATGCCATGGGAATGTATGTAGCGTTGCGAACAGCACTTTCATACAAATACGCTTCTACCTCTTCCCAAATGTATAGAATTTTTCTACCATTGAATGGTCGAATGTAATGCTTACCTTCGATGAAAATTGAGTCTCGCAGCTCCGCATTGATATAGTTGGCGCTAAACTTAATTCGGGCTGAGAGCTCTTTTGCTGTGAGTAACGTTTGTATCATAAAGGCCTCCTTTGACCTGTTTTCGTCTTCACAAGACAAATATACAAGTCATTTTTCGTCTTATCAAGACAATTTTGTATATTTTTTGGTAACCGTATTTTGATTAAGTACAAGATTAGAGAGCTGCTAAAACAGAAATCCGAACAAGAAGGCAGAAAAATAACGCTTTCTTTTTTAGCTAATGAGGTGGGTATTCAAAGCTCAGCCATGAGTAAAATAGCCAATAACACTGGCTATCACACCAGCATCACGACGCTGGAAGCTTTGTGTAAATTCTTTGATTGTAAGATTGAGGATGTGATTGAGTATGTTCCGGATTAAGACCGCGAATTCAACTTCGAAGTGTCCCATCAACTGAATTAATTAGCCTTTCTCAAGTCATTGGACACTGCAACAGCTTGCTCAAAACAAAAGCACTCTCTCAGTCTGGCATTCAAAGCCCACTCCACTTGTGAACATTGCTTAGGTATTTTGATAACATGCTACTCTTAGCCTTTGCGACTTCATCCACGCTTGTTGCCGGCACTTTTTATATCGGATATCGCTTTATTTTCAACTCAACAAGCCTGACATTCACGCCTGTGCATGCTTACCAAAAATAGTTCCTTCTTGTCGACGATGACGGGCGACACTTTATGCCAAGCAGTTTAAAATAATTACACGCTCGACGTGACAGCCTCAACAGTATTTGTGCCGACCTCGACGCTGCTGTTTATCAAGTTTGCCACCTGATAGTTTATCGCATTGCAAACATCCATTAACCCAATCATGGCCTACCGAATGAACGATAATTTTACCAACATCAACTATTTACTCTGAACTCACACTTTTGCTCTAAACCAAACTCTACAAAAATTAGGATCCTATCAATTATCTCAAACTCAGCAGCATGATAGCGTCGCTTTGAAGCTTTGACCTGAACGACTTTGAGTTGGTAATGACTACCTCGAATTCTGTTTTTCCTAACTTCGCGATTGATAGTTCCATTACTCTTTTTCAGGTGTTTCTCAATTTCTAGATAACTGAAAACATTCGCGTAAGCAGGTCTATATCTGGTATGTTTACCTTTGGGTCAACTGCTTGTAACTCATATTAATAATTCTATTATTTGACCAAATTGGAATACCAACGACCGGCAGTTGATCGTTTCATCACCGGGTAACAGCGAGTGCTGTACTTATTATCTGAGTTTGCATATTTAAATTAAGGAAAATGACCATGAACGCTGTATATAGAGTAGACTTTGAATATATAAATGCTATCTATCAACTTGGTATGCGAGAAATGCTTAAAAGAACTATGGGATTACATGTCGAAGATAATACCATAAGCTCTATATCTGAAAGTATGTCTTTAGAACCAACGGCAATAGTTTCAAAAAAGAATAAAGCTAACATTATAGAGGTTACCGATATAATCAATAGCTCATCGATCACAAAAGGGTTCATACTGTCGCCAGCAGATTTTCAGAGCATACTTTATAGAGGATACTTTATCCTCAAAGCTGGTGAAAATAATGATAAAAAAGAGCTCAAAAGCAAAGCGATAGAAAACTTTTTTACTGATTTGGTTAATGAAATTTGGTACCAATTTGAAATTCAAGGTAGCGTAACGCTTGATGATATTTCCCATAAAATACCGCTAAGCCTGAACTACAAATTCAAAGAGTTAGACAGTGCTTTTATCAATCAATTTATAAGATTTATTTATTGGAGACTAGAACACCAAGAGATGTTTGATGACGATTTAGTTTCAAGAGAAGAGGTTTTAGAAATGATAGAAGACCGAGACCTATATCTAGGAGATTGTAACTAGTTTTTATGCCTGACACAATTTGTTCTAAATACTGTTAAAAATTGGCAGGTGAAGGTAGTTGAAAAAAAGTGACTTGTTTATTTCTACAGAAGCTCCAAAACTTAGATTCACGACATAATAATTTTTTAAAAAAATAACTTAAAACTTAACACACTGTTATGGAATTTAACTGAACGGAGTAATTCCATGACATCTTATAAATCTAATAGTAAGCAAGTTGAAGTACAAGGCCAGATCTACGATAGCTTGTCCGCAGCAGCCAGAGCCATCGGATTAAATAGCGATAAAGTGCTAGAGCGAATCCGCTGCGGATGGAACATCTATGAAGCGCTTGAAATTGTTGAACGAAAATTACCATCTTTAAACTATCAAAGCCGTATTGAGGAATTCGCTGCCCAAGAGAAAATTAAACCCGGTAGTGTAGGAAAACGGCTTTCCTTAAGACGAAAACGGATTAGAGAGTGGCTTAACCTGCCGGGCCACTCCCCTACTCGTCATAGCAATGCATTAATTGTCATAGATTCAGAAGGGCGTACTTTTAGTAGCTTAAAAGAAGCTACTGCCAAAAAAGGCATGCACCGCTCAACATTAAAAAACGGCGGATTGAAGCTTGTAAAAGTGAAGAAATACGCCTTTGAGTCGGAAATGTCTATTTCCGCCGAATCCATCTTACTTTTATGCGCTCATCCGAATTTACGGTTAAAAGATGACTTATTTTCTTCTAATGGCCACTACATACTTTTAGATAATCAAGTGCGCCTGCATTTGTTTTTCCGGAATACTGGGAATAGTGAATTTATTGCATTTGCATCGATTGATGGCGTCACGTTATTTGGTGTTCACTGCGCAGTAAACGGCTACGGCATACTTTCAAGCAGCATATTGTTTCGTAACGCATCTTCGCTAAAAGCTTATGAAAAAACAGCATTGCACAATTTAATGCGTGGTTGTGCGAAGCAGAGTTGGGAAATGTTCTTGCATGACTTTGCTAAATACAAAATGCCATAGTAAGAAAACTTCATGGATTTTTAATGGCAAATAACAAGGGAGTGAAACCTCGACTTGGTCACGAGTGGTCACGAATTGTGACCACGCGTGACCATCCTGACAGGATTCATCTATTCTCAAAAGAAAAAACAAAACGAAGCAGGAACTCAGAAAAAACTGCGCAAAACCGATTAATTCAAAGCTGGCAATAGGTTAGGAAACTTAGATATTTTAAGAATGGGGCTGGAAAAAGTTTTTAGAAGAAAAATAGATGGTGCGTCTACCCTGATTCGAACAGGGGACCTCTACCATGTCAAGGTAGCGCTCTAACCAACTGAGCTATAGACGCATATAGAATTTTGTTGCACCTGATAGGTGGGCGAATGCCAAGCAACG
>Ga0213830_1000327_pt1 | contig 39455 bp, 36 predicted proteins | sample SWATP11_FD_161661 | JGI IMG/M metagenome (GOLD analysis project Ga0213830, IMG submission 161661) | Coastal seawater microbial communities from Marineland, Florida, United States - SWA TP1 #1 | ecosystem: Environmental > Aquatic > Marine > Coastal | place: USA: Florida | collected 2016-08-06 | reverse complement strand
ATGGATGCAGGAGGTAGGGCGACTCAGGAGACCAAGCCGAGAACGACTATACCTGCACAAGTTTCGATTATTCTCGCAGCTCTGGTGAAGTTCTGAATTGACTAATTCTTTATGCAGATTGGTATAACTGGTCTGAACTGGCCAAGCTTTTAGTGGAGTACTACAATGAACCATGACAGAATGAAGCCGTTGGCCAATTTTTGTTGCAAAGGATTTAATAATTGACATGTGCAGGCGAAACAGGAGGTTAGTTTGCTAAACTTTTATTTTAGTTATGGAAGATATTTCTTCTTACTTTTTCTAAGTTATAGTTTTTTATCTATCACGTTGGATAACCCTGATTCGTTGGGCGTTGTTGAACTATTGTTAGGATTCGTTTTTCCCGCAATTCCAGTATGGGCTGGGTTTTATTTTTTCTCATTGATAGCTAGTGACACCAAACTGTTACCGATTAAATTCTTAGCGGTTTGTGCCCCTTTAGTCATCATAGTTGCGGAAGTCTATCCAATATTAATACTGAGTTTGTTTGGAACCCATGGGCCATTAGGCCTGTTAGCGGCCTTTGGATCGGGGGCCATTATGTTTTTTTTATTGTTTGGCTCCGTTATTTTGTTGAGTTTTTTTTCAAAACAATCAAACAGTTCCATTATTAAGTCGTGACAGTATGTGGTTATATTAGGGAGATGATACGCCATATATAAGCAATAAATGGCTGGTTAGTCTTGTTTGTCGAAGCGCAGTACCCTATGATGCCACTGAACTTGTCGGAGTGCCTGAGCATTATGCCAAAATGCATAATTGCTGTTATGGGCTGAGATCGCTTTATAGCGGGATCCGTAGAACCTGATTGGATTAACATCTGCGAAGGAAACAAGGTAAGCACACATCATAACGCTGGCCCCAGATCTACACTCCGTCTTTTGTGATATTTGATTTCCAATAATTCAAAAGGCTGAAAATGACCAAATTAACTCGTCGCGAACGTCGTGAACAAGCAGAGCAATTTCTTAAAAACTGTTCAAATCAAAATTTCCCTAATTCTAAAAAAGTATATGTTGAAGGACAACATCACGATATCAAAGTTGGTATGCGTGAAATTTCTTTATCCGATTCTTTAGTCGGCGGCGATAAAGACAACCCGGTATTCGAGCCGAATGATCCTATTCGCGTATATGACACATCAGGTCCATATACCGATCCAGATACCCAAATTGATGTTCACAAAGGCTTGGACAAATTAAGAGCAAACTGGATAGAAGGTCGTGATGATACAGAAGTGTTAACGGGTGCGACTTCTGGTTATAGCCAACAACGCCTTGCAGATGAAGGGTTAGATCATATTCGTTTTGAAAACCTGCCAAAAGTTCGCCGTGCCAAGCCGGGCAAAAATGTGACGCAGATGCATTATGCTCGCCAGGGCATCATCACGCCTGAAATGGAATACATTGCCATCCGTGAAAATATGAAGTTGCAAAAGTTCAAAGATGAAATGTTGTTGCAACAACATCCTGGGGAAAGTTTTGGTGCGATTGTTGGCAGCAAGGATATGCCTGAAGAAATTACCCCAGAGTTTGTCCGCGATGAAGTTGCCCGTGGCCGAGCAATTATACCTGCCAATATTAACCACCCAGAAGCGGAACCTATGATCATAGGTCGTAACTTCTTAATTAAGGTTAACGCGAATATTGGTAACTCGGCGGTAACTTCTTCCATTGAAGAGGAAGTGGAAAAGCTGGTTTGGTCTACTAAATGGGGCGCGGATACTGTAATGGACTTATCGACGGGCCGTTACATCCATGAAACGCGTGAATGGATCATTCGTAACTCACCTGTGCCAATCGGCACTGTGCCGATTTACCAAGCTTTGGAAAAAGTAAACGGCGTAGCTGAAGACTTAACTTGGGAAATTTTCCGCGATACTTTAATCGAGCAAGCAGAACAAGGTGTGGACTACTTCACCATTCACGCCGGTGTGTTATTGCGTTATGTGCCTATGACGGCAAAACGCGTAACGGGTATCGTTTCTCGTGGTGGTTCAATTATGGCGAAGTGGTGCCTGTCTCATCACAAAGAAAACTTCCTATACACTCACTTTGAAGATATCTGTGAGATCTGTAAACAATACGACGTGTCCTTCTCATTAGGTGATGGTTTGCGTCCTGGCTCAATTGCCGATGCTAATGACGAAGCGCAATTCAGCGAGTTACATACGCTAGGGGAATTAACTAAGATTGCATGGAAACATGACGTTCAAGTAATGATTGAAGGCCCGGGTCACGTACCGCTGCATATGGTTAAGGCCAACATGGAAGAGCAATTAAAACACTGTGATGAAGCACCTTTTTATACTTTAGGCCCATTAACGACCGATATTGCACCGGGTTATGATCATATTACCTCTGGCATTGGTGCGGCGAACATAGGTTGGTACGGTTGTGCCATGTTGTGTTATGTAACACCGAAAGAGCATCTAGGTTTACCAAATAAAGAAGATGTAAAAGAAGGTCTTATTACCTATAAGTTGGCGGCGCACGCTGGAGATTTAGCCAAGGGTCACCCGGGTGCTCAGATCCGAGATAATGCGTTATCAAAAGCTCGCTTCGAATTCCGCTGGCATGATCAATTTAATCTGGGCTTAGATCCGGAACGTGCGCTGGAGTATCACGATGAAACTTTGCCACAGGAATCTGGCAAAGTCGCCCATTTCTGCAGCATGTGTGGTCCTAAGTTCTGTTCGATGAAAATTACGCAGGAAGTGCGTGATTACGCCGCTGGCCTCGAGAAAGGTGCCGAGCAGATCAGCATTAAATTGTTGGACGAAACTGTCACGACGGATGCAGAACAGCTTGAAGCTGCGGCAGCTGGTATGGCCCAGAAGTCCGCCGAGTTTAAAGCGACAGGTAGTGAAATTTATCACCCAGCCAAGTAACCCATACGTAAAAGGTTGAAAAGAACACAATGGATAAATCCATTGCAATTGTAGGAGCTGGCCTGATGGGCCGGCTCACTGCATTATCTCTCAAGCGCAAGGGTTATCAGGTTAGCCTGTTTGATAAAGACGAAAAAAACGCTAAACAAAGTGCGGCATATGCCGCGGCTGGTCTTCTGACTCCGCTTGGTGAGAGCCAACATGCTGAACCCAACATAGTGGCAATGGGTTTTGAGTCTTTAAAGTTATGGCCGTCACTTTTAGAAACGTTAGAGCAATATCACTTTTTCCAGCAAGAAGGCGCCATTATGGTCAGCCACGAGCAGGATCAAGGTGACTATCAACGTTTTTATCGTTTTGTAAAACAGCATTTCCCGCAACATCAAATCCAACAGTTAAACCGTCAACAGCTTTTAGAGTTAGAGCCAGAACTGGGCCGCAGTTTTTATCATGGATTATTTCTGCCAGATGAAGGCCAAATTGGTAATCGCAAATTGTTAGTTGCGCTGGAGTGGCAGTTACACAAAGAAGGTGTGGAGTGGTTTGATTCAACAGAAGTCACTGCGATTACACCAACATCGAGTGGCTGTTCAATAACTCATGAACGAGGTTGTCAGGCATTTGATTTAGTCGTGGATTGCCGTGGTTTAGGAGCGCAATTCAACGGCAAAAACGAGCGTGTTAAACCCATACAGGGGCTCAGAGGTGTGCGTGGTGAGATATTTCAGTTGTTGGCTCCGGATGTGCATATCACCAGGCCAATACGTTTGATGCACCCTAGGTATCAGCTATATATTGCCCCTAAAGGCAAAGGGTTCTATGTGGTTGGGGCTACCGAAATTGAAAGTGAGGATGCCAGTCCAATGACAGTTCGTTCTGCCTTAGAACTACTGTCCGCCGCTTATAGTGTTCATCCCGGTTTTGCCGAGGCCAATATTCGCCAACATTTAAGTCAGCTGAGACCCGCGTTCGATGACAATCAGCCAAAAATTCAGGTGTCTGACTCCTTGATTCAGGTTAATGGCTTATATCGCCACGGATTTTTGATCGCGCCTGTCGTTTTAAAACAAATTGAAAAGGTTGTAATGACGCAATTAGAGCCGACGTGCCCTGATTTGCTCCATTGTTACGACGAACATCTACCCATCAGATTCAATTAGTGAATATAGTTATGATCAACATTCATATTAATGGTGAACCTTTTGAGGTTCCGGAAAAGACAAATATTGAGCAAGCCCTGTTTGGTTTTCTGACTGAGACTCAACAAACACTAAGTTATGCCGTTGCCCTGAACAGTGACTTTGTTAGCAAGGGACATTATCAAGCAACTTTGTTAAATGACAACGACAGCTTAGACGTCTTGTTCCCAATTCACGGAGGTTAAGATGTCACTTAATATTTATGGCACTGAATTAAAAAGTCGATTATTGATTGGTAGCGCCTTATACCCTTCGCCAGAAGTGATGAAACAATCCATACTGGCTAGTCAGTCACAAGTGGTGACCTTGTCGTTAAAAAGACAAAACCCACAACAGCAAGGTGGGCAAAAGATCTGGAATTTTATTCAGGACGCGGTGAAGGAGAATGAAGGTTATTTGTTACCAAACACTGCAGGTTGTAAAACCGCCAAAGAAGCCTTCACTCTGGCGCAGATGAGTCGAGAGCTGTTCCAGACTGACTGGATAAAACTAGAGGTTATTGGTGATGATTATAACCTTCAGCCGGACCCAATTGAGCTCCTAAACGCGACACAAATGTTGATTGCAGAAGGTTTTAAGGTCTTGCCGTATTGCACCGATGATTTGGTATTGTGCCAGCGATTATTTGATTTAGGTTGTCAGGTGATCATGCCTTGGGCGTCGCCAATAGGTACAGGCAAAGGGTTGATGAATCCTTATAATCTGGAAACCATTCGTTTGCGTTTGCCACAAGCAACCTTGATTTTGGATGCCGGTATTGGACGACCATCAGACGCATGTTTAGCCATGGAAATGGGTTATGACGGAGTATTGTTAAATAGCGCTGTAGCACTGGCCGATAACCCGGTTAAAATGGCGCAGGCCTTTGCCCAAGCGTTAGAAGCTGGGGCAAATGCTTATGTTGCGGGTGTCATGCAACAAAGGCAAACCGCGCATCCGAGCACGCCAACTTTGGACACACCGTTTTGGCATCAGAGCTAGTATAAGTTCCTGAAATCCCTTAAACGTATAAAATTTGGCGTATGACGGCCGTCATCTCCAACGTGATTGGGGAACCAATATAAAAACAAGAGAAAACAGATGTTAAATTACAAAGTATGGTCAATTGCTGGTTCAGACTGCTCTGGTGGAGCGGGCATTCAGGCTGACGTTAAGACGATACATAATTTAGGTGCTGAGGCCTGTACCGTGATCACGGCTGTCACCGCACAAAATAGTTTAGGTGTGCAGGAAATAAATGCGGTTAACAATGATGTTTTATTGTCTCAGTTTGCTTCGCTGGAAGCGGATAAAACGGCGCAGGTGATTAAAATTGGGCTGCTGGCAAACAAAGAGCAAATAGACTTGGTGACGGAAAAAATAGTTGCCTACAAGTCAAGTTGGCCCATTCCACCTAAAGTGGTTTATGACCCCGTTGCTGTTGCTTCGAGCGGTGATAATTTAACGGAAGAAGACATTCTCGAGTCCATCAAACAAAACCTATTGCCTTTAGTTGACGTGTTAACGCCTAACAATAAAGAGCTGCAGCAATTAACTGGGGTTTATGTATTTTCCTGGGATTGCATGGAAAATGCCGCGATTCAGGCACTCAACCTAGGTGTGAAAGCGGTTGTCATTAAAGGTGGGCACATCGATATTCACTCAGATAAATGTGTAGATTATTGTTTTGATGGGGAAAATCATTATTGGTTAGCCAGCGACAAAATTGACACTGAACATACTCATGGCACGGGGTGTACGTTTGCCTCTGCTATCGCTTCATTGCTGGCCCAAGGTTATTTATTAAGGGACGCCTTCACTATTGCAAAGGCATACATCAATCAAGGTCTGGAAGCGGCTAAGGGTTATGAAGGCCCATATGGCCCTGTGTGGCAAGGGACTTGGCCAGACGATCTTCAGTATTATCCAGATGTATTGGTGCCTGACTCAGAATTAGCCAAGACAATGGATTTTGAACCCAGTCAAACTTGCAAACACTACCAGAACTTTGCCTGCGATTTTGCCGAAACCGATACACATAACTTAGGTTTGTATCCTGTGGTGAGTTCCATAAGCTGGTTAAAACGTCTGTTGGAAATGGGCGTGAAGACAATTCAATATCGCGAAAAGTCACTCTTTGGTGAAGAGCTTGAACAGGCTGTGAAACAAGCGATTGAATTAGGGCAAAATTATCAGGCCAGAATGTTTATCAATGATCATTGGCAACTGGCGATCAAATATGGTGCTTATGGTGTGCATTTAGGGCAGGAAGACCTGGCGGATGCCGATTTACAGCAAATAAAAAATGCTGGTCTAAAACTTGGTGTAAGCACTCATGGCCATTATGAAATGTTGAAAGCCAAGCAATACCAACCATCTTATTTAGCGGTTGGTGCTATCTTCCCAACACGTACGAAGGACATGACAGGTCAAATACAAGGCGTTAAAACGCTTGGGCATCTGGTGCAGTTAAATCCATCTATCCCTATGGTGGCAATCGGTGGTATAACCTTGGAAAAAGCCCATAAAGTTGCGAAAACCGGAGTTGGAAGTATTGCTGTCGTAACTGCAATTACCGAGTCTGATAATCCGCAAGACGTGGTGTTGGAATTTAATCAAATTTTATCTGAGGTGCAGGAAACCGAATGTCAGGATTAAACGATAAAGAGTTTTTGCGATATCACCGTCATGTCATGGTGAGCCAGATTGGTGAAAAAGGTCAGTTAAAGTTTAAAAAATCTAAGGTGTTAATAATTGGTATGGGGGGCCTTGGTTGTCCCGCTGCCATGTATTTGGCTGCCTCCGGAGTAGGTGAGTTAACGCTGGTGGACATGGATACGATTGAAACCAGCAATCTGCAACGTCAGGTTTTGTACTGCCAGGAGGACATAGGTAAGTTAAAAGTGGAAGTGGCTAAAACTCGCATTAAAGCGCAGAACCCACTTATTTCCGTTAACGTTATTGATGATTCAATCTTCGATATCGATCTTTATCAAATCATGGAAGAAGTTGACTTGGTATTGGATTGCACCGACAGCGCTAAAACAAGAAAATTTGTTAACCAACTTTGTTTTGAAACAAAAACGCCGCTGGTTTCCGCTTCTGCAATTCAAGGCAGTGGTCAGTTAGTCAGTTTCAACTATTGCGGCGAAGAGGCACCTTGTTACGAATGTTTATTTCCCGTCCAGGGTGAGCAGATATTAAATTGCTCAACTGCCGGTGTATTCAGTCCGGTTTTAGGCGTGATGGGGAGCTTACAGGCAACGGAAGCTTTAAGGTTATTGTTAGGTCAAACCGATAATTTACATAAGCTAAGTTTGTTTGATGCCTGGGGTGTGTCGTTTCAGAAGTTTAATGTGAAAAAAGATCCCAAATGCCCCTGTTGTGGTAAATAGAAAAAACTAAACCGTATTGCTCCTTTACACTCTCCATATTTCAAAATAGCCTTGTGTTTTGAATGAGTTCAAGGCTCAAACAGATCAACCTTAATTAATTCTCTCGACCAAACTTATTTGGACTAATCTTATTTCAAATTATTCAAAAGGAACGAAGACAAATGGCGGAACAATTTATTAAATCAAAAGCGGCGGTGGCCTGGGGGCCAGATCAACCACTCAAAATTGAAGAAGTGGATGTCATGTTGCCAAAAGCTGGTGAAGTACTGGTTAAAATTATCGCGACGGGTGTTTGTCATACTGATGCCTTTACTTTATCGGGCGAAGATCCCGAAGGTAAATTCCCTTGTATTTTAGGTCATGAAGGTGGCGGAATTGTTGAGCAGGTAGGCGAAGGCGTAACCGGGCTTTCTGTCGGTGACCATGTCATACCGCTTTATACGCCTGAGTGTGGCGAATGTAAGTTTTGTCTGTCTGGTAAAACGAACCTCTGCCAAAAAATCAGAGCGACGCAGGGGCAGGGTCTAATGCCAGATGGCACTACTCGTTTTTATAAAGACGGTGAACCTATTTATCACTATATGGGATGCTCTACATTCTCTGAATACACAGTTCTACCAGAAATATCTCTGGCCAAAGTTAACAAAGACGCCCCTCTGAATGAAGTGTGTTTGTTAGGGTGTGGGGTTACCACGGGTATGGGCGCAGTGATGAATACAGCGAAAGTTGAAGAAGGGGCCTCGGTAGCAATATTCGGCCTGGGCGGCATAGGGCTGTCTGCTGTCATTGGCGCAACGATGGCGAAGGCCAGCCGAATAATCGTGCTGGATATCAATGAATCCAAATTTGACCTCGCCAAAAAGCTGGGGGCAACGGATTGTATTAACCCTAAAGATTACGACAAACCTATTCAAGACGTGATTGTTGAGATGACAGACGGCGGCGTTGATTATTCGTTTGAATGTATCGGCAATGTGGATGTGATGCGTAGCGCCCTAGAGTGTTGCCATAAAGGTTGGGGCGAATCAGTGATCATAGGGGTAGCTGGAGCTGGACAAGAGATATCAACCCGCCCATTCCAACTTGTCACGGGACGAGTGTGGCGTGGAACGGCCTTTGGCGGCGTAAAAGGTCGAAGTGAATTGCCTGACATCGTTGAACGTTATTTGCAGGGGGAGTTCAAATTGGATGACTTCATCACACATAAATTACCATTGAGTGAAATTAATCAGGCGTTTGACCTCATGCATGAAGGCAAGAGCATCAGAACCGTCATTGAATATTAGGGGGCTCGAAAGTGGCAGTATCGGAATACACTGTGCATTTACAATCAGAAAACAGATGTTTTGATGGCGTGCATCAGCAGTTTAAACATTATTCGAAAGTATTGGACTGTGATATGACATTTGCAGTTTATCTACCACCGGTTGCAACAAGCAAAAAGGTGCCTGTTTTATATTGGTTATCAGGGTTAACCTGCACTGATCAGAACTTTATGCAGAAAGCGGGGGCTTTCAAAAAAGCGGCTGAGTTAGGCATTGCCATTGTTGCCTGCGATACCAGCCCGCGAGGTGAATTGATTGCAGATGTCGATAGTTATGATCTTGGCAAAGGGGCAGGATTTTATTTAAATGCCACTGAAACACCTTGGCGTGCTCATTATCAAATGTACGACTATGTCGTTTCAGAACTGCCTAAGGTAATTGAGCTTAATTTTAATGTTAATCAGATGCGGAGCATTAGTGGTCATTCTATGGGCGGGCACGGTGCTCTTACCGTTGGCCTGAAAAACCCCGAAGCCTATCTAAGTATTTCTGCGTTTGCACCTATCTGTCATCCGATTGATTCGCCATGGGGACAAAAAGCCTTTCAAAATTACCTAGGGCCGAACGTAACGAGTTGGCAGGAATATGATGCTACTTTGCTGTTAGCGAAGAGTAAATCTCGGACACCAATTTTGGTGGATATCGGTTTGGCTGACGAGTTTCTCGAAGAGCAATTAAAGCCAGAAGCATTGTTAGCTGTGGCTGAGAAAGTATCGTACCCTTTAACCTTAAACCAGCATTTGGGGTACGATCACAGTTACTTTTTCATAGCGAGTTTCATCGATAGCCATCTGGAGTTTCATGCTCAATATTTGAATTCGTAGTTTGTCTCAACTTAAAAAATATCGGTTAACGCAATACCAATGCCCAACTTTTGTTGTTTGTGGTTATAGTCGATCATGCTTTCGCCGTAACCACTAAAGTATTGCGCCATGCCGATGAGTCGGCCCCATAGCGGATAGGTAACATTAACCTCTATAGCGCCATTACCTGTTTGCCAATTCTTGCGTAACATAAAGCTGACTTTAGTGTCATCAGAGAACGCGTAAGCCCCTGAAAACTCGTAGTGACCCATGTAATCCAGAATATCGGGGTTATCATCGCCCATTGGCTGCAAAGGATCGGTTTTGTCGTTTTCTTTTAAACGATGCCAAGGCTTGAAGTTCAGCATATAGTTATCTTTTTCATAAGTAATGGAAGCAAGAATGCGGTTCCAGCTTCTGGATAAAAACTGGGTTTGGCCGTTAGATTGATGTTCAAAATGAATACTCATTAACCAGTTACCTTCGTCAAATTTAAACGGCAATGGAAACATGTAAAACAATTCAGGTTGGTAATTGGTTTCTCTAAAGGGTTTAGATATTTCGTCCGAATACACTTGCCACCAAGCTTGGATTGTCATGCCAAAGTAAACACCATCACCGGGAACAAACAGGTTAGGCTCAGTAAGAGGAACCTTAAAACTTACCTGGTATTTCGATTCTATTTCTTCCATACCCGAAGCGATATCTTCAAAAAACTCGTAGGGTTTGGTATTAAAGTTATCGGACACCATTACCGGCAGAATATAACTTTGTTTATGTGGGGTGATAACAAACGGGTTTATTTCGGTCATACGCTCATTAATGATCCTTTTGGCATAGCGGCCAAATGTTTTGCCTTGGGTTCTAACATGTATATTGCAATATCGCTGTATGTCTGGCCCGTCTTCTGGGTTAACCAACCCGGTTTCCCTCAGAGTTTCCACACATTTTTTTACCGCTTGCATAAGCTTTTTTTCTTCAATTTCAGCCAACTCTTCCGGGGTTTTATTTGTGTCTTCCTGTTTTTCTTCCGAGGCAAATACAGAAAAAGTGCAAACAAGTAAGACGACTAGCAGAGCAGGAACATATTTGGACATAATTGGTTCTTTTTTAGGGGATTTTTTGAAGTTTGTTTCAAGTGTTGATGATTTTTTTAAAGTTCTCAAATTTTTTGATACAAATATTCGATGAATGACAGTAAAAAGTTACAAAGTCCAGTGGCAAAAGAAACTCAAGTGCGCTAGAAATAAGAATATGGTTAAGGGCAATATAGAGGTACTCGCCCGAACTGCTGCTTGTTATACAAGGCAGTTGCGATGGCTCTGAGTTATCGTATCAACAGGATTAGTGACACTTTACATTGGAGTAATTGTTACTAAGTCTAAGGGACAACCAAGCGCACACCGGAACGGTTTACCTAGACGAATTTAAGGCAGAGAAAAGGTTCTCTGCCTTTTTTTCGGTTTAGGATTGGTATTACCAGCTAGTCGCGTTTTTGGATGGCAAAACGCTTACAATAAAGTCGCATAGGGCTTGTTGGTTATCGGTAGCAGGTCCATCACAATTTGCAACGCTCTCCAACATTTCCTCCAAAGCGGCAATTTGCATTGAAGAGAATTCGGAATAGGACTTCTCTAGTACCCTTTTGGGATTTGCAGCAAAAGCTTCACCATCAGAGAATATAAAGGCGGTGTTTGCTAACAAACTGCGCGCACTGTCTGCATTCATTTGAAAACCAGTTTCAAACAATTCCAACATGAAGTTTTTCTGTGTGATTGATAATGTGCCGTCCGCTTTTGCAACAGCATAAAGAAAAAGCGCGGCTATTTCCAAAGGCTTTTCTAGCAAAAAAATGGCATCAGTGTTTATATCCGCTTGATGATGGCGTTGTCGCCTTTTCGCAAGTGGGTTTAACGCGGGCAATCTGAGACCGAAATATGAAAGTATTCGTTTAAGCATAAATAAGGTAATAAGCGTGCCAGAAAACACCAGCAGTGTTTGCATAACCAATCCCTGATGCAGTTATTTTTCCTTGAAAAAGATGGGCGCTATTATGCCATTAACTTTCAGAATCCAGAACCCGGTTGCAGCAAAAATTCTTCTTCTTCTGCACTTGATTTTCTCCCTAAGATCTTGTTTCTGTGCGGGTATCTGTCAAACCTATCAATTATATTCTTGTGTTGAATTTCAAATTCAAAATTGTTTTCCAGACCTGGTTGAGAAAATAGTTCAACAGCAAGCTGGTGGATTAGTTTTGATTCACTGTGCATATAAGGCATATAAAGAAAACTTCTTTCCTGGGCGGATAATTCATTGTCTAAACCTCGGGCCACTGCTTGTTGTGCTAAACAAAGGGCAAGGGCATCACTTGCAAACGCTTCCGGCTTGTCTCTGAATATGTTGCGTGAGAATTGATCAAGGATGATGATTTCCGCTAAACAGCCCTTGGCTGATTCACGCCAAGAAAATAACTCGTTGGCATTGGCTTTTAAATGGAGGTCTGAAAACTTATTTATAATCAGTTGATCAAACTCCAGATCTTTAACGAACCAGTTTTGAGGAGGCGTATCGACAAACCAGAATTTAATTACATCTTCTAACATTGAATTAGTCCCTAAAAAAATAAATCGAAGAATAGCGTAAGAATATTACATCTATAGTCGGCTTTTATGTGAAAAGTCGAGATTAAATTCGAAATCGCATAAAAAAAGATTAATAAACGTACAAGCCATAAGGATATTTGGCATTAACTAGTACCCAATTGAGAAACCACAGAAGAGCGGCAAAAGCCTGTCAGGGCTAGCTTTGTGTAAAAAATAGCAAATTTTTGTTGTTTATTTACCAATGCTGTGACATTTTCGTGAATTACCGAATTGAAGTGTTGAATTTTGGGTTTTTAATCCCTAGGATACCGATTGTCTTAACCATAGGATAAAATAATGAACAAAAGTGAACTAATCGAAAAAATGGCACAAAGTGCTGACATGACTAAAGCTGATGCAGAACGTGCGCTAAACAGCTTGGTTTCTACTATTACTGACGAACTAGCCAATGGTGGTGACGTTTCTCTAGTTGGTTTTGGTACATTCAAAGTTAACGAACGTGCAGCTCGCACTGGTCGTAACCCACAAACTGGTGAAACGATCCAAATCGCAGCAGCAAAAGTTCCAGCATTTAAAGCTGGTAAAGCGATCAAAGACGCTGTTAACGGTTAATTCCGAATTGTTTTGCCGTAGAACACTTTTGTTTTGCGGCAAAAAGTTCTTTTCTCATTTATTCCTCTTCTATCCCATAAATTTCAAATATTCTTTTCTTGAGCTAGCATAAAGCGCTCTTCTGTTTGGCATGCCAACTTTTTAATAATTGCAGGTTTGATTTAGGCTAAATCCGGTTTGTAGATTCGGAATTTTTGGTAGGCAACGATGAGCCCTGCTGTGTAACCTTTATTGGACTCATCGATTTTGTGTTAGTTACAGGTTGTTAATCTTTTTTTTGCTCTAAATAGCAGTAAGCTAAATAATCCAAAAATGAACAGCCAATTAAAACTTAAGCCGCTACTTTTCTTTTTTTCTTTTTTAGCTTCTTGTGGGGTTACGGTAACGTTATCCGACGATGTTTCTGTTGTGGGTTCTGTGTTTGCCTCGTCGTTTTCTTCAGGGATGGCGTCAGGGTTTGCTTCAGAATACAGCGGACCATCGTAGTTACCTGGGTAAGCGGCGCCCATTATCTCTTTGATCCAGTCAAGATGAGTACTCACCCGTGTAAAACCTTCAAGCTCACCATAAAAAGTGCCACCATGAGAACTGATGCCAGCGACAAAACGTCCATTTTCCGTATCGATAAATAAGGGGCCGCCACTGTCTCCAGGGGCTGAAACCCCCTCCAACGGTAAGCTTTCACCTGTATTCGGATTATCAAACTTAATGCCTAAAAGGTCGTCGTTGGCATTAAATATGTAATTATCAACACCATGTAACTCACATGGAAAACACTCGTCCGTAACGCCATCAACGCCATTGCCAATATGACCGTATCCGGCTAGTTTCATCACTTTTCCTACCTCGTCCGAATTTTCATAGGGTGGGGTAGGCGTAATGATATGTACCGACTCCACAAGCTTTAATAATGCCAGATCATTTTTTATTGTATCCCCTTCAAGCAAATAGTCTGGGTGTAGGTACACGGTGTCAATATCATATTGCTGACCCATTATTGTTAGTTGGCCATATTGCTCACGACTATGACCTTCATTTTCGTCGAAGGAGTGCGCAGCAGTGAGTACCCATTGCTCGGCTATTAGTACAGCGCTTGAGTTTTCGCTATGTATGGCGGATTGATAATCTGAGTTGTTCAACTTGTATTCAGTTACGTCTACATCGTGGCGTGTTATCACCGCATAACTGGAGTAGGGCAAAGCGCTTAGAATTAAAGGCACCACGCTGAGAGTGAGTTTTTTCGTGAGTGTATTCATGAGTATTCCTTTCGTATCGATAGTTTCGAAACACTATACTCAGAGGCGTTTTAGATTTGCGTATCAGGAAATTGCAAAATGTATCAAAGTGTACAACGCCCTTTTTGGAATACGGCACCTGATAAAACGCTACTTGCGACATCAGTGCCGGTTGTCCCAATAGGTGAGCCGCATATCCCATCTTTCGAGACCAAGAATATTCCATTGGTAGACTGAACAACGTCTTTCACTAATTTAGGAAACATGGTTTTGAATTTCAAAAAGTCTATTAACACTGTGTCGTTATTGATTGTTGTAGGTTATTTCACTTGGTTTAAACCGGCCAAGGCAGAAGCAAATGTGGTGGATAAAGAGTTACTCATTGAACGTGTGATTCAAACCTATGGCGGTAATAAATTGCTCAACATGAAGTCGATTCAGGTCAATGACAGGTACAAGGTGTTTTCGAGGGATCAGGGGCCTAACCCAAAGGTAAATAGTATTACGTCTTTGCATTCAACACTAACCGCAGATTTTGTCTCAGGTAAAATCAGTATAAAAAACTGGCGCCAAGGTTCCAACGGAAATCGTCTGAGTCAGAATTTATTCGATGGAGAGACAGGATGGAGTATCAATCATCTGCGAGGCACCCATGTCGAAAATACAAATTTGACTGGGGATGTGGTGGGAGCGGGCATGTTGAAAATGGTCGATACAGTTTTAGCACTGCGCCTTGTAAATAATAAGGCGAGTGTGAAGTTAATCCAAGATAGTGCTTCAAGATGGAAAAACCTGTCAATTCTTTCGTTTGAAACCGAGAAAAGTGAAACTTATTTTCTCGAAATAGACACCACAACGGGTTTGATAATGAGAATGGCACGGAATCAGGATTTTATGACTGGCGCCGTCTATGAATTTTCGAAACATAGGGAAGTGCAAGGACTGATGTTTGCAGCGGACATGAATCAGTTAGTTAATGGCAAACCCAGTTTTATCACAATGTCTCGACGATTTGACGTTAACATCAAAGACAAATCACTCTTATCTATACCAGAGGCGTCTACTCAACTTAAAGGGTTTATAGATAGCTCAACTATGACAGTTAAGAAGCTCGCCGATAATGTTTATCTGGCCGGGCAAGGCACGGCCTTTTCTATCTTTGTTGATGTTGGCGATTATTTTGTTGGCGCTGGCGGTTTAAGAGGTCTAAAAAAGCGATTAGCTGCAGTTAATCAGCATTTGGACGCTAATAAGCCCATTAAGGTTCAAGTTATTCCAGACCATCACAGGGGCCATCTAGGGGCGATAAAAGAACTTGAGGAAATGGGCAGTCAGTTGGTAATCGCTAAACCACACAAGGAGATAATCACAAGCCTTCAAAACAAAAGTGGGCGAGGCAATGACTTTTGGATTGTTGATGAGCAGCTAAAACTAGCCGATGGCCAGGTAGAGGTCTACGACATCAATACCGCTCATGCAGAAAACTATCTGTTATTTTACGTGCCAGAAGCCAGATTGGTGTTTAGTGCTGATCATTTTGGCACTAATTTAGTGGAAGCTTTACCTGGTGTTAATAACACGATAAAGAGCTTTCGAGATGAAATTAGCCGTTTGAATATAAAAGTGGAAACCTATGCTCATGCCCATGGCCCGAGAGTGTTGACCGCTAAGGATTTAAATACAGTACTGAAGGGTTATAAAGTTCAAGCTTGTCCAGAAGGTGAGGCAATTTGCTCGGGGTAGTTTGGGGTTTATGGGTCCCGCATCTCGCTTAGACCTGTCTCGTGCGGGATGATGAGTGGAGCTAATTTATCAAGTTATGCAATATGGACTTATAACGGCGGCTTAGACGAATTTTGCTCTTATTAGAAAGAGTTAATTCATAGTCGCCAAATCTTAGTTTTTGAGCTTGTATAACGTGGTGGGCGTTAACAAAAAACGATTTGTGAACTTGGAAAAAGTTAAAGTCAGACAGCTCCGCAATATAGAATTTCAACGTTTGGCGAACTATAAGTTGTTGGTCTTTTAAGTGAAGGCAAACGTGATTACCCACCGCTTCAACAAACAAAATGTCTAACACGTTCACTCTGAAATAACCTTCGTCGGTTTTCACACTGATGCTTTTTGATTGCTTAATAACTTTTTTGCGTAAATCTTCAACATGCTTGATTAAGGACTCAGAATCTAGAATTTTGGTCTGTTGAGAGTGCTGAATGCGGATCCTTTCTATCACTGTCTTGAAGCGCGTTTGTTCGATAGGTTTTAAGACATAATCCAGTGCTTGTTGCTCAAAAGCTTCGACGGCATATTGATCGTACGCTGTGACAAATATGATATGTGGAAGGTGACCTTGCCAGTCTCGTAACATAGAGAAACCATTTTTTCGCGGCATCTCTATGTCTAAAAAAATGACATTGATGTTGTTTAAGTCGGCGTCGAGTGCTTCATCCGCTGAAGCAAATTCACCTATTATTTCAAAGTCGCTATACGGCTCTATTGCTAGCTTTAGACCTTGCCGCGCGAGAGGTTCATCATCAACGCAAATGCAACGAATTGGCATTGAGCAGTCTATCCCTTTTAGTTTTAATGGAAAGGGTAAATTAACTTAAGTTTGTTTTATTTGTAATAGCTAAATAGTAAGAAAATTTGAACCGCCATTTGAATAAAATTGTGTTAGTTAGATGTGAAGCTCGAAGGGCAGTAAAAGCTCAATTTCAAATTGATCTTGGGTGTCATGAATGAACACTGTGGCGTCTTCTCCGTATAGCAAGTCTAGTCTTGCTTTGGTGTTTTTCAGTCCAGTGCCCGTACCAACAGATTGGTTAACCTTATCTTTAGTATTCTTGATAAGTATCTTTAATACTTGCTCTTGTTTTGAAATTAAAATATCGACTTGAGTCGGTTTTTGCTGGTTCCAACCGTACTTAATGGCGTTTTCTATCGGCGGTTGCAGCAACATGGGAGGAATAAGTGCATTCAGGCAATTTTGTTCAATATGGGAATGTATGGCAAGCGAATCTCCAAATCTCAATTGTTCGATAGCGATGAAATCCTGAATCACTTTGAGTTCAGTTTTGAGTGTTATTTTGTCGTTTTCTCCTTCCTGTAAAGTGTGGCGCAGAAAACTGCTTAGCTGATTCAGCATTTGGTGGGCAGTTTGTTTATCGCCTTTTAATACACTGACATCTATGCTGTTGAGTACATTGAACAAAAAGTGCGGATTTAGTTGCGAACGTAATGTTTCCAGTTGAGCCTGTTTTTTATCGATTAATGCATGTGCCAGCTCTTGTTGTTGCTTTTGGTGGGCAAAATACCACTTTGCCGCGAGATAAAATCCGCCCCAGCCAAAAAACAGAAACACAGGCATAGTGCCAATTTGAAACCACTCTAATGGGGGCTGTTGGAAAATCGATGTTAGTTTATTCCAATAGCTTTCATTTGGTTGTAAATGCACGATTTTATATATCTTGTGCCAAAGGATGGCTGCCAGATACAAAAGGGCTAAAAAAAAGCTGGATTGAACTAGGAGATTAGTATTTTGATTACGACTAGTCAGCAATGCAACGGTGCTAGTCAGAGCGAACGCCGCTATACCATAACTCAAGCTCTGGCCGTATAAATGATAACCCGAGCTAATGTGACCGAGAATATCGATGAGGATGTAGCCTGTCCACCCGGCTATTTGCAGTAATACAAGCGGGTGTTGATTGAAATATTCTCTGAGTGCCATAGTGTGTTTTATTGTGAAATTTTATAGAGGTTAACATCAAAGCGATTGGTTGCGGAGTGTTGAGTTTTCGAGTACCTAATTTCGAAAGACTTAATTTCGAAGGGCAGGGAGTTAACTCTGTGTTTATCTAGGCATTCTCTGCAATTAGAGGTTGTTCTTAATGTAAGAGGAAAAATTACCCAGGCTTTTATCTGGCCAATTCAACAAAACAGGTAGCAACCATAACTCTTCCTTTTCGACCCAATAGATAGCATTTTGTTCAAATTGTCTCGCCAGCTCAATGGCTTGTTCTTTATTGCAGATAACTGCGAAACTTGCTTCCTGATGTTTCAGATCTAATGAACATCCTGTTATGAGTGTGTACTTGTAATCTTGAAGTTGTTCTAATAATTTTTGATTGAGCAAAAAGTTGTCTTCGGTATTTAGAATTGTGCCTCTTGGATTATGAGCCGTGATGATGGCAAAACTCTCCTTAGGCAAAGGTGGCTCTGGAACAAGGAATGTGACCTTCTGGTAAATAGAATAAAAGTCCATATAGCGGTTTAATAACGGAACTGTACGGTGGCCATCAATTGTTGTTGCTCTCCTTTGGCTGGCCAGTTTGGCCACAACTGGCGATTGTCGTTGGTGCTGTCAATTTGTGTGAATTCCAGACCAAACTGCCAACTTTGATTGTATTTGTAGCGCCATGTGAAGGTCACTGCGTTACCATCGCTGCTATTGGGATCCATAATGTTATGGTCGGTGTCCTTGACATCAAACTTATCGTACCGGGCTGAAAGTCTGTGGGCATCGTATTGATAGCTCGTGATTAGATACCAGGCACTAAAATCGGCAAACACGCCTTTGTACAAGTCTCCCATTCCAGTATCGCCGCCCATCCACTGGCCTAACACTCGCCATTGTTTATTAAATTTGTGCAAAAATGACAAAGACGTAAACCTTGTCCGCCAGGCATACTGACGGTCGGGCTCAATTGCCATTGGGTCGGCCTGATTATCATAATAATAAAGTCGAACGTCCGTTTGTCTTAAATAGCGCCAATTAATACCGAGGTAATAACCTAGCCTGTCGTCGGTTTCTTTGAAAGGGGCCACATAAGTTGGGTTGGGAGCTGGGTTATTTTGAAAAGCAAAATAATTGGCGAAATTGACTTTTTCCCCCAACACGGTTTGTCGTTGGTGCAAAGCCCAACCACGCCAAACTAACAATGAGCCAAGGCCATCATTGGCACCAAAAGCAGAAACCGTGAAGCTATAACTATGAGGACTTCTGTGTTGGCGACCACTGCGGGTAATTTGATATTCAACGCCTAGGGTTCTTAACTCTTCGCCAAGCCAGGAGTTAATAGCGGAATACGTAAAGTGATAGGGGCTTGTCCAGCCTTTATCGGTATTTTCAAGAGAAAACTTGGGATAAAAGAATCCAGCTTTGACTCTGTGTTTGAGACCAGACGTTAATGGGCGGTAATCGAAATAAGACTCGGTTAGGCCAAATTGCTCTTCACCATCAGGGGCATAGTTGGCGGTAAGGTGAAAATCGAGTTCGTCCAGTATTGACTGTTGAACTTGCACTACTCCTTGCGAAAGATGCAGTTTGTCACTATCTACATGACCCCATCGCAACACGCCAACACCCCCTTCAAACCAAGGAGACAACCAGTCAAAATCTTGTTGGGTTTGCACATAAACACCTTCAACCAAAACGTCCACGTTTGTTTCTGCGATTGATTGAAATGTTAATGTTGAGAATAACAAACACAATGAAGTTGTCTTTTTGACCATCGTTATTCCCTACGTTTCAATGGCGACGTTGCCGTTATTGTTTTGTAACCATTCTAGCAGCTTCATCTCATCCAGGGGCTTACTTATGTAATATCCTTGTGCGGTTTCCACATTTAGCTGGTTCAAACTAGTTAGGCTACTCAAATCTTCAACACCTTCAGCAACTATGCTCATGCCCAGGTTATGGGCAAGGTTGGTGATGGATTTAACAATGATCATGTCATCTTTGTTATTGGCAAGATCCAAAACAAATGATTTGTCGATTTTAAGCTCATCAACCGGAGTGCGTTTAAGCTGTTCCATTGAGGAATAACCCGTCCCAAAATCATCAATGGATAACTTTATGCCCATGTTTTTCAACATATAGAGTGCGGTAATGGCGTTGTCAGGATCGGCCATGATTGCACTTTCTGTGACTTCTAAGGTTAACATATCGGCGCTTAGCTGATAGCTGGCCAGTAGCCTGGCAACAAATGGTGGAAGGTCCAAATCAATGAGATCAATCGCCGATATATTCACCGCCATTCGAACGTCAAAACCGTGTTTCTGTAATACTTTATGTTCTAATAGCGCCTGCTCAATCGCCCAATGGGTTAGGTGGCGTATATTACCGGTTTGCTCGGCCAGGGGAATGAAATCATCTGGGAAAATGAACCCGTGCTCCGGGTGCTCCCAACGAACTAAACATTCTACACTGTGAACCTTACCTGTTTTGATGTCGATTTTGGGCTGATAGTGCAGTTTCAGTTGTTGCTGTTCGATGGCATTTTTAAGCTCTGTCATCAGGCTTAAACGCACTACTGAATACTTGTTATCCGATGGTTGGTATAAAGACACACTGAAATGTTGTGTTTTAGCCTGATAAAGCGCTATGTCGGCAAACTGCATCAACTGTTCAACTTTAGTGGCATCTTTTGGATAGGTCGCAACACCAATGCTTGAGCTGACATCAAGTGCTATGTCATCAACGATAAAGGGTTTATCAAATAAATGAGCAATTTGCCCCGCAACGACTTCGGTATCCGAGCTTTGTTTGAGCGGCATGAGAAGGGCATACTCGTCGCCTTCCAAATAAGCCAAAAACGTATTGATGGTGATGTTTTCTTTTAGTCTTTGACCAATTGCCGCGATGACCTTATCTCCAAACTCGTGGCCTAATGTATCGTTAAAATCCTTAAACCTGTCTATGTCCATCCATAATACGGCAAATGCCTGATCCGGGGATTGTTGAATATGTTGATTTAAGGTCTGCAAAAAATAAGTGCGATTAGGCAAACCCGTCAAATTATTGTAAAAGGCCAGTTGATGGTTTTCTTTTTCACGTTTTTCGATGGCGTCTTGCATGTCCGATAACGCAAAAGACAAGGTTTCCACCTCATATAACGATTTATCGTGTTCGATTTCAGGGTATTCGCCATGACGGATCTTATTGGCAACATCGGCAAGCGCTCTGAGTGGTTTTGAAATACTTTTAGAAAATGAAAAAGTTAAAAAAGAAATGAGTAAGGTGATCACGGCTATGGCGTAAGACAACTGGACGATCAAGTTTTCATAATTCAGATGAGCTTTGCTTTCTGGCAAGGTATAAAACACTTCAACCGGGCGATTTTTATTTAGGCCCAAAACCGAATGGTAACTGATGAGTTCGCCTATAGGGCTGGTCAGGCTGTGTTGTTCGGATTTAGGGTGTGCCACCGAGCCAATGGAAGAGAATGTGGTGGTTAGCTCCTCTGCGGTCAAATTCTGATAGCTGGATGCGACCACTTTTTCATTATAACGGACGCTGACTTCGAAATTGGTGATTTCGTCCAGATCACTGGAAATGAGTCGATTTAGGTTAATGCCAGTAAGTAAATAAGCGTCTGGTTTGGGTACGTTTTCTACAAATTTCACTGGTTGCCTGGCAACCAAAAAGACACTGCCATCAAAGCTTACAAAATTGAGGTTTTTGTCCTGACTGAAATGGTTTAATTGCACTGCGCCATTTAACTCAGTGGTGGCGACAATGAGTTGATTGTCTTGGTCGAACACGCCGACAAAGTCACTTCGCCACCTGGTCTGGTAGTTATTAATAGCGGCAAGCAACGAAGCAGAGTCGTCTTTTGCGCCGTGGATGAGTTGCTTGACGTTAAAGTCTTTACTGGCCGACCGTAATCCACGGTTTAATGCCAACACGTCTTTTTCCAGTTTGTAGGCGAGTACTGAGCGAGAAACTTGAAATTGGCCATTGAGCTGTTGAGTAGAGTGGTCAAAAGTTTGCTGCAGTGTGACAGCCAATACCGCACTTACCGTGACGATAAGTGCAAACATGAACAGGAAGAAGTTACGGTTCTGCAGTGATCTGAGGTTAATACTCATCAAATTCGTCGCCTTCCTCATATTCATTTAATTTTGGCAATAAAGGTTGCTGCAACTTGACCATGATTTTACTGTTTTGATTTACCGATACCTTGAGCTGTTGTTTGAGATCTTTATCCTGTAGCAGTGGGTTACGTAAAGTCAGTGTGTACTCACCACTTGGTAGTGGCATAGTTACAAGGCCTTTATCATCACTCTTGCCAAACCAAGGCGTATCTACCACGTAGATATATCCCAGCATCCAGTCATGAATATTACAGCCTAAAATGACTTCTCCCTTGTTTTCAAATGGTAAAGGCTCTGGTTTGCGATCACGGTACAGTTTTAATTCGAAGGTTTTGGCTTTTGAGAACGAATATACATGGTGTTTTATCGAATCAGAATTTGGAAAACTCACCAAGGCTTCTTTTTGAGCGATCAAAAAATGCGGTACGAACTGAGTATCAATTTGATCCATTATTTGTGGCTGTGCTTGGGTCGGCATCTGAGATTTGTCGACGGGTTCCAGCACTATGCCAATATTGGGTAGTTCCTCGCCATCGGCCGAGAACACCTGCACTTCAATGGAGGCGGCATTTACCATGCTGGTGTAAAACAAGGCTACAGAGATAAACAGTAATGATTTTATAATCTTAGTCACAGGATTGGTTCAATATTAAAAACTACTTAAGTGTATGTGCTGACCGTGTTTAGAGCAAAATCATTTCAATTTTATCTTTGTTTTAGGAACAGTTGCTGTTTTTCCTGATCAATTAAAAACACAAAATTTTGTAAGAAGTTCATACCAAGCAGACCGTCGGCTTTTTCGAATTGGCTAAGCTCCATAACCACAAAATCAATATCTTTAACTTGATAATCTCCTATTTGAAACGCTTCGAATCGGTATATTGGCGCATTGACCATACCGCCTGCGGTGTTCATGTTGGCATTCCGGATGAATTCTGGATACAACCAGCCACTAAGGCGGTCAAAACTTTGTTGGGATAAAACAGACAGTGAAGCGCCTGTGTCAATCATCAAGGCGATAGGCGTTTGCTCATTAAACTGGCCTGGAACAATAAAATGAGCGCCTTGTTTCGCCAAATTAACCGCTTGTTGGCCTTGTTGCTTTTTATTCAGGTTGGCCAGTAATTCCGAGGCCTGCTGATAATATTCATCGCTACTTAATAGTTGTTGCAGGTAGGCGCGGGCATCTTCTAGTCGGTTAAGCTTAAGTAACGTTTTGGCCAGAATGTACTGATAAGGCAAGTGATTGGGCTCGTCGTAAATGAGTGGCTCAATAAACTCCACCAGCGCTTCTAACTGCTCACCTTGCTCAAGTGACGTTTTATGTTGTTTCACCAGATTATGAATCTTAGTCAAAAAACTCTGTTTGATTGATGGATTAATGCTGTTGTCGATTATTGTTCGGTAAACATCAATTGCTTCGTTATATTGGCCAATAAAGCTGAGTCGAACCGCTTCTATTTCCAGCATGTTTAAATTGTAAGGTTGCTGGTGCAAAAAGCTTTGTAGAAATTGTTGCGCCAGATTCATCCTACCGCCTCGTAACCACTTTAACACCTGACTCTGCCACTGACTCAGAATTTCCTGTGCGATGAGCTCAGACTCGGTCTGCAACTCTAACCAGAGATCAACAGCTTCATCAAAATCATGTTGTGAAAACAAGTTTTGAGCCTGTTGCTCCAGATCCGAGTTGGAATTTGACGAGGTGCCGGTAATGACCGGTTGAATCCTGTTGGAAGAAAACATGCTACTTGGCGAAGTTATTGAATTATTGGTACGTGTTTTATTTGCTGAAGAGACAATTGTTGTTTCTTCGACATTAGAATGTTTCAATTTTGTCCAAAAATAATAATTCAGCCCGAGTGAGCCTAATAACACGATTGTAAAAAATGTACGCCAAAAGTCGGACACGGTAAGCACTCAGTTTATTTTTGAACCTATACTGGCAGTCTGACACAGATAAAAAAAAGCGGTCAACTAAGTTGACCGTTTTTCTGTTACAACATATTTGGACTTATGCCATGTTTGTTGTTTTTAACGACTATTTAAATACCTTCTCAACATCAACAATGTCTATGTTGCGTGACGGTATAGCGAGTTTGTAGTCCTGAATAACTTTGTCTTCACTGGTCAAGTCAGCTGGTTTTTCTGAATTGTACTTAAGCGGAGATGTGGATTCCTTGCTCAGACGTTTTTTCATATCTTTTGCGTCACCTGTTATGAAGACATAGTGAATGTCGTCCGTTTGCAGGTGAGATTTAATCACTCGGTTCACGTCAGCAAGTGTTAACTCAGACAATTGTTTGGTGACATACTCTGCGAAGTTTTCAGTGCCATAAAACTCACTGTCCATGGCGTAACCCAACTGACGGTCCTGACTGGCAACTAGCTGAGGAACAAAGTTGATCAAGAAGTTACGGCTCGCTTCAAAGTCCTGCTCTGTCATGCCTTCGTTGATTAACTTATCCAGTTCCCATAACGCAACACGAGTTGCAAAGTGGGCGTCATTGTTTGAACGTAACGGTCTGATCCAGACCTGGAAGATTTGCTCTGAACGGCCTAAGTTTGCATCTGGCTTGGTCTGGAACATGCCACGCGGGAAGTATTCAATATAGGCGTAATCACCATAGTTCATACCACGTACCTGACGGATACGTTTAAACAGGTGGCTGTTCGAACTTCTGTGCTCACCGAAGTAAGAGCGGACTAACCACAATGCGGCCCAATCTTTGTCACTGCGAACCACATCAATCGGGAAACCAAAACTAACCGCTGTTGACTTGGCTTTTTTCTCGACGATAGTGGCATGGTGACCTTTCAACGTTGGCGCATCCGCGATTTTAAGCTGAGTTTCCATACCTTCCGGTAGTTCAGTTAAATCTGCCAACATAGTTTGTTTAACGTCGGCTGGCATTGCACCTGAGATACCCACATTCAGTTTTGCCTGAGTGAATTGTGCTTTATAAAAGGCTTTTACGTCGTCAAGTGTGATGGACTCGATGTCAGACAAGTCGCCATAGTTGTAACTCTCGTAGCTGTGGCCTTTGTAAAGCTCGTGATAAAGGACTTCTTTACCAAGTTCTTCGTCGTTGGACGCTTTAAGTCCAGCTTTAATGCCGTCAATTTGTTCTTTTTTAAGGCGTTTGAAGTCATCTTCACGCCAGCCCGGATTTAGTAATTGGTCGCTAATAAGTTCATACCACTGTTCAGCGTTATCTTTATGGACGCGGCCTTGGAAAGAGATCATTTCTTTGTCCAATTGCGCGCCGAAGCTACCTGCCATTGGGTAAAGTGCTTTTTTGATCTCTTTGTAACTGCGTGACTCACTGCCACCATTGGCAATCATGTTGGCGGTCAATGCGGCTAGACCTTTTTTGCCAATTGGATCCGCTGCGGCACCTGTGTAAAACAGTAGGTTAAGGTCAACCAATGGCGAATCATTGCTATTGTCCATCACCTTAAACTTGCCTGTAGGGGCTGGTTTGTTCAATTTGGCCACGGCGTTTTTAAGACTGATCTCCTGTTCAAATCCCGGTGCTGACTCTAATGCAGACATGGTGACGGTTGTGCGGCCAGAGTCTACAAAATACTTATTCGCTATTGATTTGATGTCTTCTGCGCTAATGGCATCCGCAGAGGCGTAAAGCTGATTAATCACTTCTGGATCACGTGTGAAGTGCATGTATTGCGCTAATGTTGAGGCAATTGCCTGAGAAGAATCCAGACCATTGATGAAGCTGTATTTCAAGTTTGACTTCAGGTTTGCCAGACGGGTTTCATCAACCAATTCGGTTCTGACTTTGGCGTAAGTATCGTTGATCGCATCACGCACCACTTGCAGATCTTCCGCTTTGTCGACCTTTACAAATACATGTAACAAACCGGGATCTTTGGTTTCTGGATTATAAGTGAACATCTGGCTAGCGATTTGGCGATTAACCACTAGGTCCTGATACAGGTCGGAGTTATTAGAGAAATATAACTCCGAAATTAGGTCAAGTGCTGCTCTGTCTTTTGTTGTTGGATCCCACTCAGTTCCCTTGTATGAAACTAATAACCAGTGGCCCGGCAAACCTTCGTTATGGTGGTGGGTATAACGAGGAGCAGTCTGTTTGGGTTCTGCAGGTACTTCTGTGACAAACGAGCCTTTTTCCCACTCGCCCCAGTATTTTTTCACCATTTCAATGGTCTGTTTAGGATCTACGTCACCTGTGATAATGATGGAAACATATTCTGGTTTGTAAAAACGTTCAAAGAATGTGTCACCATAAGCCATTTGGTCCGGCATTTTTTCGATATCTTCAAAAAAGCCCATGGTGGTGTGGCTATAGGTGTGGGTATCAAACGCGGTTTTACGAACCGTGCCTAACAATTGTCGAATAGGGTTAGCGTTGTTCTTAAGGTATTCACCTTTAACCGTTAAAGCTTCGGTACGGAATTCAGCTTCCGTGTATTTCAGATTTTGGAAAATATCGGCTTGAGTTTCTAATACCGTTTCCAAATGTTGCTTGCTGAAGTTTAAATGATAGTTGGTGTAATCGTTGGTGGTGTAGGCGCGATTATCAACACCAGCATTTTTGTATGTTTTGGAATATTCCGCTTGCGGGAATTTCTCAGAGCCTTTAAACATCATATGCTCAAAGAAATGCGCAAAACCAGTTTTGCCCACTTCAACTTCGTCTCTGGAGCCGACAGAAACCGGGATTTGCAATGAAACAACGTCAGGGTAATCAGTTTTCACCACCATGACTCTAAGGCCGTTAGGTAATTCTTCCAAAACGTAGTCTTGAGAAAATACCTTATTGTTTACTACCGGAGCGGAACCGTTAGATTCCGTAATGGCGTTACAGCCAGATAAACTTAGAGCAGCAAGTAAACTGGCCGCAATAATCTTTACTTTCATAACAAACCCTTGATGTTATTGTTCTTCCAAAATGGTCCCCATTATGGCGAGTTATTGGGGAATTCGCGAGTTTGTTTTGTTTTTGTTAATTCGTTGTTTTGTTGTATTTCTTTTACAGCTGTTTTTTATCCTTGATAAAGCATTTTAAGGCTCTGGCTAACGAGACGAAGGCAAAGTCAGCAAGTGAGATCTCATCCAGTGACATCCAAACCGCGTTTGAAACTTCGGTTGTTTGTAACTTTAAACTGGGTTTAAGTGTTAATTCATGAAAAAACACCGCGTCCATGGTGTGGTAGGTAACGTCTTTATAAAGGTAAGTATTAGGAAAAGAGCATAGGTATTGCCAGTTGTTGATGTTAATCCCCAACTCTTCTTTGGTCTCTCTTGTTAAAGCTTGCTCCAGGGTTTCATCAAAGTCGGCAAAACCGCCAACTAAATCTAATTTACCCTTTCCCGGCTCCGTGTTTCTAACGTTTAATAAGATTTGATTTTCATAAATTAAGATGCCAGCTACAGCTGCGGCAGTATTGTGAAAGTAATTAAACCCGCAATCCCGACAGACCATGTAGCGGTTGTTTGGCATGTCAATGTTCTCGCTGGTGCATTTAGGGCAATGTTTAAAATTCAAATCAAGGTCTATGTGGTTGAATACTCGATCACATTGATTATGACTTAGAGGGGAGAAATGCCAAAGCTAGTTACAAATAAATGTTGGATTAGGAAGCAAAAAAGCGACAGGTTGGGGATGCCGCTTCTTTGTTCAGGAGTAAATCTTTTAAAGCTTTGGTTTAGAAAACGAAATGCTCTTGCTCCATGGCCATTAAAGTTTCGGAACCCGACTTAACACAAGCGGCGTGGCCTTTGGCTCTGGGTAACAGGCGTGCAAAGTAGAATTGACCCGTTTGCATCTTGGCTTGATAAAACTCTTTTTCTTCTGTTCCTTCTGCCAACTGTTTATTGGCGACATCCATCATCTTCAGCCAATAATAACCTAGGCAGATATAACCCGTGTACATGAGGTAATCGACCGATGCCGCACCCACTTCATCCGGGTTGCTCATTGCCTTAACGCCAATCTCTTGTGTTAGCCCTTGCCATTTTTGAAGGTAATCACCCAGCGTGGCCGCCAAAGGCGTTAATTCGGTTTTAGCTGCCGCTTGGGTACAAAAAGCCGTTACTTCTGCTGCGAACCCTTTTAACAGTTCGCCGCGACTGCCAAGGATCTTACGGCCTAATAAATCCAGTGCCTGAATACCTGTGGTGCCTTCGTATAAGCAAGAAATTTTGGTATCCCGCATCAATTGCTCCATGCCCCATTCCTGAATGAAGCCATGACCACCAAGGACTTGAACCCCGTGGCTGGTGGACTCCATTGCGGTTTCAGTAAGAAAGGCTTTGGCAACAGGCGTTAACAGTGCAAGTTTTGACTCAGCCATTAATGTTTGTTGCTCATCTTTGCCCGCGTGAACCGTGTCCACCGCTTGGCTTAAATCTGCCACTAACGCGCGACCACCTTCGGCAAAGGCTTTTTGGGTCAGTAACATACGACGTACATCTGGGTGCACAATAATGGGATCGGCCGGACCATCTGGATTTTTAGGGCCCGTCATTGAACGCATTTGCAGTCGTTCTTTGGCATAGGTTAATGCACCTTGAAAAGAGGCTTCCGACGCCGCCACACCTTCGTTGGCAACTCCAAGTCGTGCTGCGTTCATGAAGGTAAACATGCAGTTCAATCCGCGATTGATCTCACCAATTAAGAAACCTTTGGCGTTATCGAAGTTAATTACACACGTTGCATTACCGTGAATTCCCATTTTGTGTTCGATTGAACCACAGCTCACGCCATTGGCTTCGCCCAAACTGCCGTCATCGTTGACATTTATTTTAGGTACCACAAACAGAGAAATGCCTTTTGTTCCTTCTGGAGAGCCTGGAATACGAGCAATAACGAGATGAACAATGTTATCGGAAAGGTCGTGCTCGCCAGCGGAAATGAAAATCTTGCTGCCATTCAGGTTATAGCTGCCGTCATCGTTGAGTTCAGCTTTGGTTCTCAACATGCCTAAATCTGTGCCGCAATGCGCTTCCGTTAAACACATGGTGCCTGTCCAGGTACCCTCTACCAGTTTTGGCAAAAACATACTTTGCTGTTGCTCAGTACCATGGGACTCTAATGTCGCCATACAGCCGTGGCTTAGACCTGGGTACATGGCAAAACTATGGTTTGCCGCGGATAACATCTCACCAATCATGGTGTTTAACGAGTGGGGTAAACCCTGTCCACCGTGGGTAATGTTTTGTGACAGTGTTGGCCAGCCACCTTCAACGTATTGCTGATAAGCTTGCTTGAAACCATCGGGGGTAGTCACTTTGCCGTCTTCCCACTTACAGCCCTGTTGATCACCAATTTGATTGAGCGGTGCGATGACTTGCTCAGTGAACTTCGCAGCTTCGTTCATGATGGCATCCACCATTTCCAAGCTGGCGTCTTCGTAACCTAAAGCTTGGTAATGTTGTTCACAGTTCAATAATTCTTGCATGACAAACTTCATGTCACGTAGGGGAGCTTTATACTCTGGCATGGGAAGTCCTGTTGTCTGTTTCTCTTTATTATGAACTGGTCAGACTAGCAGTAAATGATAAACAAGGGCAAGTAAAGATCGGACCAGTTTGTTATTTAGGAACAGATAAGTCGACCATTCTTTGATCTTCGTCACACTTAACTACACTGCAACTAAGGAGAAAATCCAAATGAGAGTGACTCGGTTTCTTTGGTTGTTAATCTTGTGTCTTGTGGCGCCTCTGGGGGCGGCAGAGAAAGGTACTATGGTGATCAGTTACATTGATCATCCAAAATCGGCCAATTACTTTAGCCTCATCATTAAGTCCTATAATGATATTGGTTTTCGTGTTGAGCTTGTCAAAATGCCAACGGAAAGACGATTGATGGCACTAGACGAGGGGTTGGTGGATGCCGATTTGATTGCTAGTGCCAACATTTCCAAACGTTTCGATAACTTGGTAAAGGTACACCCGACCATTGGCACCGCTTCGTTGTTTTTGTTATGTCGAGTGGGGCTCAAATGTGATCTGGATTTATTGAAGGATGAAAATGCAACGATATACAGTGGAGGAGGGGCCAAAAACGCGGCGGAAGAGTTATTTAGCCCCGTTAAAGCCAAAATCAAAACACTGGAAATCGAAACCACGTTATTGAAAATGATTGCTTTGGGGCGCATTGATTACTTGCTCTGGCCAGATGTAAAAGGATCACTGGAAGGTGAAGTTAAGCTCAGGATTCAATATATAGAAGTTGGCCAATTGTCGATATTTCATTTTATGCATAAAAAGCATATAGAACATAAACCTGCATTGGAAAAAGCACTAGCGCGAAACCTTAAAATATTAAAAGAAGGTAAAGAGTGAGCACTATTTAAACCCTTTCTTGTTCTCCACTCGTTCTAATGCCATAGTTTCCAAAAACTAAAGGATGTCTTTATGTTCAAATATTTCAGATGTTTACTATTATTTACCGCTGTGTTGACGGGACCGGCGGTTGCCGAAGATCTTCCAACATTTCCTTTTTTAACCGTAACCGGTGAGGCCGAATTAAAAGTAGAGCCCAATAAGGTAGACATAGAGTTTCGGGTTATCGCTTTTGACAAAAACTCCGATAAAGCTCTACAGCAAGTTAATCAAACCGCGCACGACATTACACAGTTTTTATTAGATGAGGGGATTTCCAAAAAGCACATTAGCGCCTACAACATTAGTAAAGATGCTAAACGTAACCGACACAGAGAAAGTTATCAGGAGCTGGAGATATTAGGTTATCAGGTGCAGCAAATATTTAATGTCGAACTGCTGAATCTGGAGGCGTTTGACGAAGTGGTGAACCGACTTTTGGTCACCGATAACATAGAAGGGTTAAACCTAACTTTTGATACGACAGACCGTCAGAAATTGGAAGAAAAACTGGTAGCAAAAGCCGGCAAAGATGCAAGAAAACGAGCCAATAACCTCGCTAAAGGCGTAGGTGTTGATATTCTGAGTGTGTTTGCCGTTTACGAAGAGGGTCGTGGGGGACGTTTTAATTCCGGATTTGATATGGAAAGAGCCGCTGCTTATAGTCTCCATAAGCCGCAAGCTGCATCACTAAATCCACCTCAGTTCATCATTTTAAAAAAGGCCATTAAAGTGATGTATAAAATCGAGGATTAGTTTTGATAAAACAATGGTTGAATAAACAGGTATCCGTTGCGAAAGATACACTAGAAAAAAATTGGCAGGAATTGCAACAAAGTGGCAACAAGTTATTTGAAAGTGCAATCAATGGCCTACCTATTAGCCTTTCGATAGAAAGGCAGGAAGTCAAAAGCATTGAATTCGACGAAAAACACTATTTTGTCGTGCCATATAAAATTTCTGAGCATGGCTTTGCGCTACATTCATTAAGGAATTTACCCAAAGGCGCACCCGAGGTAAACGAATTACCCAAGCGGCGCGTTTTTCACTTTGCCGATGAATACGGTGAAGGCATGTTGCGAACGTTTATGAAGGAACAAGCTGAAGAGAATATAAGCGCCCAAAACAGAACAAACTCTTTACATGAGTTAGCCAATGATATCGATGCCTTGGACAAGAAACTCACCTATGGCATGTTGTTGGTGGGCGGATTAGCCGCTTTAGTTAATCCTCTGGTCGGGGCTGGCATTGCGCTGAAGGCGGTCTTACCTGGCGCGTCTGGGTTGATAAGCAAGTACGGATTACGCCCTGTTGCCGATAAACTCAGTCAAAACCAGCTGAAAAGCGCTATTGAAGATGCAAAACTAAAAGTCGACCAAGATTTTCAGGCGGGTAACACGTTGAGTGTTATTAACCCAATTCTAGTGCATCTAAAACACATGTTGGAGACAAACGAGTCTGAATATGATCCACTCATTGATATAGATTTTTCGTCTGGCTCCATTACCGAGTTGGAAAATGAGCAGTGGCGGTATTTAACGGAAACGGCGATTTGTCATACCTACAAGGAAGTGTACAACAATCAGAGATTACACGATGCCGCACATCTTGGGCCCGAAGATATACGTTGGTTAAAGGTACTTTATGCGAGCCGACAAGATTAGTTTTTCGCAATTTTAATACGGAAGCTAATTCAAGTCAGTCGTGAGTGATAGATCAGGCGACTCTGGAAAGCCGCCTGACACTAGCTATTAATAGCCTGTTTCGTAGCTCATAGATGCACTAAGTGACTCATACGTGAAGTCCTTGTATAGAATCAAGGCAGTTGCATTGTTGTTAGAGTACGCGCGAACTGTTACTGAACACTGAGTGCCACCACTACAATTAGCGCTGCCGCCCCATATAACTTGTTTGATCGGCTTATTTACCCCTGTTAAGTAATATTTACCGCCTGTGGTGTTACCAAAAGAAAAGTCAATAGCGTTACAGTGAGGCGTGCCATTGCCAAAGCTTTGGCCACCGCTTTTAGGATATACGTCACACACTAATTTAGCTGCGAAAGTTGAACCTGCGAATAACGTTGCGCCAATTAGAGTTAATGCTTTTAGTGTTCTTTTCATTGTATTGCTCCTTTTCATTTTCAATGAAGTTGTTGTTGGGTGTCGTATGAGACGGGCACATTAATACATTGCGAATATGCCTTCACAACTGTACGTATAAATTTCTGTACCTGTCCCACAGGCCTTGCTGTACCTGGACTTTGTGCGAAAAATGGCTGTGGATTTTAGAAGGCGAAATAGCTTGAAACGCTTAGGTAGTGCGAAAACTTAACAGGACTTGTGCCAAATAAATGAATTTAGCAATCACTCGTTGTTTTCATTAAGGGTACAGGGAGAACTGTACTTGTTTTGGTCGACTTTGACGAAATCTTCACAACTGAAACATTAAGCTGCTTTTTATTTAGGAGCAGTGTTATGAATCACTTTTTAATAGTGTTGGCAGTGTTGTTTTTGACAGCCTGTCAGCCTGACCACCTTGAGATATTTCCGCCTTTAGAGTCTGAGTCGTTACTGGACAAAAAATTCACTGTCGCGCAGTTGCACGAAGACATTGATTATTTAGTCAAAGGGGCGAAAGAGCGTCACCCGAATTTATTTGGTTACGCAAATGAAGCCGTACTACACGGATATGTTGAAAACGTAAAAAAACAAATCACCAAGCCGATGACCAGACTGGAGTTTTATCGTTTTGTTGGTCAAATCACTCACAAATTTAACGACGGACATGCCATTTTATTGTGGCCTTATCCGGAGTTTTCTGCGTTGGAAAAAACCGAGCACAAACCCTTCCCCTTCGATATTTCTGTGACAAAAGATGGATCGGTTATGTTGAAACATGATTATGAAAATGTGCGCGGAGAATCGTTAGCGGCAGGCACACAAATTACTCATATTAGTGGTCGTGAGGTAACTCAGTTAATGACCAAGTTGCAAACATACGCAGGAGGTGAAACGGCACTTTTAAGACAACAGTTTGTGGCCAGCCGATTTCCACTATTTTTATGGGCAGTAACGGGCATGGTAGACGAATTTGAACTGCAATTACTTGTTGAAAATGAGCCCGTTGCTTTCGAAGTTAGCGCTAAACATAAGTGGAAGAAAAAAGAGTCGATGTTGTCAAAACAAGGAGCTCAAGGTGAATCGTTTTATTACAAGCAACTTAACGCTAAAACCGGGTTTCTGTACGTCGGACATTTTGATATTGATCCTGACGAGTTTGAAACATTTGTTGATCGCAGTTTTGCTCAAATTAAGGCTCAAGGCATAAAAAATTTAATTGTGGATGTTCGGGATAATACAGGTGGAAACACGGATACGGTGACATACCTTTCCAGACATCTGGCCGACAAGCCCTTTCGTCTGGTGTCAAAATTAACTGAAAAGTTAAACTCTGATAATCGCGGCCTGTTCAATTATAAGGGCGAAGTTGGCGAAATGATTGAGACAGAGTGGGATGACTGGGAAAAACCGGTTAAAGAAAATGTCAGGTTTACTGGTAAGACTTATTTGCTGATCAGCCCGGTCACCTACTCGGCAGGGATAGTTTTTGCGACCACTTTAAAAGATAACAAGTTTGCAACTTTGATTGGCCAGGAGACTGGTGGCTATGCCAATCAAACGGCACAAGGCAATCTTTTTAATCTACCGCATAGTCAACTAAGGGCGTATATTACTACTCGATTATTGGTTAGGCCCAGTGGTGATACCCGCGTAACTGGTGTGATCCCGCATTTTGTGACGGAAATGACTCAGCAGAGCCTTGAATCGTCTACCGATGTTGAGGTTGAAAAGGCGCTGGAGCTAATTAGTCACGCTAACTAAATTAGGAGTTATGATGGAAAAGCACTCAGTGCTGGTGGTTGAAGATTCGGTTGATATTGCCAGCCAGCTTTGTGACTTCCTACAAGACAATGGTTTTGTTGTCGATTATGCGCAAACGGGCGGACAGGCACTGGCGCTGCTGGAAAGCCAAAATTTTGATTTAGTTATTTTAGATTTAACGCTGCCTGACTGTGATGGCATAACCTTGTGTGGTGAAATCAAGCGTAAGAGTGACGTCAATATTCCCATATTGATGTTAACTGCACGCGATAGTTTGGACGACAAGCTAAAGGGCTTTACCGCGGGAACCGACGACTACCTAACTAAGCCATTTGCATTGGAAGAGGTATTGATGCGATGTTTGAGTTTATGTCGGCGCAATACGTTGCATCAGGACAAAACGCTGACTCTGGGAGATTTATGTTTGGAACCGTTGGCGCATAAAGTGACCCGGCAAGGACAGGATGTACATTTATCGGCTACTGAATTTTCCATCTTAAAAATACTGTTTGAATCTTACCCTAATGCGGTGAGTAAACGTCAGTTAACTAATAGGATTTGGGGCGAGGATGCGCCCTCGACAGATGTCTTAAGAAGCCATATCTATACTTTGAGAAATGCGGTGGATAAGCCATTTTCAGAGCCTATGATCAAAACGGTACATGGCATAGGTTTTAAACTCGAGGTGTCGAATGGACATTAACTGGGCGAGCCAGTCGGGCAACATTCAACAAACGGTAAGCCGATTTTTTGTGGTGTTTACCTTAGTTTTGGCTGCCTGTTACAGTTTTTTGATCCTGGCCTATTCATGGTTGGTGGAAGACAACATTTTTAATCGTCTGGTCATGAATGAAGCCCATTATGTTGAACAGTCTTTTAAAGACACGGGAGTAGTATCGAAACCCCGAGTTAGCTACATGACGCTGCACGCAGGTTGGAACTCATTGCCACAGAAAGTCCAAGAGCAGTTTCAGAACAAACCTAGTCAGGTGGAGTTTTTGTTAGACAGTGGTGAGACTCTGCACATTCAGTTGCTGAAACTCGGTGATACGGATTATGTTTTGGCTGCGAAAGTTGCTGAGTTTGAAGTGAGTCGAGATTATTTACCTCACGTCACGGGTTATCTTCTTTTTATTATTTTGGCCTTATCACTGGCTGCGCTGTTTGTGGCTTGGAAGGTTGCATTCAGGATCACGGCACCAATTCAAAGGCTGGCGACGGAAGTTAGTGTCGTTGGAGATGGCTCAGTGGCCGAAGGGTTTTCCGATTCTTTTCCCAATAACGAAATTGGCTTTTTAGCCAAAAGCATAGAAACCAATGTATTGAAATTACAAGCCGCGATGGCTAGAGAAGTGAATTTCACTAAAGACGTGAGTCACGAACTCAAAACGCCCATCACTGTACTGAAAAACCTTCAATCACAAATAAAACAGGGGCAAGTCTTGCAGGAGCGTCAGCTACAACAATTTGGTGATTCTGTGTTAGCACTGGAGCAAATGACGCAGACTTTGCTGGCACTGGCAAGAAACGAGTCTGCAAAAACGATAGATACGGATTTAGTCGAATTGTTGGAGTCCTGTTTATTGTCCCACCATGGTTTGAACCATACTCAAAAAGGCCAGCAAATAGAGGTGGTGACCGACTGGCCTGACACTTATCGAATTCCAACAAACCCACAGTTAATGGAAATTTTGCTCAACAATGTCTTATCCAACGCTGTGAATTATGCATCGGAAAGCAAGTTAAACATTACCCTCAAGGAACACTCTTTATCATTTGAAAATACGTTTGATCAGGCTCCACTTAACGCCATTGAAAAAAGCGGTGTGAAAGGTAAACAAAGCCACGGTATTGGTCAGGGTCTGAGTTTGATACAGCGAATCTGCCAACAGTTTAACTGGCAATTTCAGGTTGAACAAAGCCAACATAAGTTTCGACTGACCATTAACTTATCTGCTCCTGATTAGATCTTCACAAAACCTCGACACATTATAAGTAATCATAACTCCAACTTGATTTGAAACTATCTGTTGGAGAAATTTATGAAAAAACTGTTGTTAGTGATCTGTCTTTTGTTTACGGGATTATCTATCGCCAAAACAAATGACAAAATTTTGATGTTAGTCTCGGCTCACGGTGGTGAGAGCCAACCTGCATTGAATTATGACTTAGAGGAGTTGGCACAAGCGTATTTGGTACTAACCGATAATGGTCTTGATGTTGACATTGTGAGTCCCGAAGGAGGCCCTGTGTATGTTCACAATAAAAAAGACGACTTGCCCTATATGCAGACCTTCAAGAAATCGACGTTAGGTCTAAAAAAGCTTAACAAAACGTTAGCGGCAAATGCAGTAAACCCTTGGTTGTATGACGCTTTATTCATTGTCGGTGGCGACGGTGCAATGTTTGACTTGCCTATCCACACCGCGACACAAAAACTCATTACACACTTTGCACAAAATGCTCACCCTGTGGCAGCTGTCTGTCATGGTCCCGCTGCTTTAGTTAATGTAAAAGGCAAAGATGGCAAACCATTTATTGCAGGTAAACAGGTGAACAGTTTTACCAGAGCGGAAGATAATGCATTTAGTTCTGACGTTATGGGTCAGTTTCCATTTGTACTGCAAGATAAATTAGAGCAAGTTGGGGCGACATTCGTATCTAATCGACCTATGTTGCCCTATGTCGCGATTTCAGAAAATTTGATCACGGCGCAAAATCCCATGTCGGTTCCGGGAGCCGTCGATGCCTTATTGTTAAAACTAGGTAAAACGCCAAAACCGCGTAAACTATTTAAAGATGAAGCAACGATGAAGTTGATTTCAATGGCGAGAAACATGGGGACCAGTGTTATCGATGTTGCGCTTGCGCAGTCGCCGGAAAAATACAACTTGCAATATCTGGCCCTGTACGGTTTTTACAGTTATGGCTTAGCTGAAACGAAAGCGGAGAAGTTAAAAGAGCTCACGATTAAAGCGACGATTCAGAATCACTTTAATCATCCGCATTATATGGCGTCGTTGATTAAGGCTTATGCTGAACAAAAACAAATGAGTAATGCGTCTAAGTTGCTTAAACAGATGGAAAATACTTACCCAGAGTTCGAAGGGTTAGGTGAACTTAGATCCATTATTTTACCAAATATTCACTCGTAACCTGTTAAGGTATTGGAAATAACTTTGCAGGGGAAAGCGAGTGAAGATTTTATTGATCGAGGACCACATACAGTTGGCCAACCAGTTAGTCGAGTTTCTTTCTGGCCACGGTTGGGTTGTTGAACATGTCGCGAAAGGACAGTTAGGTATTCAGTTGGCCTTAGAGCAGGAATACGATTTGGTCATTCTGGATCTGGGGCTACCAGACATGGACGGCACCGAAGTGTGTCGTCAAATCAAAACTAAGTCCCAAGTTAATGTTCCAATATTGATGTTAACGGCCAGAGACGCGTTTAACGATAAAGTCACAGGTTTTGATGTTGGCGCTGACGAGTACCTAACTAAGCCATATGATCTTCGCGAACTGGCGTTACGCTGTCAGGTTCTGACACGCCGTCGTTCTCTTTTTCAGCAGCAAACAATTACATTAGGGCCGTTGGAGTTAGACCTTAACGAGTCAAAAGCCTATCGAGAACAACAAGCATTAACGTTAAATAAAACGACTTTCACTATTTTAAAAGTGCTGGCAGAAGCGCACCCAAAACCAGTGAGTCGTTCCAGACTCATTTTTGAATTATGGGGCGATGAGCCACCGGAGACGGATGCACTTAAGTCGCACATTTATAACTTGCGTGTAGCTCTGGATAAGTCGTTTGAAACGGCATTGTTAAAAACGGTAACCAGTGTGGGTTATAAGCTGGAGTTACCATGAACTGGTTAAGAACCAGCATTAAACGACGTGTATTTGCGCTTCTAAGTGGTTTAGCGTTAACCCTGTTTGTCAGTTATAGCGCAATTTCAATCATGGTGGCCTATATCGTCGAAGATACGGTTATCAATCAAGTCGCCAAAGTTGAGGCAAGATCTCTACAAAAACAATACGAGCTAACGGGTTCCTGGCAAACCAGTAGTGAGTATTTTCAGATTTATGACGATCTGGAAAAGATGCCACCTGATTACCAAGCGCAAATCATCAATCCGAATGATGAAAGAGAGATTTTCACAAACACTGGCCGTCATTTTCATTTTTTGATCATGCAATTAGGAGAAAAGCAGGTTTATCTCCTGGCCGAAGTCACCCAGCTCTTAGTTGTGTCGAATATGTCCGGGGCGATACTAATTATGACGTCGTTAGGACTTATTGTGACGTTTTTCTTAACCATTTATGTGACTTATAGAATCAGTACCAAAACCGTCAAACCCGTTACCGATTTGACTGACGCAGTTCGACAGCTGGATTCAAAAACGAACAAGTTGCCTAATGAACTCTTGGCAGCGCCGGATGAAATCGGGTTTTTAGCCAAAAGTCTGCAACAGTCATTTGATCAACTCACAACCGCATTGGAGCGGGAAAGCGAATTTACCCGCGATGTCAGTCATGAGCTTCGTACCCCAGTAACGGTAATGAAGAACATGTTACAATTGAATGCTGGCAAACCAATGACGGCAGGCCAGCAGGCAACAATGCAACAACAACTGGACACCCTAAATAGTCAAATCACAGGTTTGCTTGCGCTTGCCCGCGCAGAGTCAGTCAACGTCAAATCGGTAAAAGTAGTAACCGCAGTGGAAGAGGCGGTTATGTCATTGGACGAGTTGATCCAGTCGCAGAACTTTGAAATCGAAGTTGATATTCCTTATTCGATGGATGTTGCCGTTAATCCACACTTGTTTAACCTGCTAATTATTAACTTGTTGGAAAATGCGATGAAACACGCCAGTGAACCCAAGTTATCGGTTCAAGGCAAAGCTAAGCAGTTAATATTTAGTAATCCGAGTTGTGGCAAGGTAGACAATTCAATCATGTTAAAAGCGCAAAAAGGCAATAAAAGTGAAGGATTAGGTCAGGGCTTGTTTTTAGTGTCACGTATACTGGATAAAATGGGGTGGCAATACAATCTAGGCAAATCGTCTGAGCAATTTAGTTTGCAGCTGGATTTTGCTGCCGAAGATAAAGCAAGTCGTAATACCAATTCGGGTAAGTAATTGGTCATTCAGCGAGATGTAAAAGCTTTTCAGGCAAGGCATTGATTGTAGAGAATGGTCATTCCCTTTTCAAAATCAATAAGGACAATATGCTCCTGCATTGT
>Ga0213830_1000321_pt1 | contig 39962 bp, 29 predicted proteins | sample SWATP11_FD_161661 | JGI IMG/M metagenome (GOLD analysis project Ga0213830, IMG submission 161661) | Coastal seawater microbial communities from Marineland, Florida, United States - SWA TP1 #1 | ecosystem: Environmental > Aquatic > Marine > Coastal | place: USA: Florida | collected 2016-08-06 | reverse complement strand
TGGTTGATGTGGGCCTGAGCAATATTGCCAATTCGAAATTGCTTGATGTCATCCGCAAGGTCAACTGCTTTGGCATCTCTCTGGTCAAGCTTGATATTCGCCAGCACAGTGAATTTCACGATCAGGCGATGAGTGAAATCACAGAGGCGCTAGAACTGGGCAAATACCTAGAGTGGAGTGAGCAGGAAAGACAGGCCTTCTTACTAAGGGAGCTTAACAACAAACGCCCCTTGTTGCCCGATACTAAATGGTCTGAGCAAACCCAGGAAGTACTCGACACCTTTGCCATGATTGCCAATCAGCCCAAAGAGGCATTGGGCATATATATTATTTCCATGGCCAGTCAGGCGAGCGATGTTTTACTGGTTAACCTCTTGCTAAAGGCCCATAACCTGGGTTGGCATATGCCGATAGCGCCCTTGTTTGAAACCCTGGGCGATCTTAACCATGCGCCCGCCGTTATGGATAGCTTACTGGACTGCCAGCAATACCTGCAGCGCTGTCAACACAGGCATTATGTCATGATAGGCTACAGCGACTCAGCCAAGGATGCCGGTGTACTGGCGGCGGCATGGGCGCAATATCGTGCCCAGGAAGCCCTGGTGGAGGTTTTTTCCCGCAAAGAGGTTGAGCTGAAATTATTCCATGGCCGTGGCGGCACCATAGGACGAGGCGGCGGGCCTGCACATGCGGCCATAGCATCACAGCCGCCGGGCACACTTAACGGAGGCTTGCGAGTGACCGAACAGGGGGAAACCATACGCTATAAGTTCGGTTTGCCACGATTGGCGGTGCGCAGCCTGCACCTGTATGCATCGGCGATATTAGAAGGCCTGATTTTGCCGCCGCCACAGCCAAAAGACGATTGGCGGCAGTTAATGGACACTATGGCTAAAAACAGCTGCAAGGCCTACCGCAGCTATGTGCGTGACCGAGACGAGTTTGTCACTTACTTTCGCCAGGCGACACCCGAGCAAGAGTTGTCTTCATTGCCTCTGGGCTCTCGTCCCAGTAAGCGAAAAAAAGATGGCGGCATAGAGTCCTTGCGGGCCATTCCCTGGATATTCGCCTGGAGTCAAAATCGCCTTATGGTGCCCAGTTGGTTGGGTTTGGGGCAGGCCATCGCTCAGCAACTTGATAGCGACAGAGACACCATAAACGAAATGCTTGCTCAGTGGCCCTATTTTAAGTCGCGTATTTCACTGACCGAAATGGTGTATCTAAAGTCCAATTCGAAAGTCGCAGAACTTTATGATCAGGCCCTGGTGGAAAGTGGCCTGCAAGGCTTGGGCAGGGAGTTGCGAGTACAGCTTCAGCATGACATTGACGCCATGTTATTACTTTTAAATCAGCAAAAACCGCTTGAAAAAGACCCTTGGAATGCCAGCTCATTTGAATTGCGTCAACCCTATTTAATGCCTTTGCACCTAATGCAATTGGAAGCCTTAAAACGCCTGCGCGCTGCACAAGATAATCAGGCAGATAACAAGGCGTTGGAGAAGCTGCTGATGTTGACCATGGCGGGTATTGCCACGGGATTACGAAATACGGGATAAAACCAGCCGTTTATACTGAACGTTTTTTCGGCCAAGGGGTCTGAGTTTAGTGATTCACTATAATAATGGATAAGGAAAGCGTTTATGAAGTTATTGCACCGGATATTATTACAACTGGCTTTACTGGCCACGGCGATTTTCTGTTTATTTGCTGGCGCAGCGTCAGGGGCCGTGACTTTTATTGTGCTAGGGGCGGCAATGGAAGTCTTGTTCTGGTTGCAGTTAATACCAACTCGAAAGGTCAAAGAGTTGTAAATGTGAAGCATTAAGTTAGTGTGAAAACCATGAAAAGGCTAATAATCATCTTACCAATAATGCTTCTTGCTGCCTGTAGCAAGAATGTTATATGCATGGACGAAAGCCCGGCATGTGGTGTTGTCAATGGGGTTAAACTAGTTACCGATATAGTGATTAATACACCGTCATCAAAGAAGTGTCATGAGATGACGGGCGAGAAAAAGCAGCGCTGCATCGAGCAGGTTGAGGCCGTTAAGGCAGCCATTGCCAGACAAAATAAACAATAAACTGTTATTTTCTTTACGGTGCGTTTTGCCAAAAACGCCGGAGCCAATAACCTTCCTTTAATCGGCATTTATGCCTTATTGCTCAACTTCTTTACACCATCGCTTGGGTGGATTTATTGCTGGTACTGGTCAAGAAGAGCAAGGTTTGGGCTAAAACAGGCAGGATAAGCAGCCAAAAGAAGGAGAGTCTATCCCGGTTTTGCCGGCCTGCTTTTTTTCTGTCCCTTGTTATTGCCCTGACCAAACTGGTTGTCGCTAAAACGGGTCAGGCCCTGTTTACCCTTATTTGAAGGCTTCTTGCCATAACTGCGTTTTTGCCCGGGTGATGTTTTATGACCGGAAGCATTGTTTTTTCCTTTGCCCTTGTTTCTATAGTGTTGCTTGTTTTGCTCACCTCGGGTTTCTTGTGGCACCAGGCAACCGGGCTTATTGCCGATCAGTTTTCTTGCCAGCCCCATCTTGGTCAGGGCTTCACGTATGATGGGCCAGTTCGCCGGATCATGGTAGCGCAATATCGCCTTATGCAGGCGGCGTTGTATGGTGCCCTTGGGTACCGGAACCCTGTCGTTCACTTTCTTGATGTTTTTCAGTGAGTCGATTTCCGTGTGATACAGGGTTGTGGCATTGGCCAGCGGCGACGGGTAGAAGTTCTGTACCTGATCCAGCTTGAAATCATTTTCCTTTAACCAGAGTGCCAGGTTGACCATGTCCATGTTGGAGGTACCAGGGTGGGCAGAAATAAAATAGGGGATCAGGTATTGCTTCTTGCCCGCCTGCTTGGAGTAATGGTCAAACATTTGCTTGAACTTGTCATAGCTGCCCATGCCTGGCTTCATCATTTTATTGAGCGGGCCTTCTTCGGTGTGCTCTGGGGCAATCTTGAGATAACCACCAACATGGTGGTTGGCCAGCTCTTTAACATATTCGGGATCTTCAACCGCCAAGTCATAGCGCACGCCAGAGGCGATCAGGATTTTCTTGATGCCCTTAATTTTTCTTGCCCGCCTATACAGCTTGATGGTTGGTGCATGGTCGGTATCTAAATGGCCGCAAATGGTCGGCCAGACACAGGAAGGCTTGCGACAGGTCGCCTCAGCCTTTTCACTCATGCAGCCGAGCTTATACATGTTGGCGGTAGGGCCGCCTAGGTCAGAAATCACGCCGGTAAAGCCGGGTACCTTGGCCTTGATATCTTCGATTTCATTGATAATGGAGTCTTCCGAACGGCTCTGGATAATCCGCCCCTCATGCTCAGTGATGGAGCAGAAGGTGCAGCCGCCAAAACAGCCGCGCATGATATTGATGGAGGTCTTGATCATCTCATAGGCGGGAATTTTCGCCTTGCCATATGTTGGGTGTGGTACGCGCTGGTAGGGCAGGCCAAAGACAAAGTCCATCTCTTCTTCCGAGAGCGGCTTGGCGGGTGGATTTAGCCAGACACTTCTGTCGCCGTGCCTTTGCATCAGCGGCTTGGCGGAAGTGGGGTTCACTTCCTGATGGAAAATACGTGAAGCATGGGCATAGAGTACCTTATTATCCTTGACCTGCTCATAGGTGGGCAGGTTGATATAGGTGGTCAGCCAGGGCTTCTTTTTATCCGGCCAGGTTTTATTTCTATGATCGGACAGCGTAATGGCCTGGGGCGTTTGTGTTATATCTTTGGCAGGTTCGATTGTTTCAACGGCACTGGTTGTTGAGCACTTGCCAGGCGTCATCTCTTCATAGGGGCTGGCAATGGGGTCAATCTTGCCGGGCTTGTCGATACTGCGTGAGTCTATGCCCTGCCAGCCGGGCAGGGCCTGCTTGGTGATAAAGGCGGAGCCGCGCACGTCGGTAATGGTTTTTACTTCTTCTCCGGCGGCAATGCGGTGGGCGATCTCCACCAGCGGACGTTCGGCATTGCCATAGAGCAGTATGTCGGCCTTGGCGTCAAAAAGCACCGAGCGGCGCACTTTATCAGACCAGTAGTCATAATGGGCAATCCGGCGCAAACTGGCTTCAATGCCACCGATCACAACGGGCACGCCCTTATAGGCTTCCTTACAGCGCTGGGTATAGGCGGCGACCGCGCGATCCGGGCGTTTGCCTCCTTCATCATTCGGGGTATAGGCATCGTCATGGCGCATCCTGCGCTCAGCTGTGTAGCGGTTGATCATGGAGTCCATATTACCGGCGGTAACCCCGAAAAACAGGTTGGGCTTACCCAGCTGCATAAAGGCATCTTTGGAGTGCCAGTTGGGCTGGGCAATAATACCTACCCTAAAGCCCTGCGCTTCCAGCATACGGCCAATGACTGCCATGCCAAAGCTGGGATGATCGACATAGGCATCGCCGGTGACAATAATGATGTCACAGCTGTCCCAGCCCAGTTCGTTCATTTCCTGACGTGTCATAGGCAGAAATGGTGACGAGCCATAGCATTCGGCCCAGTACTTGGGGTAATCGAAAAGTGCTGTTTGCTGTGTGGAAATCATAAATCTGCCTATGTTTGTAACCATTGCGCCGGTTGCATAAAGCCTTCATGACAGCGCGGCGCGCGATTATACCAGTTTACGCCTACAGCCGCTACTTAAGGGGCATTTTAGGCATATTGGTCTTAATTATCTGGCCACTGGCCGCGTTGGATTACACATTGGTGATGACTAATTTTATTATTTGCATTGCTAATCACCAGGTGCCTTAGTATAAATAGGCGCAACATAATAAAAGCCTCTTAATAGAGCCCATTAATAGATAACTAGAAATCTCTTATGAAATTACAACTACTTGCTGCCGTGATAGGGCTTTCCTTATCGGCCTGTGTTTCCACTCAATCGACTAGTTCTACATCGCCCGATGCCGGTGCCCAGGTGATCGAGCGGGTTTATGCCAAGGCACCGATAGGCCTTAGTAATCCGGATAAGATCACCCTTGAACAAATCATGGCAGACCCCGACTGGCTGGGGCGAGCGCCCGAGTCCTGGTATTGGGGTGACGACAGTCAGACCGTGTATTACCAGCGCAAACAGGAAGGTAACCCACTTAGAGACTTGTTCCGAAAAGAACTGGCAACAGAGGGCAATGGTGAGCAGGTGAAACTGGCACAGCTGCATCTTGCTTCAGACAGGTTTGCGGTAAAAAACCAGGCCGGCACCCATGAGGCCTATAGCTTTAAGGGCAATGTTTTTGTTAAGGACTTGGCTTCCGGCCAGGTCAGGCAGCTGACTCACACCTCGGCCAGTGAAAACTCTGTGATGTTTTTAAATGATGGCAATGTCGCCTACCGGGTCGGTAATGTGTTTTATGCGCATGATCTGGAAAATAATCAGGTCCGTGAACTGGCCAACCTGGTGTTAAAAGATGATCCAGATGCCGATGATGCACAGGAGTCGTATCTGGCACAGGAACAAAAACAGCTGATTGACTATATTGCGCTTCAGCACAGGAATAAGGAATTACGCAAGCAAGAGGCAAGGGCGTTAAAACTGCGCAACGCCACCGTGACAGATACTCATTATTATCTGGGCAAGGGCAAAAAACTGGTGCATGCCAGCCTGTCGCCCGCCGGTGATAAGCTGCTTATCAGCCTGGCCGATAACAAATCCAGCCGTGCCAAGACGGATATCATGCCCAACTATATCACCAAGGACGGCAATATTGCCGCCGAGAAGGTTAGGGCACGTGTCGCCAATAACAGAAAGTACCAGGAAAGCCTGATACTGATTGATTTATTGGCAAAGAAACAAATTCCACTTTCCTACGATACCCTGCCGGGTTTTGATGAAGATGTCCTGGCCGAGGTGCGCAAGGAAAATTATGCCCGTGACGATGTTATCTACCAGTCAAAGAAGGCGTCAAGAAATATTCATGTTATGTTCGCCAGAAACCCGATCCAGTGGCAACAAAATGGCCAGCAAGTGGCCCTGATGCTGGAAGCCTGGGATAACAAGGACAGGTGGATAGCGACCCTGGACTTTGATAAGGGCGAACTGGCTGCTCAGCACCGCCTGCACGATGATGCCTGGGTAAACTATGCCTTTAATGAATTTGGCTGGCTGGATAAGTCAGACAGCCTGTATTATTTATCGGAAGAGAGCGGTTACGCCCACCTTTATGTGAAGCCAATCAATGGCAAGAGCCGGGCATTGACCTCGGGTCAATTTGAGGTGAGCAACCTGACCCTGTCTGAAGATGAAAGCACACTTTACTTTAAGGCGAATAAAAAGCATCCCGGCATCTATGAAATTTACTCGGTAGATGTTCAATCTGGACAAAATACCGCCTTGACCGAGCTAGGTGGCATGAATGATTACCAGCTCAGCCCAGACGAGTCCAAGCTTTTGATCGAACATTCCGAAGTCACCATGCCGCCAGAGCTGTATGTGAAAAATATCAAAGCAGGGGCAGGTGCCGAACGTATTACACATACAGTTTCTGAAGAGTTTTTACGCATGCCCTGGTCGGCGCCGACGGTAGTGGCGATTGACTCGAGTTATCAGGATGCGCCTGTTTATTCAAAGGTGTATTTGCCGAAAGACTTTGATAAAACCAGTGACAAAAACCGTGCCGTGATGTTCAGTCATGGTGCCGGCTATTTGCAAAACTCACACCTGGGCTGGTCAGGCTATTTCCGCGAGTTTATGTTCCATAGCATGCTGGTGCAGCAGGGCTATGTGGTGATCGATATGGACTACCGCGCTTCCAAGGGCTATGGCCGCGACTGGCGTACCGCCATCTATCGTCACATGGGCAAGCCGGAGGTGGAAGATATGCGTGACGGCGTAAACTGGCTGGTGGAAAACGCCAATGTCGACCGTAACCGCATAGGTACCTATGGCGGCTCCTATGGCGGATTCTTGACTTTGATGTCAATGTTTACCGCCCCTGACTTGTTCCAGTCGGGCTCGGCGCTACGCCTGGTATCGGACTGGGCTTACTATAACCATGGCTATACCTCCAATATCCTGAATACGCCGGAAGACGATGCCATTGCCTATGAGCGCAGCTCGCCAATTTACTTTGCCGAAGGCCTGGAAAAGCCGTTACTTATCAATGCCCCCATGGTGGACGACAATGTCTTTTTCGAAGATTCGGTACGCCTGGTGCAGCGTTTGATCGAGCTGGAAAAACAGGACTTTGAAACCGCGATTTACCCTGTGGAGCCGCATGGCTTTGTTCAGCCCAGCTCCTGGCTGGATGAATACCGCCGGATATATAAGCTGTTTGAGTCTACGCTTTAAAAGCTTATAGGATAATAAAGCCGTCATTGTGACGGCTTTATTTTTGGACCTAATTAATGTTGGGTGGACTTTTAATTATACCAATTGAAATAAATAATTGACCAACTTAGAGCTTCATTAGCGCGCTTAGAACAAACCAAATGAGTCAAGCATAGTCATTCTATGTTTTATTTATTTGGTGAAGTTATCAGTGCGCTAATGAGCTCCCAAGGGCGAGTTTAAAAGGCTTATAAGCTGCGTTATTGATTTTGATAAGGGAATAACCATTACCTGCAATCAATGCCTTGCCTCTAAGCCTTTTAATTCTCGCTAAGTGATCAATTATTTAATTCACTTGGTATTAGAATTAAATTTGAAAGATCAACAGGCTCTAGATTAACTGTTACTATAGTGGCTATTTTCTTACTAACATATTCTAACTTAAGGTACAGATGTGATTAGAGTCTCACTACTTTGTCTTACATTTTTTATGTCGTTTCAACTACTGGCAGTCGACATCAAAGGGCAATATATTCAACCCAATAACCTGTCTCCCAAGGTGCGCATAGAAACTTCGATGGGAAATGTCATTCTTGAGCTTGACCGCTTTAGGGCAAAAATGACGGTGAATAATTTCCTGGGTTATGTGGCACGGGGCCAGTACGACAAGACAATGATCCACCGCGTGGAAGAAGGATATTTGATCCAAGGCGGCGGCTTTTTGGCAGACTACAGGGAAATAGAGCCAGATGATCCTGTTTTTAACGAGTCAGGCAATGGCTTAAAAAACAGGGAAGGCACCATTGCCATGGCCAAGCAGTTAAATGATGCGCATTCTGCCACCAGCCAGTTCTTTTTTAACCTCAATGACAACTCTAACTTAAACCCCGGCAGTTCCTGGGGCTATGCCGTTTTTGGCGAAGTAGTAGAAGGTTACGACGTACTTGAAGCCATGTCACAGGTAGAAGTGGGTTATAGCGACAAGCTGGGTTACCCAACCGTGCCTAAAAAAATGATCACCATCATCAGAATGGTCATTCTTGATGAGGAGTAATTTTTACTCCTATTAAATTTTGCTTAGCTCTACCTACAACTCATATTGTGGTAATTAAAATCAGAGGGTTAACTTGTGCAAATAAGAGCGGACTTTGGCTTAAACTCTTTTTATAAGAGTTTAAGCATTTTTATATAAGGCCAATACTGCCATAAGCAGCCATCAAAGCGCTCAGCTCAAATATGCTTGAACTGGATCTGAGATTATAAATAATTATTCCGAAAATGCTTAAAATTGATACAAACGTTTTAAGGTGCTACTTTTAATATACGAATAAAAATAACAATTAATCGCAGGACGCATGAATTTTTTTACCGAATTAAAACGTCGTAACGTATTTAAAGTAGCCAGTGTTTATCTGGTGACTAGTTGGGTATTGTTGCAAATCATTGCCGTTATTACACCGGCCCTACAATTGCCAGCTATGTTCGCAACTATTGCGACCGTTATACTGGGACTCGGTTTTCCCTTAGTTTGTATTTTCGCATGGGCATTTGAATTAACCCCAGAAGGTATGAAATTTACAAAAGATGTCGATGAAAATGAATCTATTCGCCATGAAACCGGACAAAAAATAAATGCATTGCTGATGGTTGCAACCACTCTGTTATTGGGTTTCATCATCTATGATAAGTTCTTTACCTTTCAAATAGACGAAGACATAGAGTTATCCATAGCTGTATTACCGTTTCAGGATATGAGTCCAGACGGCTCACAAGAATACTTTGGTGACGGCATTGCCGAAGAGATTTTAAATTCATTGGCACGGCTAAACAAAATGTTGGTGATATCTCGGACCTCGTCTTTTAAGTTTAAAAACAAAAATGATGATATCCGAAAAATCGGCGAGTTATTAAATGCCAATTATGTGTTGGAAGGCAGTGTTCGCAAAGACAAGGATATGGTGCGCATTACCGCGCAGCTTATCGAAGTAAAGTCAGGCGTGCACCTTTGGTCACAAACCTACGACAGAGAACTGAAAAGTATTTTTTCATTGCAGGATGAGCTGACTTACGCCATTACCCAGGCATTAAAACTGAACTTATTACCTGAAGATATAAAAACGGACAATGGCATGACTGCCAATCAACATGCCTATGATTTATTTCTTAAGGGGAGAAATCTTGGCTACCAACGCAACGCTACGGCCATCAAGCAGGCAATCCACTATTTAAATCAGGCCATTGAACTGGATCCTGAATTTTATCTGGCAAAGGCACAGTTATTATTTGTCCACCAGCTGTCAATTAGGTATGCAGGTGTTGAACAAAAGGTAGCCAGCGATGCCATGACAGATTTGTATCACCAACTTACAGCAACCAATCAGAACTTCCCGTTGAAAACCGCAGCCAAGGCGCAACATCTTTATCAGGTGCTTAATAAGCCAGAGCTCGCCTCAAGTTTGTTCGCCATTGCCAAACAACAAGCACCTTCTGATTCCATCATCAATAATGCCTCACTCTCATTTAGCATTTTTAGTAACAAGCTCACCATGAAAGCTATGGTTAAAGAACGCTTAGTATTCGATAAAGTCAACCCCATGGATGAAGTGAACTTGGCAAACCTTATTATTTACAACTACTGGCTTGGTGATAAGCAAAAAACAGAGGAGCTCCTCGCCCGTCTAGAAAAACAATCCCCTTTGCATTCACTGAATGCGGCAATGCAAGTACGCCATTTAGTTATCCAGCAACCAGCCGCCGCTTTGGAATATTTAGACAATTTTATGGGAGAGCTGGCTCCTGAAACTAAAATTCGGCATATAGAATTATTACTGACTATGGGAAGGGTTAAACAAGCTGCAGAGGTGTTAGCGCAATATATTCACCAGCATCCAGCCAGTATTGATACGTATTTGGAGAGCTATGCTCATATTTTGTATGAAATACAAAACCACCCAACAGGTTACCCTGATGTGCAGGAGCAACTCAATAACCTGCCATTTACCGATCAGGCTAAAAATAATGCCGGACAAATGGTAAATTTATTGAATGGTCACTGGGATACATTTATCAAAGACATGGATGAACAGAATTTAGATACTAATGCAATGCTGGCTCTGTTTAGAGAAGACTTCGCTGGTAGTGGCTTCGCTAGAGCTTTTGTTTATGCCATCATAAAAAAGGTACAGGGTGATGGCCAGTACGCAACCGCTCTGTTAACTGATAATCTAGTACAATCTATAGTACTTCAATGCCAAGAATCCCAAATTTATGTAGGAATCTGTCCAGCGACTTTATACCTGGCTGATACTTATGATATCAACGAATTGTTGTCCTATACCAAAGCAAACCTGGAAGGTAGCTATCTTGGCCATTTTGAGAAGCGTTATCTACTCTCTTCCCCCTATTGGTATATGCTCCATGGTCACCCCGAGTTTAAAGCCATGGCTGAGGATTATTTAGACAATACTTTTAGAAGGTGGCGGGAACAAAAGTTAGCCAGTAATCTTACTGATTAAATAATTTGAGTTGGCCATTGTCATTCCTTTCAGCACAATGCCTGTCTATTTAAGAAATACTGTTGCTGCTCTAAAAATGTCTTCCCCAAGTTATACCAAGTGAATTAATTAATTGATCACTTAGCGAGAGTTAAAAGGCTTAGAGGCAAGGCATTGATTGCAGAGAATGGTTATTCAGGACAATTGCTCCTGCATTGTCTAATTACCTACATCCATGTAGGGCCCTTGTCAAAATCAAAACGTAAGCATATAAGCCTTTTAAACTCGCCCTTTGGGCGCTCACTAGCAAGCTGATAACATCACAAAATGAATGAAATATAGTAATAAATTTTGTTTGTTATAAGCTCGCTAATGTAGCTCTAAGTTGGTCAATTTATTATTTCAATTGGTATTAATTATTGAGCCTTTTGTTTTTCCGGATATGGGGCATTTTACCCTGCCATTTGGCGAGTATCTTTTGATAGGTACCGTCCTGGTGAATTTTCCTTAGTGAAGACCTGAGCTTGTCAATGATGGCTTGATCAGTATTTAGGCTGCAGGCAAAGTGAAAGTCCAGCGGCAGATCCTTAATTTCATGCATCCGCTTAAGTAACTTCATGTCTACTCCCGCCAACTCTGCCCGGTAACCTATGGTGATATCGTCAGCGACGATAAGTTTAATTTCGGGGCGGCTGGCTAGCAGCTTGATCAGTGACTCGGTATTGTTCAGGACATACAAGTGCTCGCCTTCGATAAAACCTCTTTCGACCAGGGCCAAGTGAGTGACATCATTTTTATTGACGGCCGTTATGTATCGCTTGGCATCATCCAGGCTAGTGATCTTGATTTCTTGGTTGGCCTCTAGCCCCCAAATCACGGCATTATTGAGCTCGGTAATTGGGCCTATCCACTGGAACAGCTTTTCCCTGAACGGCAGGCGGGCAATGGAGTAAATGCAATGGTTTTCCTTTCTGCTGGCCAGGTTATAAGAGCGTACCCAGGAATAGGCGTTGAGCTCGAAGCGATACCGGCTCCGTTTCATGGTTTCCCGAATGATTTCGGTGGCAAATCCCGATACCTGCTCATTGTGGCCAACGATTTGATAGGGAGGCAGGTTTTCGGTGACGACATTGATTTTTGGGGGCTTTGCCCAGGATGAAAAGCTTAGGCCAGCACTAAGCCATATGGTAGTAAATAAGGTAGCGGGAATTTGACGGCTGAATTTGTTCATACTCTCTATTAGGCACTTAGTGCGCTGCTTGGCCGTTTATGCCATGCCTTTGTTTAAGCAAGTATATGATGGAATAAATTAGCCCGCCAACGGCGCCCCATAAGTGCGCGTCAATAGCAACATTCGCGCCGATTAGCTTGGCTATATCTCCGCTAGCACCGTAAAGCTGCTCGTAGGCCACTTTTAACCAGACGCCGATAAACAATAGATACCCAGTTTTATCCTTATGCCTGATATCCATAACGGCCCCCCAGACAAAGACGCCGTGCAAGACACCAGATAGTCCGACATACCTGTGTAGTTCGGGAGAGAAAAAATACAAGCCAACACTGGTGGCCAGTGCCGATAACAGCAGCAAGCTCAAATAATTACTCTTAGTGTAGAATTGCCCGTGTAGCGCCCATAGCAGGGTGATGGCGCTAAGGTTTAACAAGAGGTGGGCACCATTGGTGTGGAAAAGGTGACCCGTGAACAGGCGCCAAATTTGCCCTTGACCTATCTCTGTGCGGTTGTAGATAAAGATTTCGCTGATGATATTATCCAGCAAATATGCAACAACAGACAGGGTAAGAATTATCAGGGGAACGAGTAGCTGGCTTTTGGCTACTGGCAGAGAACGTAGGGAAATCATTAAATTACATATAACTAGTGCTGTATGAACACTTTACCAGTAACTGGATGTTAACTAAATCAGTAATTAGTTTTATTTCGAATTATCAACCCAATCAGGCACTGCGTCACTGCCAATTTGTGGCCGGCTCGGTTAAAAACTTAGCGTAAGGCTACTATTTTTCCTCCAAACCAGTAAACTGTGGCAAATTTTCCTGGCCTAATGAGTTATGGCGCGCCAATACTGTCAGACATGCCAACGCCCTAAAACAGCATGTATTTGTCCTTTTATACACCCGGTTGAAAATAGGGTGAAAGTTGTTGTCTTGCAGCACCCGGGCGAGGTGAAACAGAGCAAGGGAACATTAACCTTGTTGGCAAATTCACTCTCTCACTGCCAGGTAATAGTGGCAGAGGACTTTTCCGAGAACGGGGAATTAAAGCAGATCTTGGCTCAATATCAAAAACGGGTGTTTTTACTTTATCCCAGTGAAAATGCTCACTCGCTGCCGGATGCCAGTGACTTGAAAGAAAGTCTCGAGGAATATTGCCTTATTTTGCTCGATGCCACCTGGAAAAAAGCTTATCGCATGTATATGTTGTCAAGTCCGCTGCATACTATTGCCCATTGCCGACTGCCTCTGGATATTCAAGGTCAGTATGTTATTCGCGCTACCAAAAAAGCGAACGCCTTATCGACGCTGGAAGCCTGTTGTTATGCCCTTGGCACTATTGAGCAGGAAGCGCATAAATATACCGGCTTGTTGCAAGCTTTTAACCAATTTAATCAGTTTCAATTAAGATTTAGCCAGCAGGGCGGAAAAGTGTAGCCCTGGCTAAGCAATGATAATAAAGAGAAAAACAGATGTTTAATAATCGCCTGATATTAGGGACGGCTTTTGCAGCGCTAATTTTTACGGCTAGCGCTTGGGCCAATGAAAGCCAAAAAGTAAAAAGGGAAGACAGGGAGCCGGAAGCCGCCACTGGGCTGACGGTGAAAAAAGCCGTTGTCGCCAAAGACTATATGGTGGCGGCAGCGAACCCCTATGCCAGCCAGGCGGGATTGAATATTCTGGCCAAGGGCGGCAGCGCCATAGATGCTGCCGTTACCGTGCAGCTAGTCTTGACCCTGGTAGAGCCTCAATCTTCCGGGATAGGGGGCGGAGCCTTTATTTTGCATTGGGATAAGGACAGGCAGCATTTAACCACGTTTGATGGCAGGGAAACCGCACCCAAGGCGGCAAGTCCCGATATGTTCTTAACGGACACAGGCAAAGCCATCTCCTGGATTGAGGCCGTTGTCGGTGGCCGCTCCGTTGGTGTGCCCGGTGTATTGCATGCCTTGAAAAAGGCCCATGACAAATATGGTCAACTGCCCTGGGCAGAGCTCTTTAAGGAACCGATAGCCCTGGCTGAAAACGGCTTTAAGGTATCGCCCAGGCTCGAAAAACTGGTGGCAATGCAGTTTAACCCTGGCATCACCCAGTTAGCCGAGATAAACAACTACTTTTTCCCTAACGGACAGGGAATAAAGGCTGGGCAGATATTGAAAAACCCCAAGCTGGCCAATGTCTATCGCGCTATTGCCAAAGAGGGGATAACACCTTTTTACCAGGGCTGGATTGCTAAAAAAATAGTGTCGGCAGTAAGGAACGCCAGTGTAGCCCCTGGGCACCTGAGCCAGGAAGACATGGCGAGTTATCAGTCCAAACAAATGGCGCCCGTTTGCGGGCCATATCACCAGTACCAGGTATGTGGCATGGCACCGCCCAGTTCGGGGGGCGTGGCAGTCATACAAATGCTGGGACAACTGGAACCATTCAAATTAAGTCAGTACGCCGCGGATAGCCTTGAATCCGTGCATTTGTTTACCCAAAGTTCACGCCTGGCATTTGCCGACCGGAACAAATACATTGCAGATATGGATTTTGTTAGCGTCCCTGTTCAGGGCCTGCTGGAAAAGAGTTACCTGGATAACAGAGCCAAACAGATAAACATGCAACGGGATATGGGAAAAGCCGAGGCGGGGCAGCCTGTTGGTGGCCTGGCTCGTGCCTTGGACAATGCCATAGAAATGCCATCAACCAGCCATATTTCCATTGTTGATGGCCAGGGCAATGCCATTTCCATGACCACCAGCATCGAGATGGCATTTGGCTCTGCGGTCATGGTGGAGGGCTTTATCCTAAATAACCAGCTGACGGATTTTTCCCTGGCGCCTAAAGTCGATGGCAACTGGGTGGCCAACCGATTAGAACCTTTGAAACGCCCGAGAAGTTCCATGGCGCCCATGATGGTGTTTAACCCCGACAAGTCCCTTAAACTTGTGGTTGGCTCCCCTGGTGGCAGCCGCATCATTAACTATGTTGCGCAAACCATACTGGGCGTGTTGGACTGGCAACTTGACCCTCAGGCCAGTATTAACATGCCCAAGGTTACTAACCGTAACAGGGTAACTACACTAGAGAAAGGGACGGCCCTGGAAATGTTAAAGCCTAAACTTGAAGCAAAAGGGCACAGGGTATTTATCAGAGACCTCAATAGCGGCATTCATGCAATTGAAGTAACTAAACAAGGCTTGGTTGGCGGTGCCGACCCCAGGCGGGAAGGTCAGGTAATGGGGCACTAGGCCAATTACTAAAGGAATTAAAAAAGGCACCTAAGGTGCCTTTTTTAATGAACGCTATCGAGACTAAAACGGATCTTTTAGGATCTTGTCTATGGTCCACTTGCCGTCCTTTTGCACCAGGGAAACCCGCTTAACGTCTTTTAACCTGTTTTCTTGGTAATAACCGTCAAAATAGACAGTGATCACCGCCTTATCCTTAAACTGTTCCCTGACCTTTACCCCACTGTCATCCGGTTTGATTTCAACCTTGTCATAGGACATATTAAACAGGTGGCGGGCGACGGCCTGTGGTCGTTTGTAGTGGAGAATGATACGCGCCAGTTGTGGGCTGCAGACCGAAGCGGCCTTTTTAATATTTTTTTCATTATATAAGGCATCGAAAAAAGCAACGGTTACCAGTTCGGGGTTTTCTATTGTAGTAATTTCTTCCTTGTTATCACCACAGCCGACTAAAAGCAACAGACTAACAGCAAACAAAAAACTCAAATATTTCATCTTTACATTCAATTGGGGTAAATACTTGCCCTAACATTAACTTTGTTTTGTAAACTTGTCGATTCATTAGCAACAAAAAAGGTGCATAAAGCACCTTTTTAATAAACACCTTGCCAATAAAATCTTATTGAACCAGTTCTTTGTCGCTAAAGCTATCGCTAAACAATGGGCTGGACAGGTAACGTTCAGCCGAGCTTGGCAGGATAACCACGATATTCTTGTCGGCATTTTCTGGTTTTTCGGCCAAACGCTTGGCGGCAACAACTGCCGCACCGGATGAAATACCGGCCAAAATACCTTCTTCTTTCATCAGGCGGTGTGACATGGCCATGGCGTCTTCGTTAGACACCTTCTCTACCGCATCTATCATCTCAAGATCCAGGTTGCCAGGAATAAAACCTGCCCCTATGCCTTGAATCTTATGTGGGCCTGGCGTCAGGTCTTCACCAGCAAGTGCCTGGCTGATCACTGGAGAGTCCACCGGCTCAACCGCAACCGAAGTGATCTTCTTACCTTCTTTTAACTTGATATAGCGGCTAACACCGGTAATAGTACCGCCTGTGCCGACACCGGCGACAAAAATATCCACTTGCCCGTCGGTATCCTGCCAGATTTCAGGGCCTGTGGTTTCTTCATGGATTTTCGGGTTCGCCGGGTTATCAAACTGTCCTAAAAGCACATACTTATCTGGGTTTGAATCCTTGATTTCCTGGGCTTTGGCGATAGCACCGTTCATGCCTTTAGCACCGTCGGTCAATTCCAGCTTGGCGCCCAAGGCCGCTAACAGTTTACGACGCTCCAGACTCATGGTATTTGGCATGGTTAAGGTGATGCCGTAACCTCTGGCGGCCGCAACAAAGGCCAGGGCAATACCCGTGTTACCACTGGTAGGTTCAACAATTTCCTTGCCAGGGCCTAATAAGCCTTTTTCTTCCGCATCCCATACCATGCTGGCACCGATACGACACTTAACACTGAAGCTTGGGTTTCTTGCTTCAATTTTTGCGAATACATTACCACTGGTAACACGATTTAGTTTGATCAGTGGGGTATTACCAATAGAGGTAGAATTATCTTCAAATATAGCTGACATAATCACATCCTAATGCGTAGCTGTTCATTGTTTTTGGCGATTATCTTTGATCAGTAACGGGTTAAAGGCTTGGATAAATGCCTGTTACTGAGCTCGCTGCAGATTAAAGTTGCCGATAAATTGAATAGCTAGTTAATTAAACCGAATAGATTCATTTTCATTTACCCGTTAAGATTAGCGCTTTATTCCAGAAAAAGAAGTGACATTTAGTTATATCTTATATGCAAAAAAGGAATAACTAGCGCATTTTCTAGTACAAACTTGTAAAGGTTGTTATGTCTTCGTTTAAAGGAACAAATAATTATATTGCGTCTAATGAATTGCAGCTGGCGGTCAACGCCGCGATTAATCTTGAGCGCCCGCTATTGATCAAGGGAGAGCCGGGGACGGGAAAAACCATGCTGGCCGAGGAGCTGGCAGCCAGTTTGGGTACGCAACTGATCCCCTGGCATATCAAGTCCACCACCAAGGCTCAACAAGGGCTATATGAATATGATGCCGTCTCTCGTTTGCGTGACAGTCAGCTTGGCGATGAAAGGGTAAAGAATATTGCCAACTATATCGTCAAGGGCAAACTCTGGCACGCCTTTACCGCAGATCAGCGACCGGTACTTTTGATTGATGAAATAGACAAGGCGGATATTGAGTTTCCCAATGATTTGCTGCTTGAGCTGGATAAGATGGAATTTTTCGTTTATGAGACGCAGGAAAAAGTGCTGGCCAAGCAAAGGCCGATAGTGATTATTACCTCAAACAATGAAAAAGAGTTGCCGGATGCCTTTTTGCGCCGCTGCTTTTTCCATTATATCCGTTTTCCGGAAGCTAAAGAGATGAAAGCCATTGTCGATGTTCATTTTCCCAGTATCAAGCAAAGGCTGTTGGATGAAGCCATGGCCCTATTTTTTGACTTGCGGGAAGTGCCGGGGTTAAAGAAAAAACCGTCGACCTCTGAGCTTATCGACTGGTTAAAACTACTCCTGGCGGAAGATATCTCACCGGAAGTGCTACATGAAACGCGGCAGGCAAAAGTGATCCCGCCCTTGCACGGCGCCTTGCTAAAAAACGAGCAGGACGTTCATTTGTTTGAAAAGCTGGCATTTATACACAGATCCGGCCGTTAACGAGTAAGATTAAGTGCTAATTGAATTTTTTTGCAAAGTTCGGGAATACAAGGTGCCCTGTACCTTGCGCGAGCTGCTGGATCTTATCCGGGCATTAGAGCAGGGCGTGGTTTTTGCCAGTGTTGATGACTTTTATGCCATCAGCCGTACCCTTTTGGTCAAGGATGAATGCCACTTTGATAAGTTTGACCGCGCCTTTGCCGATTATTTTAAGGGGGTATCTTCGCTGGAGTTGGACCTGTCCGGGATCCCCGAAGACTGGCTGAAAAAGCGCCTGGAAAAGCTGTTATCCAAGGAAGAGCAGGAAAAAATTGCCAGCCTGGGCGGTTTTGAAAAGCTGATGGAAACCCTGGCCCAACGCCTAAAGGAGCAGGAAAAGCGTCACCAGGGCGGCAACAAGTGGATAGGCACGGGCGGTACCTCGCCATTTGGCGCCCATGGCTATAACCCGGAGGGGGTGAGAATAGGCCAGGACGCGTCCCGCCATCGCAAGGCCGCCAAGGTCTGGGACAAGCGCCAGTATAGGAACCTGGATAACCAGGTGGAAATAGGCACCCGGAATATCAAGGTGGCCTTAAGAAAGCTCAGGCAGTTCGCCCGCACCGGCGCCAGTGAAGAGCTGGCACTGGATGATACCATTAGTGCCACGGCGCGAAACGCCGGCTATCTGGACATTAAAATGAAGCCGGAGCGCCACAATGCCATCAAGGTGCTAATGTTTTTCGATGTTGGCGGCTCCATGGATGACCATATCCGTATTTGCGAGCAACTGTTTTCGGCCGTCCATACCGAGTTCAAACATCTGGAGTTTTTCTATTTCCATAACTGCATCTATGAAAATGTCTGGCGAAACAATGAGCGCCGCCATGATGAAGGCATTGAGCTCAATCAGGTGCTTCATACCTATAGCCGGGACTATAAGGTGATATTCGTCGGCGATGCCACCATGGGGCCCTATGAAATCACTTACCCGGGCGGCAGTGTTGAGCATTGGAACCAGGAAGCCGGCAGTGTCTGGATGGAGCGGGTACTGGATCATTTTGATCATTGTATCTGGTTAAACCCTCAGCCGGAGCAACAATGGCCCTACTATTCGTCCATTCATTTAATGCGGGAGATCATGAGACAAAAAATGTATCCGTTAACCATTACCGGACTGACAGAGGGCATCAAGGCACTCTTATAGCGACAGGAAGATATTATGACATCAGAGCAATTAGTCACTGGCGGTGAAACTCGAATACAGGCACAAGAAAGCACCGACAGCCACTATCTTAGCAGGGAAGAAACCCGGCAGATTTTAACCCCCTTTGCCTTTGAAATAGACAAGTCCTTATTCGGCATTGCCCTGGCCGCGCCATGGAAAAGAGGCGTGGCCCTGCTGATCGACTTGTTTCTAATCGCCAGTTTGGCCGAAATGCCGGGGGAAGTACTGGCGCTGGTGCTGGCGATCACGGTTTTTCGCCTGGGCAGCAAAAAACGTGCGCAAAGCCTTGGCAAAACCAAAGGTAAAAAGCGCCGGGCCATGATGAGACTGCTTGGCGCCTTTATCGTCTTTGTGGTTTTGGTAAGCACCTTGCCCGATTTATTAAATGGCTTTGACAGTGAAACTGATGTTCAGGTGCCGGAAAGTGTGGTCACGGCTAACGGCAAGGAGCTAACCGGCATCCAGTCCATCGAGTTTGCCGCCCTGGTAATTGAAACCACGGCAAAAATATCAAACAGCCGATGTGAGTCGGTTTCCTGCTGGCAGCAAGAGTTTAATCCAATGATAGATACGGCAATAGAATTGAAACTTAAGCAAGAAATGATAAAAGATGCCTTGTCAGAGATAGTTGCAGCGACAGGGTTAGCCCCTGGCGAACAACAGGAATTAAGGGATTTGTTACTGCAACGCTTTCGTCTGAGACAGGGGAACAATGCTGTTTTGGCGGATGAAGCCGGAGTGGAAGCTGCCGGTCTAGACAATAAAGCTCTGATAGCGGCAGATAGGATCACTAAAGAAAATATTGGCCCTAACTGGGATGGCACAATTGACGAACAGCCTGAAACTAAAGAAGAAGACAAGGCATTTTATTCCATTATGCAATGGGTAAAGGGCATTATTCAGGATCTTGGCCTGGAATTTGGTTGGGCGGCATTTTATTTCACCGCCTTTACCGCATTATGGCGGGGACAGACACCGGGAAAAAAGCTATTGCGAATTAAAGTACTACAACTGGACGGTACGCCCTTGTCCTTATCTGACAGTTTTGGCCGCTATGGTGGCTATGGCGCTGGTATTGCCACAGGCTTATTGGGTTTCTTGCAAATATATTGGGATCCGAACCGGCAGGCCATACACGATAAAATTTCGGCGACCGTGGTGATTGATCTCAATAAACAAGAACAAGCGCAAAAGAAGAGTAAAAAATGACAAATCCGAAAGTCGCACTTACATTGCCAGTAATAAAAAGATAGTATTTAAATAAGACGTAATCCCTATATTTAAAGGAATAAATTCAAGATGTTAAAACCCTATAAAACGGCACTTGCTGTGTTGTTTACCATCCCCTTTTCCTGCTATGCAAAAAGCGAATCTGCCCAAGAGACGTTAAAAAATGAATTTAAACAAGCCTACCAAGCGTACCAAACGGCATTGGAAGGGCGGAACTGGTCCGAGCAAAGGGCATTGGCCGATAAAAGCTATCAACTGGGTTGCCGGCTTTATGGCGAGAACAGCCTAAACTGTGCGGCGCTTAGGGTGAACTATGCCAAAACCCTGAGTCGTGGTGACGATAAAATAACGCCGCTGTTTGAGAAAACCATCGCCCTGTATAAAAAAGAGCATGGTGAAAATTCCGTTGCAGTGGCCGATCTATACGTGCAATTGGCTGAAAAACAAATTAATGGTGAATACGCATATGCGCGCTCACTTAAAAAAGCGCTTGAAATTGCGGAACAACTCGAAGATAAGTCGCCGTTAGTTGCTGCAGGTATCAAACTTGAAGCCGGAAAGGTTTACTTAAGCAGAGGCAATAGAAAGTCCAGTATCTTAATTAAGGCCTATGATGCGTTTTCAGAGCTTTTGGACAAGAATGACAACCGCTTGGTTATGAGCCGGACCTGGCTGGCAAAATATTATCGCGCCAAGCAAAAAGCGTCCAAATCTGCAGCTTTACTTGAGCAAAACATCGAGGTGTTTGAAAGCCTGTTAGACTTTTCTCACCCGCTGGAACTGGTGAATCGTGCCTCACTGGTGGATATTTACGAAACAAAAAGGCAAAGTGAAAAAGCCACCAAGCATTGTATCGCCATTGGCGAGATGCGTCCCTGGAATGATAATCAGGAGCAGTTGCCACTGTTTAGAATGCCACCCAAGTATCCGATAAATGCGGCGCGCAAGGGCAAGGAAGGCTGGGTCAGAATGAGTTTTGCCATTAATGAATATGGTTTTGTTAAAGAACCTAAGGTAATAGAGTCAACATCAAGCCTTTTTGAAAAAGCAAGCCTAAAGGCGCTGGAACAGTGGCGCTTTGCACCCAAGTTTGAAAATGGCGTTGCCGTTAGGGCTGAAAACCAAACAGTCCAGCTGGACTTTAAAATGGGAAGAAGGTAATAGCGCTTCTTTTGACACAATAGGCATGCCCAAGGTGTGCCTATACCTTTCGATAATCGCCTGGCCTTTTGCTTGTTTGTTTAAATAAAACAGGTACAGCTCAAATTTTTATCGTGAAAGCAACGCGAGCCGTTGGGCGACAGTCGATGACGGCGTGGGAAAGAAAAAGAGGTTCGTTATCTTGGATGTTTTGATTTTTTGCCTGAACAGAAGTTAAGCTTGCAAGCGCTAGCAGTTTGTTTCCACTATTTGATATTCGGGCGGCGTGCTGTCATTCTGTGCCTGCTTATACCTGAAATAGCAATTATCGTCTTTTACTTTGCTGTCACCGTCCTTGTCATAACCTATATAGGTATAATCAATGCCTTCATACTCAAGTCCAAAGTCGTCAGAAATCTCAATGCGCTTAATGATATCTGTGTTGTCTAAATAACCGTTTTTAAGCCTGACATCTATATTGTCGCTACTAAAAACATCGAAAGAGCCGTCATTGTTCATATCAATGTCGAGTAGATCATCGCGACCGGGAACCGCCCTGGTTGAATAGCTAGGCATTTTAGATTTTAAAAACAGTAAATCATTGGCGGACTTGACACTGGTTTGGATTTGTAGAATGGTTTTGACCTTAGCATCGTACGAGAGGTTGATAAATTTTGGCAGTGCAGTGATCGATAACATGCCCAATATAACAATCACTACTACCAGCTCTATTAGGGTAAATCCAGAATTTTTCATTTTCAACTTTCGAGTGTTTTTATCAATAATAATATATAGTTAATAGCCTATCTTGACATGCTATGGCCGCCAGGCATAACTGATCTTGGTAAAGAAGGTACGCTCTTCACGCTCTAAGTCATTGAGATAGTCGTCCTGGTAGCTGCTGTCCGAGTAGCCGACAAAAAATACCGTTTGCGGGTTAAGCTTGTAGGCATATATCAGCTGAGTAGTCAGGTTACGGTTTTTGTTAGAAACATCAACAAGGGGATTGTTGTTTGGGTTTCTGTCAACATCACTAAAGACCATATTAAGCTTTAAATAGCTTTGTACATCAAACTGGTAGGAAATACGCACTTCCGCCAGGCCGGCCTTGTAAACGTAATCTTCTTGCGGGCCAAAGCGCCTCTTGGCGTCCAGCCTGCTGCGGGTGTAATAGAAATCCAGCTCCAGGTGATCCGTGGCATTATAAGTCACATTGGCGCTCAGCTCTTCTAAATCGCCCAGGCGGTTGTTGCCATAATCGATTTTATCCCCGACCGTGATATCAAACGCCGCGTACAATCTGGGCGTAGGCTGGGCATTGGCACTAAAGGTTAACTGGTTTTCGGTGAACCTGCTGGTGTTACCGTCAATGGCCAGGCTGGACAGATCATGGCGCAAGCCGACCTTGTCGGCATGGGTGAACATAAGGTCAAAATAGGACAGCTTGGGACCGTCGATATTGAAACTGGTGGCCAGTGAGCGTTCCAGCAGTTCACCCGCTTCGTTATGCCGGATTTGCCATTGACCGGATAATTTGGCTTCCTGCCAAAAACTCTCGCTATCACCATAAAACAGGCGGTCAACCAGGAGTGTATCCTGCTGGAAATCCGCCTTTGGCATAAAGCCAAGATCACCGCGAAAACCCTTGCCGATTTGTTGGTGGTTGGCATTAAGGCGCCAAAATTCCGAATCATGCTTAAAATCAATTTTTATCGCCTGATCGGAAAAGTCCCCCTGGTGCTGAGTCCTCAACAATTGTTCGGGTTTATTGGCCAGTAAATATTGGTGTATATCGTCAGGGTATTCGGTATTTGAACCTAAAAATTGTGCCAAAATTGAGTTGGACTCATCAAAGCGGTACTTGGCATCAATGGCGGCAACATAGTTATGATAGTTGTCCGCGCTTCTTAATGTCGAGATGGCACCAATAGAGAAATCATCGCTATAGTCGTATCTGTACTTAAAGGCGGCTGAATGGCTTTCCGTTTTTAACGAAGCAAGATCTGAGCTGGTATTGCCAGGGACAAAAAAGTTGGTTTCCGTATCATTGGTAATAAAGGCGCCATAGCTGTGCTGTTTATGGGTACCGGTCAATTTGGTGCCATAGTCTGGATCGGCGATATTTCGGGTATAGACAAGGTCATAGTTACTACTGAAGTACTCGGCATTATCCAAGAAGAACGGGCGCTTTTCATCATAATAGAGGGAGAAGGTCTTGTTGACGCTAAGCTGGCCTGAGTCGGCTTCCACCGTGGAAAAGTCCGGATTGACTGTAACATTAAGCAGGGTATTCGGGTTTATCCCCCAACGCATATCAAGGCCGGCTTCCAAATCGTTATTATCATGCCAGTCATCCTGACTATCATAGATATCCCGTGTCTGGTTTTTACTGGCGACGATTGCCGGCGTTAGCATCAGGTTATTGCCTATCTTGGCCTGTTCAAACCCTTTAACTTCCGGGTATTGGCACAGCCAACAGGCATCATCCCTGTCCAGGGCGACATGGGAAATGCGCAAACGGGTTTCCCTGGGATATAAGCGCACCAGCTCCATGGCCCAGGTTTTTTCTTTTTGAGTCTGATCAAAATTGAGAATATGATAGGGGATGGCCATTTCCACCTGAAAACCCTGATCTGTGATCTTGCCGTATGACTCCCAGATACCGTCCCAGAGATCATTGGCTTCTCCGGTCATTTCATTTTGAATGCCGTCATTTTGTACGCCGAACGGGTTAACGAAAAACTCATAGTTCAGGCGGCGGTTATTAAAGGTATCCAGCTTGATACCGACAAGATCGTCCCCCCATTTGGTGTCTCTGTCACCTAAAAAGCCCTGGATCTTTTCCGGCTGAGGATCATTGGCGATAAAGGCGATGTAAAGGTATTCGCCGTTCTCGATGATTTTCGCCTCCGTACTCACCGGGCTGGGCTGGTTATTCCATGGATTATTGACGATCTGCATGGGAACAGACAGGGCCTCTGACCAAATAGCGTCATTTAATTCACCATCCACCTTCACTGTTTGGGCGGAATAGGGGATATGCAATTGGCCTATTTTATTGGGGACCTGCGTCTTGTCTTGCGCCACGGCATGGTTAACCAGCACAGAGAATACAGCAGCTGCAACTGTGATACAGCTATTCCTTAGCGTTTCCATTCTATCTCCAGACTATTATTGTTATTTTGGTGAAACTTGATGATGCGGTTTATTGGCATCACGCAAATTTAGCGCCATGATTTTTACAAAAAACACCAGCTAAAACAATCATTACTTGGAAACTTGGAGCGATTTTGTTAGCGACTCTGCGCGTGAACCTGTCCAAGAGGCGCTTTGAATAGGATAAATGACAGCGCAGGCCAGTATCAGGCTTTAGCGATAAAGAAGCGTTTTGACTGATTTGTTTTTAACCCTGATACTCGAATCTTGGCGCTAACTGCTGCATAATAACCCTTTACCCGTTTTAAGATGGAATAGATGCCGTTTTCCTTGCTTGATATTTTTGCCTTGCTTTGTTTTGTCTTTTGCTGGTACGGCTATACCATTTTTGCCCGGCGAAAGGCGAAAAACACTAACTGCATTGCCAGGTGTCTGCACCAGCATAGAATTCACTGGATGTATGAAGTGATGACGCGGGATATCCGTGTCGGCGAGGCGGCGCTGCTGGCGAACCTGGAACGCAATATTGCCTTTTTTGCCTCAACCACCATGCTGGTGCTGGCCGGTGTGCTAACGCTTTTTTCTCAGGTTGAACGCCTGGAGGAAGTTCTGGCTTCTATTCCTTATGCCGAGTTTCCCAATCATTTGATGATCCAGATAAAGCTGAGCCTGCTGGCGCTGATCTTTGTCATGGCTTTTTTCCTGTTTACCTGGTCGATGCGCCAGTACGGTTTTTTGAATGTCATGGTCGGTGCGGCGCCGATAGATGAAAAAGGCTTGAATGAAAACTTGCGCCAATATGCCAAACAAATGGCGGTGGTGCAGGATCAGGCGGCACACTCCTATAACTATGGTTTGAGATCTTACTATTTTTCCATGGCGGTAATCGGCTGGTTTTTTCACCCTGTGATATTTATTTTGGCGAGCCTGTTCGTTGTTTATACCCTGTATAACCGGGAATTCAGATCCAAGTCGGTCAGGGCGATAACGGCCGGCCAGCAACACCTTGAGATAGAAAGGGCGAGGCGCTTTCCCGAGACAAGAACAGAGCAAAATGACTAAAGCGCTATACGCCGACTATTCCATCGAAGACTTCGATAATTTTGATTGCCTTAAGCTTTCCAAGGGCGTTTATTTATTGCTCTTGTTTGTTTTGCGTGGCTATCTGGTTTGGATAATGTCGGTAACCAATATGCAGGACAGAGTGGGCGTTATCCAGTGGATTTATCCGGATCCCGCCTTGTTTTACCTGAGTTTACTGTCCGGGGCCGTGGGCCTGTTTGTTGTGCTGGTGATTAGTTTAAGGCGGCCGGAAGCGCCAAACTGGGTGCGGTTTTGCTGGCGGCATTGCCACTTGATCTTATTAGCCAGCCTGGCGTTTGATTTCGTTATCAGCCTGGCAGGGCATTTATATTGGCAGCTGTTATCTTCATCCTGGCTGGTGGTTCAGGCCAGCATTATTGGCGGCTTTGTGGTGTTTATTTTTCGAAGTCGCAGATTTAGTATTAATTTACGGGAATTTCCCGAAAAGCTGCCAGAGTGATCAAGGCAAGCAATCATTAAAAAGACAACAAGTAAAAGGTTAGTGGCGTGAGCACAGTGCAAAAACAAGATGAAAGACTGATTATTCTTGATACGGAAACAACAGGTATCAACCCGAAAGAGGGGCACCGTATTGTAGAAATAGGCTGTGTTGAGATGGTTAACCGTCAACTAACGGGCAGAAACTATCATGTCTATATCAACCCCAAGTTTGAAATGGAACAAGAGGTTATAGATGTTCACGGCCTGACCAATGAATTTTTGAGCGATAAACCTGAGTTTGCTCAGGTTGCGCAGGAGTTTATTGACTTTATTCGCGGCGCAGAGCTGGTGATACATAATGCCAAGTTCGACGTCGGCTTTATGGATCATGAATTTGCCATGGTTAAACGTGGCCTGCCCATGACACATGATATCTGTACCGTAACCGATACCCTGAAGGTGTCGAAAGATGAATTTGGCTCTCCGAAAACCCTAGATTATCTTGCGAAATTTTACCGCGTCGATAAGTTGGTTGACCGGACCTACCACGGCGCCTTGATCGATGCCCAGTTGCTGGCGTTTGTTTATATCGAAATGACGCGTAAGCAAGCGGTACTCAGTTTGACTACGGGTGAAGGGAGCAGTGCAGACGCAAACGAGATCAGAAGAGTGTCGAGTGAGCGCAATCCGCTAAAGGTTATCCGTGCATCTGCCGATGAAGTATTAGCACATGAAGAGCGTTTAGCTATAGTTGAAAAGAAAGGGGGGGCAGTGCTATGGCCAAAATGAGCAAGGCTGACGCTTGTTCTTTATTATGGGTGTTATTCCTCTCCCTGGGGAATTTCAGCAACGCCTATGCCTATACCGAGGCGCCAACAAGCAAAAAGGTGCCTAAGGTAGAATTTCTTAAACCTGACAATGTTACCAATCAGATCCCCTATTTCGACAATAGATTTCGAATCGATGCCGAGCTGGATGAAATTACCCTGTTGTTTTACCGTAAAAGCGGCACCCCACCCATCATACTGATCCGTCCCGATGGCAGTAAGCTCAAGATCAATAATGCCCCCAGGGACAGGGTGGAATGGTTTGATGACAGGACCTTTGACATGATTAAGATTAAAAAGCCGATGCCGGGCCCCTGGCAGGCGCTAGGCGATATTTTGCCTAACAGTCAGATCATGGTGGTATCGGATATTCGCATTGAAGTCGAGCCCTTGCCGGAAATTATTTTGTCCGGTGAAACATTAAAAGTGACCGGTCGCTTATATAATGGCGACCTGGCAATTGACACACCGGACTTTCGTGATGTGGTTAATTTGGATGTTGACTTCTATAGCACTAACAATTCAGCATACGATAATTTTGGCGCCTTACCCATTAAACTAACGACCTTTCGTGATGATGGCCGTGACTTGGATGAGTATGCAAATGACAATATTTTTACCGGCGAGTTTACCCTGGATTTTGCTCCAGGAGAATGGGTGCCCGTCTATCAAATAAAATTGCCAATGGCGAACAGGGAACTACGCCAAAAACCTGTGATATTACAGCCGTCACCCATTACCATTTCGGTGGAGGAAGCCAATGATGAACTGGAATTTCACAAGGTACGATTTGGCATAGATCCAACATATGTCGATCCCGACTCCATGGTGTTTCAAGGCTCCATGACTTTTCCAGACAGGCAGGCACAACCTTTTTCCATTTTGGAGGGGAAGGGAGAGGAGCGAATCGAAGAATTTGGCTATACCGAGCCCGGCATTCACCGCGTTAAGGTGGGCGCTTACGGCAAGACCATTGATGGTCGAGAGTTTCGCCTGATCGTGCCGGAATTTACCTTTAATATTGCCCATAAGGAAGGAGAGCTGTTGCCAACCCTGTCCGAACCGGGTGAGTCTGCTGCCGATGTTGCGGCAGAGCAGGCGCTGAAACAAATAGAAGAAAATGCCGAACAACTGGCCATGGACCTGGAGTCGGCACGTTTGGCAGAAGAAGAAAAACAGCAAGAAAGCCTTATTATCATCATCGCAGGAAATGGTTTGATTATCCTGATTGCGTTGGCGGGATTTTTTGTTTATCGCTGGCGTAAGCGCAAACAGGCAAAATAGTGTTTGTGTATAAAAAGCCATTAGAGTCGGTCATTAAGTTGACAGGCGGCCGGGCAAAATGCTGTATAAATCGTCGTATTGTTCAGCAATTGTCCATACGGTTAATTATCTGAAAAAAGTGGTTGACTGAACCTCGTCATAACCGTATTATCTCCGCCGCATTCAACGACTTGTTGTTGAAAAGCAGTTTTAAACGCGGAGTGGTAGTTCAGTTGGTTAGAATACCGGCCTGTCACGCCGGGGGTCGCGGGTTCGAGTCCCGTCCACTCCGCCAATTAAAATTGCATATCTCATCATTGCGGAGTGGTAGTTCAGTTGGTTAGAATACCGGCCTGTCACGCCGGGGGTCGCGGGTTCGAGTCCCGTCCACTCCGCCAATCGATGTGAAATAAGAAAATACTGCGGAGTGGTAGTTCAGTTGGTTAGAATACCGGCCTGTCACGCCGGGGGTCGCGGGTTCGAGTCCCGTCCACTCCGCCACGTTTTCTTAGTTCAGTTTGAACTTATGTTCATACAGTAAATACTGCGGAGTGGTAGTTCAGTTGGTTAGAATACCGGCCTGTCACGCCGGGGGTCGCGGGTTCGAGTCCCGTCCACTCCGCCACGTTTACTCTTTCGATTATCTTCTTTGATTTATTTTTTTACTTCTGAAAGTCTCTATTTTCTCACCTTGCAATCTGTATCCGGTTGCGAATCTCGACTAATCAAGCGTCAAACAGACCCAAGTATTTTCGTTATTGTTCAGCCAGTTATGTTTTATCCTTTTTAATAATACCAAGTGAATTAATTAATTGATCACTTAGCGAGAGTTAAAAGGCTTGGAGGCAAGGCATTGATTGCAGAGAATGGTTATTCCCTTGTCAAAATCAATAACGCAGCATATAAGCCTTTTAAACTCGCCCTTTGGGAGCTCATTAACAAGCTGATAACATCACAAAATTAATGAAATATAGAATAACTATGTTTAAATAATTTTGTTTGCTCTAAGCTCGCTAATGCTGCTCTAAGTTGGTCAATTTATTATTTCAATTGGTATAAGGCGACAAGTTCACTGCGGGTATTAATGCCAAGTTTCAAATATATGCGATAGAGATGGTTGGAGACGGTTGAAGGGGAGAGGGATAACTGCCTGGCAATCTGTTTAAAGGTGCTGCCCTGGCATATGCCCTCTACTACCTGTTTTTCTCTGGTGGTCAGGCTGTCCAGTCGAGTTTTTGCTCTAACGGAAATGCGAAACAGATCGCCCAGCTGCTTTTGATAAAATTGTAGTGATTGATGGGAAAACTCATTGTCTCCGGCTTGAATAGTAAAGGGAAATTTCTGTGAGGGTGGGCTATCCAAGTGAGCGTCTAGAATATTGAGAAAGTTGGGGTCAACGGCATGATAAATGCCCTGGGCATCGCATAGGGCAGTGTTTAACTCGTTTGTACGCTCAATATTATCCTCACTTAATGCCAGCATTTGTCGATAAGAGGCAGCAGAGAGTAAATGGTAAAGCAGCCGGCTTTGAACCTCTTTTTCCTCTTGGCTAAAGCTGTGGTCTCTGTCGTATCGGTAGAGAGTCAACAGGGTAAAAATACCACTTCTCTCATCCAGGTGAATAGAGCTTAGTATTCTTTCTATACCAAAGGGCTGAAAGCACTGTTTATAGATATCCGATTGATAAAAAGACTCGTCGGCCAGCACATCTGACATATCGACGGCACTACCGGCTTCTGACATCAGCCTTTCGAAAATGGGATTGATATCCAGGTGCTCCTTAAGCTTGGAAAAGATATCCGGTGACACATCCAAAGTTGCCTGAGTATGGAACTTAAGTGTCGATACATGGCCTGTGCCCCAGATCGCACCATCAAAACTGATCACATTTTTTAACAAGTCCAGTGCCCAGAGCGGAAAATCCTTTAACGAAACCTGCGAGGCTTCCCGGTATAGGCGACTGATAAACTGATCTGGCGTAATCGAATTATTCATATTGGGTAATTTTTACTATGGTGATTTCTAAGCGCTTGGCTCACTATAAATTTATGATCTTTATGCTACCAGCAGGTGAATAAATGAAACAAGAACAAAATCTTGCTTATGATACCCTGATTGCCGGCGGAGGCATTGCCGGCATAGTCACGGCATTGGAGCTGTTACAACAGGGGCAGCAGGTATGCATCATAGACAGGGATACGCCTGAAAAGTTTGGCGGATTGGCGCGCTGGGCATTTGGTGGTATGGCGCTTTGCAGCACCAAAGAGCAGAAGCGCATGAAGATAGCAGACAGCGCCAGTTTATTGTTAAAAGACTGGCACAGTTTTGCAGATTTTAACGATGAGGATATTTGGCCGAAAGCCTGGGCAAAAGAATACGCCGAGCATAATCATGAGAAAGTCTATCAGTGGCTGAATTCTCTCGGCTTTAAGTTTCTGCCTGCTGTTAACTGGGTTGAGCGAGGCCTTTACGTGCCAGGTAATTCTGTGCCCAGATATCACGTGCTTTGGGGAACCGGCTGGGAGCTGGTGGAAGTCCTGATTGCCAAGCTTAACCCTTTTATGGCGCAAGGAAAGCTGACTATCTTATACCAACATAAGGTGATAAAGCCGCTTTACCAGGAAGGGCGAGCCATAGGTGTTAGTGTGCTGGATGAGCAAACAAAACGGGGTTTTGATATCAAGGCAGAGCAGGTGGTGATTGCCTGTGGCGGTATTAACGGCAGCACCGAAAAAGTTAAGGCACACTGGCACAAGCCCTGGGGAGAGCCACCGAAATCCCTGTTAAACGGAGCAAACCCCATCTCTGATGGCGAGCTGCATGAAGCAGTGGCTGAGCTGGGAGGAAAGCTAACCCATGTCGATAAAATGTGGAATTACGCCGCCGGTATTAGGCATCCACAGGCGGAGTTTGAAGGGCATGGCTTAAGCCTTATCCCATGCAAATCGGCGCTTTGGCTTGATCACAAAGGCAGAAGGATAGGTCCCATGCCTTTGGTAACGGGCTTTGACACCAATTACTTATGCGAACAGGTGGCCAAGCAGGAGAAACCCTGGACCTGGCAGGTATTAAACTGGGAAATTGCGGCGAAAGAGCTGGCGGTTTCCGGCTCCTTGCATAATCCCTATATCCGGGATAAAAAATTCCTGCATTTTGTTAAAGAGATCCTTTTGGGCAACCACAGATTGATAAAACAGCTGGAGCAGGAAAGCCAAGACTTTCTGGTTGCCGACACGGTTGAAGAGCTAGCTGAAAAAATGAACCGATTAACGGATGAAAGCTATATAGAAGCGGGAGAGTTAAGGCAGCAAATTCAATATTTTGACCAGACATTATCCAGAGGTGACGCCTTACAAAATGATGATCAGATCAGACGCATTCAGCATGCGCGGCAATGGCGTCCCGACAGCCTGCGTACCTGTAAGCCTAAGCCCATTCTGGCGAAAGGCCGAGGCAAGCTGATAGCCATCAAACTACAACTGATCAGTCGCAAGAGCCTGGGTGGAATACAGACTAATTTGGACTCACAAGTGTTGAATGAGCAAGGTGAGCCCATTTCAGGCCTTTATTGTGTCGGGGAGGCTGCCGGCTTTGGCGGCGGCGGAGCCAACGGCTTTCGCTCCCTTGAGGGCACCTTTTTATCGGCTTGCATATTAACGGCACGCAATGCGGCAACGGCCATATCAAAACAAAATAAAAAACAAGAACAGCACTAAGTAAGGGGAATTGACCATGAAAAAAACAGCAGCCTGGCTAGTCAGATATGCACTAGAACAAATCAATGTAAAGTTTACCTTTGGTATTCCCGGTGTTCACAACACGGAAATTTATGACGAGTTGGAAAAATCAGCATCCATAGAGCCCGTTTTGGTCACCCATGAAGGATATGGTGCCTTTATGGCCGATGCGGTGAGCCGTAGCAGTGATTCAATAGGCACTCTGGTCATAGTACCTGCCGCCGGTGCCACCCATGCCGCCAGCGGCATAGGCGAAGCCTCCCTGGACGGTATTCCCATGCTGGTGATCAGTGGCGGGGTTCGCACCGACTCACGGTTTGCCTATCAGCTTCACGATATGGACCAGCATAAGATGATGGAGCCCATTACCAAAAAAACCTTTAAGGTGACCAGTCACGAAGAGGTGGTCAATACCATATTCGAAGCCTACCGGATTGCCAATGAAGGCGAGCCAGGACCTGTGTTTGTTGAAATCCCGGTTAACTTACAGCTGGATAAGGGCAGCGTCAGCGACTTGCCTGTGTACCAGCCACAGGTAAATGCATTGCCACAGGACATCATGGCTGAGCTGGAGCAGGCCGCCAGCATGCTGGCCAAGGCAAGCAATCCGGGGATCTTCGTTGGTTGGGGAGCGGTTGAGGCAAGTGCCCAAACCACTGAAATTGCCGAGCTATTAAATGCCCCTGTGGCGACCACCTTGCAGGGATTAAGCGCCTTTTCTGCGCAGCATCCGCTTCATACCGGAATGGGGTTTGGCCCGGCCGCCGTGCCGGCAGCAACCAATGCCTTTGCCGAGTGTGATTGCCTGCTCGCTGTTGGAACGCGTTTTGCTGAAATTGCCACAGGCAGCTTTGGTGTTACCGTACCTGAGAATTTGATCCATATTGATATCAACCCTAAGGTGTTTAACGCCAACTATCCCGCCAAGGTGGTAATGGCGGGGGATGCTAAACTGGTCTTAACTCAACTGGTTAACAAGCTTAAGCAGCAAATTGCTCCCGAGCAGAGTGAGAAAGGTGCAGGCGTCAGACAATCAATCAAGGCTGACAAGCAAGCTTATCTCGATGAATGGCTGGCTCATGACAGCCAGGGCAAGGTGAACCCTGCGGTGTTTTTCCAGCAGCTTAGAAAGTCGATTGCCGATGACGCCTATGTGATTGCCGATGACGGTAATCATACCTTCTTAACCGCAGAGCTGATGCCTTGCTATCGGCCGAAACACTTTTTTAGCCCGACGGATTTTAACTGCATGGGGTATGCGACACCTGCAGTGATTGGCACTAAACTGGCAAATCCTGACAATCAAGTCATCGGTATTATTGGTGATGGTGCCTTTCTAATGAGCCAGACCGAATTATTTACCGCAGCAGCCATGAATATAGGTGCCGTATTTACCGTCTTTAGTGACGGTGAGCTGGCGCAAATATCCCAGGCCCAGGCCACCCCTTATAACAAGAAGACCTGTACCGTTTTGCCCAACCTGAGGCTTAAGGGGCTGGTGGAGGCAAGTGGTTGCGCCTACTTGCGTATCGAATCGAATCAAGATGTTGCCGCCATGGTAGATCAGGCTTTAACCTTGGCTTATAACAACACGCCCGTCGTTTTGGATGTAAATGTTGATTATGCAAAGAAAACGCGATTTACCAAGGGGATTATTGGCACAAACCTGAAACGCATGAAGCTGCCAACCAAGGTGCGTATGGTGAGTAGGGCTCTGTGGCGCAGACTCTAAGCTCTTTGTTTCAACACAGTTTTTACTGACAAATTATATTTAATACACTCCGGTTAGCTTAACCGTTAGCCGTTAGCCGGAGCCATTAGCGCTTTAACAAACAGCCTTCCCTAAAGTATTAACTCTTGCTTGTGTCGTGCTTTTGGCGTTACAACCAAGAATAGCCCTATCTTTATTACTTTAGCCAGTTAGTTTTTTCTTTTAGTTACAGCCTCTTAGCCTGACACTAGAGGGTATTTTTTACATGAATAGTAAAATAAATGTAAAAAGTGGTTGGACCAGTAGAATTGTCTGTTATACTGAAATAACTATTGAATTTAAATTGTTGTTACAAAAATCCTTGGGAGTTCAGATATGCTTACTTATAAAGCACCTTTAATGGACATTAAATTTTTAGTTGAAGATGTTTTTAAATACTACGACCACTATCAGCAATACCCTGAATTTGCCGAAGCAACTCCTGACTTAGTTGATGCCATTTTTCAGGAGTGTGCCAAGTTTTGTGAAAATGAGCTGTTACCTTTAAACCAAAGTGGCGACAAGGAAGGTTGTCGATTTGAAAACGGCCAGGTCTTTACGCCAAAAGGCTTTAAGGAGTCTTATCAGCAGTATGTTGAAGGTGGCTGGCAAAGTCTCTCGCACCCTGTCGAGCATGGCGGCCAGGGGCTACCGCCGTCACTGGGCATGGCCAAGTCAGAAATGATGGGTACGGCCAACTGGTCATGGGCCATGTATCCGGGTCTAAGCCATGGCGCCATGAATACGGTACAGCTGCACGGCAGCGAAGAGCAAAAGGAGATTTATTTAACCAAGCTCACCGAAGGCACCTGGACCGGCACCATGTGTTTGACCGAGCCCCACTGTGGCACCGACCTGGGGCAGGTAAAAACCAAGGCTGAGCCTAACGGCGACGGCACCTATAACATTTCCGGCACTAAGATATTTATCTCGGCCGGCGACCATGATTTGACCGAAAACATTATTCATATTGTCTTGGCCCGTTTACCTGGGGCCCCGAAAGGCACGCGCGGTATTTCCTTGTTTATTGTTCCCAAGATCCAGGTGGATAGTGAAGGCAATCTGGGGGAAAGCAATAATGTCAGCTGTGGCTCGATAGAAGATAAAATGGGCATTAAGGCCTCGGCAACCGCGGTACTTAATTTTGATAATGCCAAAGGTGTGTTGATCGGGCCTGAGAATAAAGGTCTGGAATGTATGTTCACCTTTATGAATACCGCACGCATAGGTACGGCATTACAGGGGGTTTGCGCCTCGGAACTTGCCTATCAAAACTCGTTAAACTATGCAAAAGAAAGGCTCTCCATGCGTTCACTGTCCGGCAAAAAGTGCCCGGATAAGGTCGCCGATCCCATCATAGTCCACCCTGATGTTCGCCGCATGCTGATGATGCAAAAGGCCACTTCTGAAGGCGGGCGTGCCATGATCTATTATGCGGCCAAGCTGGTTGACGATATTGAGAACGGCAAGACAGAAGAAGTACGTAAGGCCGCCGATGACAGGCTTGGCTTTATTACGCCTATTTTAAAAGCGTTTTTAACCGAACTTGGCAGTGAAAGTGCCAGCAATGGTTTGCAGATCTTTGGTGGTCATGGCTATATCAAAGAGTGGGGCATGGAGCAGATAGTGCGTGATGTCCGTATTTCTACCCTTTATGAAGGGACCACTGGTATTCAGGCCCTTGACCTGCTTGGCCGTAAAATTTTACTGACCCGTGGCCGTGCGCTGAAAGACTTTGCCATGGAAGTACTGAGCTTCTGTAAAGACAAGAGCATGATTTCCGGTAATCCCCATAAGCGCCAAATGAACAAGTTTATCTGGCCGCTGAGTAAGGCGGTGGCAAACTGGCAGCAGTATTCCTTGCGTATTGCCATAAAAGCGAAGAAAAATCGCGATTTTGTTGGCTCTGCCTCGGTCGATTACCTCATGTATTCGGGTTATATCGTGATGGCGTATTTCTGGGCACAGATGGCACAGGCATCGTATGAGAAGTTGGCGGGAGATTGTGAAAACCGTGATTTTTATCGTGCCAAGATCAAGACTGCCGAGTTTTATTTTGAGCGCATGTTGCCAAGGACCAAGTCGCTGGCGAAAACCATGATGGCAGACCCAAAAACACTGATGCAGCTTAACGAAGACCTGTTATCCTTCCTGTAAGAAGCAAATAAAGCCTTTATAATTAAAAAGCCCTGTGCGTTTAGCTGACACACAGGGCTTTTATTGTATCGGTGAAGCTATTTTTTCAGCCCCATCATCCAGGCAATCAAGCGCCGGGTGACGGCCCGGATTTCTTCCTCGTCGATGCTTTCACTGGCCAGTGGCAAATTACGATATTCCAGCTGGGTAAACATGGTCAGCATAATATCGGCTGTGGTTTCCGGGTCCTGCTTATTAAAGTAACGGCATAGGCGAATAAAGGGTGTGATTAACAACTCCTTGTGTTGCCGAGCAAGGGCCCGTAACGCCGGAGTCACCTGTATTTCGGTAAATAGCAGTTGCTCGACGGCCAGTGATACTGGCTGGTTAATGATTTTGGCGGTCAGGTATTGGGTTGATATCTGGGCTAGCTCTGCACAGAGCTTTTCCCTGACCGAGACTTTTCTTAAACTGGTTTTGTCATAGTCATCCAGCAGCTGGAATGCCTTGCGCCAGGCAGAGCCTGCCTCTTCCGTAACCTGTTCAGAGTTTAACTGAAAGGCCTGGTGTACCAGTTCATGGATATCCTTAAAATAATAAGTGGTCAGTGATAGTTGAATATTCGCTTGATTGGCTACCGCTCTGTGTGTGGTGCCCTTGATGCCATTTTGTGCCAGCACTTCAATCGCGGCATTAAGTATGAGTTTTTTTGTTTGTTCGCCCTTGGTCCTGTGTTTTGTCGTACTTTTATCTTGTGTTCTGGTTGTGCTTTGTTCTTGTGTTAAAGACATATAAATCAATAAAGCTAAATTCGATAAACTTTAGATAAATTAACGTTATTTCAATGTTTTTACAATAGCAGAAAGCGAAGGTCTGCCGCTGGTGCTCCTTGCCTCCGTATTTCGGCGCATTGTGCTTGCCAAGTTACAAAGGCAGGAAGGATAAGCAGTATATATGGAGAATTTTCTATTGGCTTAATTGGGATACCTGATAGATATCCTTGAAGTGACAGCTGATGGCAGTGACCTTCTTATAACCGATACGTTGTAACTGCTCGGCGGCAAGAGCTGCCCGACCACCAGTCGCGCAGTGAATATAAATCGGCGTATTTTCGTCAGGAAACTGCTTAAGCATCTGCATTTCTAATATCCCACGAGGAATATTTACCGCTTCAATGATTGATTTTTGTTTGAATTCGTCAACTTCTCTGACATCGATTAATACTCCTTTTGTTGCCAAACACTCTGGCAGGGCTTGAGCAGCCGTTTGGATGCGGGTGTTTTCTTTGGCAAGGGCAATAAGTTCGGGGACAGTTTTAAGCATAATATTTTAGTTTCTTACGATGAAATCTTTATATTATGGTTTTCTAATGTTTGTGCAAGCAAATTTTATCAGTTAATTGCACAAATGAAGGGGAGTACTTTTGTTGGCTAGAGGCTGTTCAGCAGTGACACTTACTGAACAGCCCGTTTATTTTAACTCGTTAAGTCGTTAACGATTTATTTGCCGGCAGTTCATGCGGATCAAAGTCATCAACATTGATCACAGCCAGTCGGCCCCTTTCTGCTTTTAACAGAAGTTCGGCTTCCTGCTCCGTTATGGCGTTAACCTTTAACCCTTGCTCCGCCACTTTATCAAGCTGATAAAAGGGCAGCTTTTTCCCTAAGGCTAAACATACCTTATCGTAAATAGGCTCACTGGCAAGAATATCGGCAAGAGCCTGTTCAAGCTGGCCAATCAGGTTGTTTTCATCTGGTGTTAAATACTGGCCTTGCCCCAGGCGTGTGCGGGTGTCACCCGGCGTCATCAGGATATTGGCAACCTTGTGATCACACTTATCCGAGGGTTTAGTGAGCCAGGTGCCCAGGGGAAAGATAATGGCTCTTAGTGCAATAGAGACAAACCTGTTGGGGAAGTTGCTGATCAGCTCATCTATGGCCTGTTGTGCCTTATATAGGCAATCTTCCACAGCCCATTGTATCAGAGGCAAGTCGGCATGGATCCGTCCTTCATCGTTGTATCGCTTTAAGGTGGCCGAGGCGAGGTATAGCTGGCTCAAGACATCACCCAGGCGAGCGGAAATGCGCTCCTTACGCTTTAGGTCTCCGCCCAGGGTCAACATGGCAATATCGGATAACATGGCCAAATTGGAGCTAAACCGGGTCATCAGCTGATAATAACGACGCGTTTCGTCATGAAAGGGGGTTTTTAATAGCCTGGCGCCGGAGAGAGAAAACCAGAGGCTTCTAAATATATTGCTAATGGCAAAGCCGATATGACCAAACAAGGCATGATCAAAATCATTGAGGGCCAGCTCTTTATCTTCTGTGGTGGCGGCATTGAGTTCGGCCAATACATAGGGGTGACAGCGGATGGCACCCTGACCGTAAATGATCATGCTACGGGTCAGTATATTGGCTCCTTCGACCGTGATAGCCACAGGGGCGCCCTGATAACCGCGGGCCAGGTAGTTATTCGGCCCCATGCATACCCCTTTGCCGCCATGAATATCCATGGAAGAGATCATGGAGGAGCGCATACGCTCGGTAAGATGGTATTTGGCGATGGCGGAAATGACCGAAGGCTTTTCCCCCAGGTCGATGGCACCCGTAGACATGGTTGTTACCGCATCCATCAAATAGGCATTTGCGCCTATGGGCGCCAGGGCTTCTTCAACCCCCTCCATTTTTCCTATTGGCAGTTTAAATTGACGGCGGATACGGCTGTAGGCGCCGGTTGCCATGGCCAAAGATTTAACGCCACCGGCACTGTTTGAAGGCAGGGTAATGGCACGGCCAACAGAGAGGCATTCCACCAGCATGCGCCAGCCCTGACCGGCCATTTCCGGGCCGCCAATTATAAAGTCGAGCGGGACAAAAACGCCATCACCCTGAGTTGGGCCGTTTTGAAAGGGCACGTTAAGGGGAAAATGTCTACGCCCGGTAATTACGCCGTCAATATCGGTCGGGATCAAGGCACAGGTAATGCCTAAATCCACCTTATCACCCAGTAGTTTATCGGGATCCTGTAACTTAAAGGCCAGCCCCAAAACGGTCGCTATTGGTGCCAGGGTGATATAACGCTTGTTCCAGGTTAGTTTCATGCCCAGTACTTCTTCGCCGTTAAATTCACCCTTGCAAACAATGCCAAAGTCAGGGATTGAACCCGCATCAGAGCCGGCTTCCGGGCTGGTTAAGGCAAAGCAGGGGATTTCCTCACCCTTGGCCAGTCTTGGCAGGTAATAATCTTGCTGCTCCTGGGTACCATAGTGCTGGAGCAGTTCACCTGGCCCTAGGGAGTTGGGCACGCCAACGGTACTGGCCAGCACAGTGCTGACGCCACTGAGCTTTTGCAGGACACGGGATTGGGCATAGGCACTAAATTCCAGTCCGCCAAACTCTTTTTTAATGATCATGGCAAAGAATTTATTGTCTTTTAGAAACTGCCAGATCTCTGGCGGCAAATCGGCTCTTTCATGGGTGATATGCCAATCGTCTACCATGGCACAGACTTGTTCTACGGGCCCGTCGATAAAGGCTTTTTCTTCAAGGCTTAACCTAGGTTGAGGGTAATTATGCAGCTTGTTCCAGTCCGGATCCCCCCTGAATAGTTCGGCGTCAAACCAGGTGGTACCTGCATCTATCGCTTCCTGTTCTGTTGACGACATTTCAGGCATGACACTTTGAAACATTGTCAGCAAGGGTTCACTGATATACTGCTTTCTAAACGAGTCGATATTCAGCGGCAGCGCTATTAGGGCAAACAGCAGCCAGCCCATAAAGGAGACAACGTCCAAAAATGTACCTATCGCCATAAGGGCGGTAAAAGAAAGGGTATAGGTTGACAGGGATGCTCTTGAGTAGGCCATAAACCAACTAAGCGCAATGGCAATGATTATCCAGGTTAAAAAGTCCACAAATTTTCCTTATTCTATTGAGGTCAGACCAGGTTGTTGTAGAGTAAAATTAAATATCTGTGATCTCAAATACTATTTTAGGATAATATGGATATTAAATCAGGCGGGGTAGTTGTTTATGTGCGA
>Ga0213830_1000317_pt1 | contig 41585 bp, 33 predicted proteins | sample SWATP11_FD_161661 | JGI IMG/M metagenome (GOLD analysis project Ga0213830, IMG submission 161661) | Coastal seawater microbial communities from Marineland, Florida, United States - SWA TP1 #1 | ecosystem: Environmental > Aquatic > Marine > Coastal | place: USA: Florida | collected 2016-08-06 | reverse complement strand
TGGATGCAGGAGGTAGGGCGACTCAGGAGACCAAGCCGAGAACGACTATACCTGCACAAGTTTCGATTATTCTCGCAGCTCTGGTGAAGTTCTGAATTGACTAATTCTTTATGCAGATTGGTATTAAACCACTAGGAGACTTCCTGTGTTAGTAAAAGCCATAATCAGTATTTTTTTATTAGTTGCGGGTGTGTCGGTTCAAGCGAATCAAATACACGCCTTGGTTGGAAAAGTCAGAGCACACTACCAGCATACCCTGCCCATTAAGGCTTTTTCACTTAATCATCATTATTTGAACAAACGATACCGCTCCCGCAGTTATTGGGACTTTCGAATTCCAAACCGTCACATGTCTCAACGAGTGGTAGAGTTGGACTTAGAGAAAAAGCATTTTTATGACAACGACTTACATTACTCTTCAGGTGGGCGTTTGAGTGACTTTGTGCAGTTTCAAAACGGTAGTGAAAGCCTTGCGTATGAAAAAAATGGCAGTTCATATGGCAAACTTGTTCGAAAACAAAGCATGGATCGTTTTGATCAAGCGATGGGGTATTTTGTGATGAACCTCGATTTTATTGCGGTTCGCCCCTTGCTTGAAGAGAGCAACATAAATAAAAACATAAGCCTCAGCCGAAATCATGAAACGGGTACTGTCACGCTTAAACACACAACAGCTGAAGGCAAAGTCGTAGACTATGAATTTAACGAAAGTCCGCTTTTATTAAAGTCAGTTAAACATAGTGGCCTTGGTGGTATTTTTGTTTATGACAATTATCAAACGACACGAGGCATCACATACGCAAGAACCGTGTATCAATACTACGGTGGTGCGACTGAACCAAACTACATTATCTATAACGACCAGTTTAGTGTTATCGATCAGGTAGATCCTGCCAAATTGACGTTACCACCAGGTTACGGAGGTGAGCTGCCTAAAAGGGATGGGGTTCTGGTCGCCAAGGAGATTGCTGACGAACTCTATGTGGTGACAGACTCGTCCGCAAACCGCAATAGTTTACTTAAGGTTAACGGTGAAAAAATAATGATATTTGGTGCAAGTGGCTATCCGGAATTAGCAGAGAAAACACTTACGCTTATTCGTGAGCAATTTCCAAACAAAGAGGTAAGTTCCGTGTATGTCACTCACCCACATGATTACGAAATTGCAGGCCTTAAAACCTATGCCGAGCAAGGCATAGAAATACTCGCTGACGACTACACCATTTCAGCCATAAAATCGTCTCCTGATTTTGCAGATGACATTCATACATTCCAATTTCGAACCATAGAACATGAGCAAGTGATAAACGGCGCGCAGTTTTATGTTTTAGAAAACATGCATGTTAAACGACAGAGTTTTGCCCATTTTAAAGATAGCGGCATCCTCTATCAGTCTGACTTTTTGCATATTCCTTACGACAATACGATTGCGAAAGTGACCCCTAGTTACACAAGAACTTTCATCAACTTTGTGAGAGATAAAAAACTCAATATAAGTCGTATTGTAGGAGCCTATAGGAACAATGATATTTCAGTAGAGGTAATGAATAAAACCTTTGATGCCATGATGTGAATCAGATAAAAGTGGGGCCTATCCACACTTTAACTGACCTTGTTTTTTAATGGTTTGTTCGTTATTTTGGGCTACCTATTATTCATCAACCTGCTGTTTAGGTTAATTAAATCTCATAAACAAGGAACGTAAATGAAACCAACTCTAATTTTGGCCCTGTTTGTTTTTTTCTCTTTATCCACCTTAGCCAATACTCAAATTTTGGAACCAAAATCCTGTTTTCGCGGTCCATTCGAAACTCATGAAAAGTGGCTGAACTTTCTGTCTCAAAAAAAGAAAAACTTTGATAAAACCAGATTCGAATCTCATTTCCCCTCGTCCAAATTTGAAAAACGAAAAGCCAACCTGGAATGTGTCGATTTTATCTACGATGTTGATGGGACAATGGTGGAAGGCTACTATCTAAAACCCAAGCTTACTAATTCTAAAGACACTAAGCCCTCGAAACTTCCTGTCATCATCTACAATCGCGGTGGAAACCAGGAATATGGTTACGTGTTTTTTGGCAAAAAGATGGATTTTATCGCTGATGTGGCGGATAGCGGTTATATAGTGATCGGCAGCCAATACCGTGGATCCAGTAAACGTTTTTTAGCAAATAATGGGCAAGATGAATTTGGTGGGCGTGATGTGAACGATGTATTGGCTTTAATGCCAATCATAGAGCAAATGCCAGACGCGGATTTGGACAGAGTCGTATTAATGGGATGGAGCCGAGGGGCGATGCAATCTTATCAGGCTGCCAAACAACTCAAAAACGTTAAAGCGGTCGTCGCTATCGCGGGCAATGTTGATGCGCAAAAAGCATTGGCGTGGCGCCCAACCATGGAGCAAGTGTATAAAGCCAGAGTCCCTAACTTTATCTTAAACAGAGACGCAGAACTTCATAAACGTTCGGCATTAAAGTGGACTGCAGAATTACCGAGAGTACCGTTTTTGCTTATACATGGTGATGCCGACAAACGCGTGAGTGTCGAACAATCCAGAATGTTCTCCGATGCCCTGACAGGCCGAAAACACCCCAACAAGCTGGTGGTGTATAACAATGGCAGTCATAGTTTGAGCAAAAATCGCGAAGCTTTGTTAACAGAAGTGCAAACTTGGCTCGGGGCGCATTTGTAACAGCATAAAATTAGTGGATAACGCTTTAACTTCTAGTTTTGAAGAATGGTTCATAAGTAGTTTTAGGACGCTAAATGCAAGCTAAGAGAATAAGTGTTTAGCTGAGACTGAACATAAAAGCGTCATTTCGGCGGAGGCCGCAACCTCCAGTGTTTAACTGAGGAGTTTCATATTACTTTCTCCATAGTCTGATGAAGGTTCAGGATATCGCTTGATGCTTTTCTGGAATGATGTTATTAGTTCTGAACTTTTCGTTTCATGTTATTTATCTGCCATAAAACACTAAATTAGGTGTTTCATTAATCAACTATCAGACACATACAAAATGCTATTAATGACATGTTGAATCCAGGACAGTTTTTTTATGGTCAGCGTCAATTCCCCTTGAGGGTGTGGACGGTTTGCTGTAGCCGAAAAATGGACTATTAGAGGGGCTAGTTCAGGTTTTGTTTTGCCTTGGGAACTGAGGATTTCATCCTTTAAATTCAGGTTACGAATGTTGGAAATGTCATTAAGTACCTCACCTTCAAAGTAACTTTGAGTGATCAACCTTTCGTATCCTTCCAACTTAATTAAAAAATGAATATGTGGTGTTCGAAAGCGACCAGGAGCGGTCTGGTAACCTTTAGGGACTATTGTTCGCAGAGAAAATTGGCCATTTGTTTTAGTTTTTAAGGTGGCACTGTATTGAAAGTTTTTATCGAGCAACTTAGCACCCGTTAGCGACGTGTCTGATTTGTGGTTGTAATGCCCATTATTGTCCGCCTGCCAAACGAATATTTGAGCGTCACTTACGGGCCTGCAATGCTGATCTTGAACTATGCCGTGAATTTCAATAATTTGCCCCTCCGCTTGTTGTGCAGAATTCGCTCGAGAAGTGAGATCTTCGTCTACCGCAGTGATCTCTACTAAAGCTCCGGGGTTCACGCGGTCATGAAAGCGCTTCAAAGCTGCTTTGGGTGGGAAAGGGCCTACTGTTTGATGGGCTGATAAAGTACATTTGCCCGAGGCAAACAGGTTTCGGCAAAATACCATTGTGGCCGAGATTATGGCAAAACGCAGAAATCGACGGCGTCCTTTAGAAGATAATTTATTCATCTGTAGCCCTTATTTTCCCTTTGCCATAAAAATTGGAGACCTCACTTCTATTTATAACTATGGCAATACGACTGTGTGTCGACATTTTTTACATTTTTAATGCCTGTTTTGTTCAGGCTTAATTTATTGCATCATTATCAATGAGCTACTGAACTGGCAGTCTTAATGCATACCTTAATATTCAAGTATTCATATTTGAATACTGAATTAGAACAGAGTTCTTGGAGGATCAACATGTCGATATTCCACGTTTTCAAACAAACACTATTTCAAAAAATCGTACTGCTATGTGCAAGTATTGTCAGTCCCTCAATATTTGCAAACACCGATTATTCGGCACTCCCGCCACCTGTAGAAGTATCTGAACCCAACCTCTTGTCGTTGACTGCCGTTGCGGTCTTGGCACTAATCATAGCTAAAGCTATTAAGAAAAAATAAATCGTAATCGATACTGTTTTTTCGACCATAATTGCATTATTCACTTAATTGGCATTCGTCAATGAGTTAGAGGGAGTTTGGATGCAAGACTTCTTAATAGAACATCATACGATCTTGTATTCCATTTCGTATTTCGGTGCGATTGTTTTCTTGCTCTTTGCAGAAGACATTTGGCCAACCCGGCGATTGCAATTCTCTATTAGAAAACGTTGGTTTAGTAATGTTTCGTTGGGCATCATTAACGGCGTGTTGGGTCATTGGTTTGTACCAATATTTTCGATATTGACGGCTGCTTATCTAGCAAAATTTCAATGGGGGTTAATGCCATATCTGGATTTTTCGTACTGGCCGACTCTTATCATCTCAATTCTTGCCTATGATTTTATGCGTTACGCCAGTCACTATTTATTTCATCGGATTCCTTTATTATGGCGACTACACCGAGTCCACCACACAGACCTAGATGTTGATTTTACGACCCAATTTCGTAACCATCCCCTGCAAATCATATTAGGTGTTTGCATCACTCTGAGTTTTGTGGCGATACTGTCACCACCTCCTGAAGCTGTCATAGTCAATGAAGTGCTTTTTGCTGGCGTTGCGTTTCTCAATCATGGAAACTGGTCGTTACCTGCTCCTGTTGAAAAAGTTGCTCGATTACTCATAACCACACCTGACGTGCACCGGATTCATCACTCAACCGTTGAGAAAGAATCACTGTCAAATTACGGTGCATTGTTCACCTTGTTTGACAGGTTATTTGGTACGTTTGTTGAGCAGCCTGAAAAAGGCCATCACGCGATAGAGCTTGGTGTAAAAGGTATGTTGCACGAAGAGAAACTAGAACTAACTAATATGTTAAAAGACCCATTCTCTGCTGTGGGTGAAAATAGCAACACGGATGATTTAAACTCGACGTCAAAATAATTGTGAGAAGGTTATTAGTGACAGAATTACACTCACTCCAAAACCTATAAAAATTTCTTGTGCATCGCTCTCTACGCTATTTGTTTTTGGTTCTACCTTGTTTGTTTATATTAGAGCTTCAGGCTGTCCGTCTGTTTTTAGTATTGATACCAATCTGCATAAAGAATTGGTCATTCAGCGAGAATGAAAAAGTGTATAGGCAAGGCATTGATTGCAGAGAATGGTTGTTCCCTTGTTAAAATCAATAACGCAGCATATAAGCTTTTTAAACTCGCCCTTTGGGAACTCACCAGAGCTGCGATAATCGCCCAAAACTTATTTGATGTAGAACGACTATACCTGCACAAGTTTCGATTATTCTCGCAGCTCTAGTGAAGTTCTGAATTGACTAATTCTTTATGCAGATTGGTATAATGAGCCTGTCAGGTTCGATCTCAATCATCGCTTCTGACAGGTAATCTGCGATTTGTTTGTCAATTAGCTATTTGGATCAAACGTCTCGACCGAGCCTTCTGATTGCTCAGCTTTCTGTTTTGCCGCTAACTCAGCTTTTTGCTGATCGTCTTTCTCGATTTGCTCTTGTTCGTAATCTTGACCACCACATGCACCACAACAACCCATGGAAACCTCCAGTTGATTTAATAACAATAATTTTCAGTGGCACTTTAACGTATGCAGCAATTACCGTGATTGATCGGTATCAAGCCAAAGAAAAAATAAAGTGGAGTAAGACCCCACCTTATTCTTAAATTGCCAATTTTAAGTAATAGAAAAACTAATCGGCTTTGAACCCAAACTTACCGTTGTCGTTTTTCCAATCATCACGTGGCGGAATGTTCTCTATGGTGTCCCAGTGCTCGACAATTTTGCCATTTTCCAAGCGGAACAGGTCGTAGAAAGAGACTTCTTTGTTTAAGAAAATACCTTCGCTGATGGCTAAGACAAAGTTACCTTCGCCCAAAATCTTGTGATTTTGTTTGTAAACCATAGGCATGCCTGCCTTTGCCAGTTCGCCAAGGGCTTTGCCTAAGCCGCTTAATCCGTCGGCTACCATGGTATTGTGCTGAAGATAGGCGCTGTCTGCGTTATCGATAAACTGGTTGATTTTGGCCATCTCGCCTTTGACTAAAATGGATTCGACAAAATCCGCTACGATGGCTTTGTTTGTTTTCGTTTTGTCATGATCTTTGATCTCTGTTGGTCCGTCTAGCTGCGTGCGACCACTCGGGTTGGGTTTTAAAATCAAAGGCCTGAACTTGCTCTCTTTGTACAAAAATGAAGGAGCCCGGCTGAAAGTCATACTCGACAAAATCAATCATGTGTTTGCCGCGACCTGCGGCTATGTAGATCATTAAAAAGAATTTGATGCGGTGCGGTTTGTCTGGCGGATCTTGTTTTATATGACGCTCGTATAAGGACTCCAGACTGAAAATTTCAAAGTCCTTTAATCGACTGTGTTGTTGCGCAAAATGAATACTTGGAATGTGTGATGTGGGCATTTTGTCTGGTGCTAATACTACCTTAGGTGGCTAACCAAATAACCCTAACCAATTATTTGTTGTGCGTCGACACGTAATTTCCAAGTTAGCCAAAACATAAGAAGCAAGTAAGCGCCTACTTGTTTATAGGCGCTTATTTTAACTTGCTTGGGTTGTGACTCTGACTTATTTTACTGGCGTCATTTCGTTTAGAGTGAAAGACTCTACAGCTCCTTCGGTAGCGGCCATATAGGCTTTTAGGTGGTCATTGCTCATGTGTGCTTGCCATAATTCTCGTGAAGACCAGTTTTCGTAAAACATGAAGTGCGCCGGGTTGTCATTGTCTTGGTGTAAATCGTAATTGATGCAGCCGTTTTCCTCTAATGTTGGCGCGATGAGCTTTTCCAATTCTGTTTTTACCAAATCGATTTTGTCAGCTTTAGCAACGATATTGGCTACGATGGTTAGTTGTGTCATTTTTAATAATCCTGTTCGTGGTCTTTTATTTGGTGACCAGTTTTGGGTTTAGTCTTATTCGGCGTCAAAGCCTTCCAATACTATCTTTCCAACGGCTTTGCCTGATTCCAGTGTTTCATGGGCAGAGCGTAAATTCTTTGCGTTTATCGCGCCTAAATTTAGCCCTAAAGTTGTTTTTAAGGAGCCTTGGTCGACTAACTGAGCCACTTCGGTTAAAAGCTGTCTTTGTTTGTCCATGTCTTTTGTTTGGAACATGGAGCGGGTAAACATGAACTCCCAATGTAATGACAGGCTTTTGACTTTGAGCTTGCTTATGTCTAGTGATGCTGGATCGTCAATGAGTGCCAACTTACCCATAGGGGCAAGAATATCGACATAATCATCCAAGTAAGAGTCGGTATGGGTTAAGCTGGCCACATGCGTTACATGTTTAAATCCCAATTCTCGGATTTGCTCAGGCATGGATTCTCTGTGATTGATCACATGATCCGCCCCCAGTTCTTTTACCCACTGTGATGAGCTATCGCGTGACGCAGTGCCAATCACAGTAACACCTGTTAGTGTTTTGGCAAGTTGCACGAGAATAGAACCGACGCCCCCGGCAGCACCGACAATCAATAAAACCTCGTCCGTTTTATTTGTACTGCCAACCGATTGTTTTTCAATCCCTAAACGCTCGAATAACAATTCCCAAGCGGTAATAGTGGTGAGGGGTAATGCAGCTGCTGCGCTATCTTCTAGAGTACTTGGTTTTAGGCCAACGATGCGTTCATCAACTAACTGGTATTCCGCGTTGCTGCCAGAGCGAGTTAAGTCACCTGCGTAATATACTTTGTCGCCCACGTTGTAGTGCTCGACGTTTTCACCAACTTCAACCACTTCGCCTACTGCATCCCAGCCAAGCACTTTGTAGTTTCCGTTTTCAGGTGCAACGTTCTGCCGGATTTTGAAGTCCACCGGGTTTACGGATATGGCGCTGACTTTCACTAATAAATCTGTGCCAGACGCCGTTGGTTTAGGCAATTCAACATCAAGTAACGATTCTGGTTCGTTGATAGGCTTTGACTGTAGGTAACCGATGGCTTTCATATTCTCTCTCCGAATCTAATTTGTTTGACGCGGTTAATAATAGGACTTGATTGTTTAGTTATGAACAGTGTAATTTTTGAATTATTATCAAATATGAATTGAAAATATGTTGTTAGATGATTTAAATGTCATATTAAAAGTGGCAGAGCTAAAGAGCATTACTGCGGCTGCGGAAAGCCTGGACATGCAGACGGCAACGGCGAGTGCGGCAGTGAAAAGAGTTGAAAAAAGCCTTGGAATTGAATTGTTCACTAGAACCACACGGCAGCTCAGGTTATCGCCTGCCGGAGAAAAATACTTACCTCACTGTCAGCAAGCGATGCAAACGTTGGAGTTCGCTAAGCAGAATGTAAAACATGACCTGGACATCATAGATGGTGAGTTACGCCTTGCGGTGTCGTCAGATTTAGGACGGAATATTGTGTTGCCTTGGCTGGATGAGTTTTTAGAAAGGCACGACAAGGTTTCGCTTAAATTGCACGTTAGCGACAGCAATATTGATTTTTATCGAGATTCAGTGGATTTGGCCCTGAGGTATGGAACTTTGAGCGATGCAAATTTGTATGGATTCAAAATTTGCGACATTCCCAGGGTGTTATGCGCAACGCCTGAATATCTGAAAGAGAATGGCAATCCCAAAAACTTGGACGAGCTACAACGGCACAATGGCTTGTTTTACCAACTTCACGACGTACTTCACGATGTTTGGGTATTTGATGGAGAAGGGCAAGAAACTAAGGTGAAAATGTCAGGAAATCGAGCCGGAAACGATGGTGACTTGGTACGACGCTGGTGTGTGCAAGGTAAGGGGATTGCCGCTAAATCACTGCTTGATATGGCCGATGATTTGTTGGAACAACGAGTCCAAGTGGTATTGCCAGAGGTTCAACTTAAAACTACTGAACTATGGCTAGTGTGTCCTAGTCGTCAGTCGTTAACTCCAGCGGTAAGGTTGTTGCGGGAGTTCATTACACAAAAGTGTGAAGCGAAATTCCAGCAGCTATCGGATGCGGGGGTGATTTAGGTGAAATGACCTAACTAACCACTAACCACTAACCACTAACCGTTAAAATATGATTCTTTCGGTATTGTGTAGGCGTTTGTCCGGTTTCTTTTTTGAAAACGTTATAAAACGATGAACGAGCATTAAAGCCTACTTCTAGAGCAATGCTTAATACTGAATCTTTATTGGCGAGGATCTTAGGGATGGCCGACTGCACGCGCCAATGATTCACAAAATCATAAAAGCTGGTGTTCATGGTTTCGTTCAGTGTTTGTGATACATAGTTTGGTGAAATAATTAGGTGTTTGGCTAATTTAGACAACGATAAGTCGGGGTCCAGATAGAGTTGTTCGTCTTCCATTGCCGCTGTGATCTTAGTTGCGATGCGTTGGGCTTGAGCTTCTGATAGGGCAGACTTTTGGTATTTCATAGCGTCTGTGACTTTAGATGTTTCCTCAGTTGTATCTTCTTGCGTTTTTTCTGCCAGATCTTGCTCTAAAGTGTCAGGGTCTGATTTTGAGGTATCCGGGTCTAAAATGGAGAGCACTGCATTGTCTGGATAACGGCCATCAAATCCAGGTTTTTGTTTTAGTCCCCAGTGGCCAATCGTCCAGACCAGTATAAACAATAGCGCTGAGCCCATCTGAAACCCAAAGGTTTCCGTGCCCTTAGTTAACGTAGAAATGAGGTTGCTGATGGCAAGCAGCCAGGTAAGACAAATAACACCCAATATGAATTTTATCCAATGTAGTTCTTGTTTTTCGTTATTAGCGAACAAGGTCTTTAATTGCTTGTGGTAAGTGGTTAATCGTTTAACGATTTTTACTACATAATAACTGGACTGCCCAAGCCAGAATAACATGGTCAAAAATAACCATAGTGCCGTTAAGTTTGCATGGAAACCCACGACTTCTTGATCTTCGAAAAACAACGCCGTTTGTTGCTCAGTCGGCAAGCTCAAAATTAGCAGTGATAAAAAAACAGTGATGAATGTGGGCAGGAAGTGAAGCCCGTGTTTTTTGTTAAGTTGCCAACGAGTTGGAGATGTCAGTCCCTCCACATATAACCAAAAAGCGGGTGCAAATATCAGCCATACAGGAAAAATGAGGGCAATATATTGAATGGCTAAATCAGGAGTTAACAACCATGTAACTGGTCCTAAAGCAATCACAGCGTTGGCCAATAAAAAGACTAACAATGGAGCACGAGTTGGGGCTGTTCTTAACTGAGAGATAATATTTGGCAAACAAAATAGTATCTGACCCATAGTCATCATTGTAATTGCGTAAACAATTAAATCTTCCACTGTTTTTCCTTGTTTAGCCTTTTAAATAAAGCGTTGCAGGTAAATTGGAGTTTGTCCAGAACATCATTTTATTTGAGTTTTTGTCCTTGTTATTAGGGTTGGACGAATAATTTACTCTTTTGTTTCAAACTTGTTACCAGTTGTTTAGGACACCTAAACAAAACGAGTTTATCAAACATAGAAAATAAATTGAAAGAAGGAAAAGTAGATGAGCAAGTTACAAAAGTTAGGCGGTTTTGCATCCATTTTTGAAGCCGTAACTTATATTGGCGCTTTTATTTATTTTGGTGCTTTTTTGGCATTCCCTTCGTCCGGTGACGTTGCAGGAAAATTAGCGTTTCTTGAGCAAAACCATTTAGGACTGGCGCTGTCGAATCTTGTCTTGTACGTCTTTTTTGGGGTGGCACTGGCGGTGTTAGTTTTAGCAACGCATGAACGTGTTTCACCAAAACAAACCAGTTTGATGAAAGTGGCAAGTTTGTTCGGATATTTGTGGGTTGGGTTGGTTATTGCTGCAGGTATGATAGGTAACATTAGCCTTGAGGTTGTCATCAAACTGGCTGAGGCGGATCAAACCATGGCCAGAACGGTTTGGTTGGCGACGGATGCTGTGGTGGAAGGCATTGGTGGTGGCAACGAATTGGTTGGTGGTATTTGGGTACTGCTGTTAAGTGTTGCCGCGATAAAAGCCAATGAGTTGTCTAAGGGTGTTAATTATCTAGGTCTATTTGTAGGCGCTGCTGGTATTTCAACTATTTACCCAGCGTCGTTACTGACTGAAATTTTCGGATTGTCACAAATCGTTTGGTTTATATATTTGGGTGTCGTTATGATCAAACAGTCTTCAGTACAAAGCGAGTCCGCAACAGCAACTGACAATCAAGAGACTGCCTGATACTCAATTTTAACAGGCAGCATTAGGGTAATATTCAAACCTGGCTCATAGAGAGAGTCAGGTTTTTTTATTTGATAGCGATGGCGATTTCTACTTCGTCCAAACCTTTGTAGAGCTCGAAATCTGTAGTGTAGGCCCTTTCGTGTTGGCAATTATCGTCAGAAAAGTAATTCCAGACTTCTGTCCAAAGTTCGATAACGGCCTGAGGCATTTCACCAGTCTTATGAAACTTCAGATATTGACCTTCGTTGATATCTACGGTTTCAACTTTTTGTTCGTTTAAAGGTTGGTTGGTGGCGGCGTAAACATCAAACAGACCTGTATGATCGGATTCGTAGTTTGAATAAACCCCATAAATTAAGGCGTCTTCTTTTAAATTTGGGGCAATGGTTTCAAAGAAGGATTGCCACAGTGATCCAATTTTTCCTTTTCCCTCTGTCATTTCGTCTTGGTTGGTGGTGCGAACTTTAAGTCCGTTTAAGGACTGTTGTTTTAGGTTTTCCTTTTGCATGGTAGGTCTCTTTCTCCGTAAGTGTAGGGGGTTGAGAGTGCCATATTTGTAAACATGAAAAAAGCATCTTTGGGATAGTTTTATGTCTAAATCAAAGCTGACGCGTCACTCTATCGTCCATGAGGCGGTCGCTCCTTCACATCCCTGTGATCGTACGTCACCCTCAGCTTGACTCTAGCTCTTGATCACATCTCCATCTTGAGCAGTTCCATGGCTAGCATCATATTGTCTAATTTTCTCAGACCCTCATTGAGGGTCTTCCAGCCCACTCGGCCTGTTCTTTTACTATCGTTCCAACCAGCTAATTTACCTAATGACTGATAAGCCCATTTTACGCTGGGCACGTCATTCTTAGTCGGTAGCTTTCTATGGGTTGCCTTGTAGAGTAAATGCCATTGCGGTTCGGTGAGACACAATGTACAAGGTGCCGTTTCTCCAACAGCACTATCGCCCATATCCTTTAACTGCATCAGTCTGCATGCTATAAATGCCTGTATAACCGCGACTTTCTCCAAGCTTTCAAACTGATGCATTTTAAGATTCTCGACATTGGTTCCTTCGCTCTTCCAGACTTTGTGAAACAGCTCTACTTTCCATCTGGCTTCGTAATAGCCCACGATTTTTCTTGCCTCTGCTGCGCTGTTTATTGGCTCTGTCGTAAGCAGGGTCCAGCTCAATCCAGAACTTGCCTCTGTATCGATTTCCTGGCACGTTACAGCGTACAAGGGTAAGGGAGGATAAAGGGGCTGCTTACGTTCTGGTGCCAGTACGGTCACTCGCGCATATTGAATCGACAGTTTGGCTTCTCTGGCTTTACGTCCTCCTCGTTGAGGGATATTTACTCTGTACTCACCTTCAACTTCCTGCTCTGTCAAGCAATCAAAAAGCCGATTTCCATCTCCTAAAGGACGATTTGATTTTACCCTGACAACAAAACGTTGATGGTTGTCACACTTGTAGGACAGGTATTCGATGATATCAGCTTCTCTGTCGCACACGCTGATGCAGTCTTTCATTTTATCGCCCAGACGTTGATTCATCGCTGTCGAGGCTTGCTCCCACTTATAGCTTTCTTTATCTTCGTAGGCTCGTTTCTGATTGTGTTTGCTATCACCAAAACCTTTAGCGTCACGTACCCAACGCCGTTGTTCTATCAACCCAATAGTGTGCTGTTCAGCGGGAGCAAACAACAAAATACTATGCGCGGAAAAACCGGTGTATTTTGCGTTAAGCGAATTGCCTGTGTAGCCCAGTTTATCCGGCAAATTTTCACGGTTATAGGAAAGACTGGTTGTATCTTCTAAGGCAAGAATTTCATCATAGTTTTGTGCCAAAGACGCAGTAGATGCAAAGCCGCTTTCTGCAATCGGCTCTGCGGTGACATGTTTATTACGTACCAAACGATAGTTTCCTTCAATGCTTGCTGAATCTGAACTCGACTTCACTACGGATTTCCCTACATGATTGGCAAGGCCACAAGCCAAATTCACCAACCTGTCAGTTCGGCGCTTATCCCCTAATTTGCAGTTACCAAAAATGAAGTTTGCCCAGTCTTGAGTATCTTGGATCATAGTGTGACTCCGAAATGAATAATTTCGAGATCAGATCAACATGGCAAGCGAAAGTTCAAAAAATGTGTAGAAGAGCTAGAGCTTGACTGGGGGCACACCAATATCCCTGTTGGCGTCATCCTCAAATCGCCCCAGCGATATTGGGGAACCAGTCGAGGCTTGTAACAGATTTAAGTAGTTCAACTAATTGAGTGTTTGGTTATGGATTCCAGATATCGCTTAGACGATTCTGGAATGACGGGGGAGGCGGTCGCTCCTTCACATCCCTGTTCGCGACACACCAACATCCCTGAGGCGGTCGCTCTTAGCCATCCATGGCTCCGCGACACACCTTCGTCCATGAAGGCGTCATCCTCAAATCGCCCCAGCGATATTGGGGATCCAGTCGAGGCTTGTAACAGATTTAAGTAGTTCAATTAATTGAGTGTTTGGTTATGGATTCCAGATATCGCTTAGACGGCCTCTCTTTCACATCCATGTGAACGCGGCACACCTTCATCCATGAAGGCGATTCTGGAATGACGGGGGAGGCGGTCGCTCCTTCACATCCCTGTGATCGTGCGTCACCCTCAGCTTGCTTACATGGAAGTAAGTACTTAGGACGTGTCAGGAACTGACGTTCTGTGACTGGGGGCACACCAACATCCCTGCGGCGGTCGCTCCTTCACATCCATGTGATCGCGGCACACCTTCATCCATGAAGGCGATTCTGGAATGACGGGGGAGGCGGTCTCTCCTTCACGTCCCTGTGATCGTACGTCACCCTCAGCTTGCTTACATGGAAGTAAGTACTTAGGACGTGTCAGGAACTGACGTTCTGTGACTGGGGGCACACCAACATCCCTGAGGCGGTCGCTCTTAGCCATCCATGGCTCCGCGACACATCAACATCCCTGTTGGCGGTCGCTCCTTCACGTCCTTGTGATCGCGGCACACCAACATCCCTGTTGGCGTCATCCTCAAATCGCCTGAGCGATATTGGGGATCCAGTCGAGGCTTGTAACAGATTTAAGTAGTTCAACTAATTGAGTGTTTGGTTATGGATTCCAGATATCGCTTAGACGATTCTGGAATGACGGGGGAGGCGGTCGCTCCTTCACATCCCTGTTCGCGACACACCAACATCCCTGAGGCGGTCGCTCTTAGCCATCCATGGCTCCGCGACACACCTTCGTCCATGAAGGCGTCATCCTCAAATCGCCCCAGCGATATTGGGGATCCAGTCGAGGCTTGTAACAGATTTAAGTAGTTCAATTAATTGAGTGTTTGGTTATGGATTCCAGATATCGCTTAGACGATTCTGGAATGACGGGGAGGCGGTCGCTGCTTCACATCCCTGTTCGCGAGACACCTTCGTCCATGAAGGCGTCATCCTCAAATCGCCCCAGCGATATTGGGGATCCAGTCGAGGCTTGTAACAGGTTTAAGTAGCTCAACTAATTGAGTGTTTGGTTATGGATTCCAGATATCGCTTAGGCGGCCTCTCTTTCACATCCATGTGATCGCGGCACACCAACATCCCTGCGGCGGTCGCTCTTAGCCATCCATGGCTCCGCGACACACCTTCGTCCATGAAGGCGTCATCCTCAAATCGCCCCAGCGATATTGGGGATCCAGTCGAGGCTTGTAACAGATTTAAGTAGTTCAACTAATTGAGTGTTTGGCTATGGATTCCAGATATCGCTTAGACGATTCTGGAATGACGGGGAGGGGGTCGCTGCTTCACATCCCTGTTCGCGAGACACCTTCGTCCATGAAGGCGTCATCCTCAAATCGCCCCAGCGATATTGGGGATCCAGTCGAGGCTTCTATTGTGACTAACTTTTGTGCCGGCGGATTTGGGAGGAGGCTTTGCCAAGCCTCTTGATTAAGAAAGGTGTAATTACGATTTAGGTTGAATCGGAATGTGCAGTGCCATTTCTGCTTTTGGGTCCGCAACGTTGTAGTTGGGTGGATACAGTTCAAAATCTGGTCGTTCAACATAATCAAAGTCGGATTTAGGTAACCAACTGCCCCAGATGTATTTAAGGGTTTGATCCAGTGTTGTGATTGAACCTCTGTGAACAAATTTGGCATACATTTGCTCTGGCAGTTCTCGCGTGGTCATACCTTCTGGTACGTCATCAAAATTGGCAACTGGAGCCGTGCATACATAGCTGAAAGTCACATCTTCGCCGTCGTCACCATGTTCTTCATAGGCTTCGTAAATACCAAAGGATTCATCGCCAATACGGTTTTTTATCTTGTCACGGAATGGGCGAAATGCGGACCAGAGTTTTGGCAGGCTCAGATCTGCGCTGTCGTACTGTTGGGCAATACCAACGAGTTTTACCGCGGGACGAGTGATGATCTCAGGTACCATGGATAACTCATTTTGCAGAAGGTGTAACATGTGTGGACTGAATTGATCCTTGTATAACAGACGAAAAGGATCATTTTGCTTTCGGTATTGTGCCGGAGTGATATTAAACAACGCCTTAAATGAGCGAGTAAATGCTTCCTGTGAGTCGAATTGGCAATCCAGTGCCAATTCCAGAATACCGATATCTTCACTCAATAATCGCTTGGCGGCCACAGTCAAACGGCGTTTTCGCAGGTATTCTTTTGGTGTATCGCCTACTAGCGCTTTAAAAATTCGGCTGAAGTGATAGGTTGAATAGTGTGATGCCGCAGCGACTTCATGGACTGATATTTTGTCGTACAAGTGTTGTTCGATGAAATCGATACTTTTGAAAAATCGTTGCACTTTTTATTCTCCAAGATGAAGTGTCATCCAGTTTCAAAAACTGAATGACATATTTCTAAAACAAGCTTACACGCGTTCATTAGTTACGTAAAAGCGAACTTGCTCAAACCCTTTGTTTCTTAAGGGGATTAGGGCTTGATACGCTGGGTCCTCAAAAAAATCATTGATGGACTCTCGAGTTGGAAAAGAAACGACGGCAAACACGGCTGGAGCTTGTTTATCATCTAATGCTTTTTCAACATCGTAAGTGGCAATAGGTACCGCACCGTGCTCTTTTGCAACGGCTGGAACTTGGCTTGAATAGGCTTTTAAGGCCTCCATTTCATTTGGGTTTGGTGTGGCTTCAATATGTAAAAATACGGGTAATGTCATTTTGTAATTCCTATGAGGGGTGAATGTGATCTTTAAACAAAGAGGGCGTTAACGTTCGCCCTCGGGTTTTTAGAGGTTATTTTTTGCTGTTGTTAACGATACGTACAAACCAGGCTACAAGCAGCGGGATAGCTACAAGCTCGATAACTGTTGGGCCAACCACCGAATTGTCGACTACGCCAAATTCCAAGATATTCGTTGCTCGTCCGATGCCACCAATGAATAGAGATAAAGCAACAAACATGAATAAAGTGGCGTGTTTTTCCATGTTTCGAAGGAAAAACAGTAAAATTAGACCTTGAGTGAAAAAGACACCAAAACCAAATCGGTACTGGTTATCGGTAAAGCCTCTTAATAAGTTATCTGCTTCAAAAATAGGTTGGCCGCTGGCTAACAGGGCGCTGCCATTAATACCGCCAAACGTCGCGGCCCCGCCAGGCACCAAACAGATGATGGCCAACAGTGTAATAAAAAGTTGGAAGACGCGTCTTTCTGTTTTATTTAATGTAGTCATGATTCGATTCCTAAACCGTTATTGAGTGAACGAGGATGAGTTTATGAAACCGACAAACTGTTTTTTTGATATTTCTTGCGGTTCTTAAATAACGGAAAAAATCCAACAAAATTTCAACACCGCAAGAAATATCAAAAATGAAATCTTCACAACAATTACATTTACTCCATCGAAACGGGCTAACCAGAAAAAAGGTTTTGAATGACTGCCCCAAATGAATATCAACATATTGAAATAGGTGGAATCATGTTAAAAAGCGTATTAATCACAGGTGCAAATGCAGGTTTAGGTAAAGAAAGTGCAAAACAATTGGCTAAACAGTCGGGTGTAAAGAAGATTTACCTAGGGTGCAGAAATCTGGAAAAAGCCAGAGCCGCGAAACAAGAGTTAGAGAAAGAAACCGGCAGAGACATTTTTGAAATTCTGTTAATTGATGTGTCTAACCTAGATTCGGTGCGTGCTGCGGTCAAGACGTTAAAAGAACCCGTTGAAGGTTTGGTCATGAACGCTGGCGGAACGGGCGGCAAAGAATTTAACGCTCATACACCTGATGGTGTCACCAATATCTTCGCCGTAAATCTGTTGGGCCACGTATTACTCACTGAAGAATTAATAAAAGCGGAAAAACTTACGAAAGTGGCGTTATATGCCGGTTCTGAAGCAGCACGCGGTGTCACTGAAATGGGTATGAAGCGCCCTGAACTTAAGGCTAATTCAGTGGATGAATTTGCCTCTATCTGTAACGGCGTATTTTACGGCGAAACTAAAGACGCAACGGTACCGTATGGTCCAATTAAGTACATGGCCGCCATGTGGATGTCGTCCATGGCCCGCGAATATACAAACATTCGTTTTGTGACTATGAGTCCAGGTGCAACAACGGGAACTGAAGGATTTAATACTCTATCGCCAGTCAAACAATACGTGATGAAGGGCATGATGAAAGTCATGTTGATGTTAGGCAAAGTGCATAAACTTGAAGTGGGGGCAAAACGATTTGTTGATGGTTTGATGGATACGACATATAAAACAGGCGTTTTTTACGCTAGCCAAAAAGGACTTACAGGCCCAATTGGCGAACAAGGAGTTTTGTTTGCGGATCTTTATAATACGACGTTTCAGGATAATGCTCGTGAAGCAATTCAACGTTTCATAAAATAAGTTAGAGTTTGAAGAAACAAAAAGCGGCCTGGGCCGCTTTTTAGGGTTCGTAAGCCATAGTTATTTTTGTTCTTCAATGACCTTGTATTCAAGCATCACCTTTTTAACCTCTGGGTGAGATTCTAGCTGTTGCTTTTGATCAAGGCTTAATTCAGCCATCACTGAATCAATAATAAAGAACTTATGTGTCACTATGCCGCCAACTTGTTCAACTAAGGTTTTCACCGTTTCCACATCGGCTCCTCGAATAATGTAACTTGGGTTTTTCTGCGTTTTTGGAGTGGGTTTTGTCAACAGCTCGAGTGCCCATATGCAGAAAACAAATACAGTAATCAGAATAAAAAGTGAAAATTTAGACAGAGTAAAAAGGGGTCGGTTGGTGGTGTACCAGGCCGACGGTATTTTGGGGGTTTTCATAAGATCGTCCTATTAAACTACTACATAGAAACGTATCTCAAATTAAGGGTGCAACCACGCTGCCGTAGAGTACTAGACTCCGTAGGCCGTAAGCTTTGCGTCCCTACCTTTCGATAAGTTTGCCGACAACAATCGTAAACTAAACTGTGAAAAAGTCGATAGGGAATTTTCTTAAAAATTAAATAACTAGGGATGGAGTGGCAATAAACCAGAATGGAAATCAATGTGCGCGTAATATTTGGGACAATAAGGCCTGGACTGATTTGCCGATGATCGCTATGACGGCCAATGTGATGAAAGTTGATTAAAGAAAAGTGTCTGTAGGTCGGTATAAACGACTACATTGCAAAACCTATTAACAAACAAGAATTAATAGAAAAACTAAATCATTGGTTACCGTAACGCGCTAAAACATTAGAACACTAACTTACTGCGTTACGGCTGCCGTAAAATAACTTATTTAAAAACAACTTGTTTAGAGCTGCGTTCGTATGTCCGTTGTTCAGGAGTCGTCCATTTGCCATTTTTTAAATAGGAAGTGGACACTGTCATAGAATTACTAGCTAATGTTGAAGTTGATTTTACTTTGGTGATGCCATCCTGATTTCCCGTTACGTTTTCATAAGCGACAAAAGTATTGCTATCGATAATTTCTATTTCTCCCTTGGTATGAAAGTCCGCAGTTGTGAAGTAATAGAACACGATTTTTTGTTTAGTGTTGTCAAAAAATATCAGAGATTCACCACCATATTGACCTTCATTTATTGAGTGTAAAGTTCGCAACGCTTTGCCATTTAACGCTCTTTCCCACTTGGATACATCAACTACTGTAGGTTTGCCGTTTTCCATCTTGAAGACGGCTTCCCAGGTACCAACAAACGGTGCAAATATCTCCAGTTCTTTGCTGAAAGATTGATTAGCAGCCCAACTAGTTGAGCTAAACAGGTACAAACTTGCGATTAAGGTAAGGATTTGTTTCATTAGAATTTATTATGCGTTTTTATTAGTAAGATTTACTCTAACTCATCATGCGAAAGCGTCAAGAAATGATACACTTTTGCCATTCATTGTTGATGTACGTTAACAGGTACAGGCCTGGTAGGTAATTGGATAATTTTGTGAAATCATTTTTGGCATTATTTTGTGTGGTGATAAGTTTTCTGGCGGTCGATACCAAATCAGAACCACTGATCATTGCAGCCGAGAATGATTGGGTGCCTTATGCTAAACAAGACGGTAAAGGCATGGCCAATGACATTATAAGGGCGGCTTTTAGAGAAGTTGGCATAGAGATCAAATACCACGTTTATCCCTATGCGCGAGTTTTGCATTATCTAAAATCGGGGCGTTATGTCGCTGGTTTTAATGTGCCTTTTGATGATCAGTCAAATCAACACTACCTCTTGGGAAAAACCCCCTTATATTTCGCGGAATCCGCATATTATCACCACTCCGCTCGACCTCTTTTAATAGACTCAAGAAAAAAGTTAGATCGAAAGAAGTTAATAGGGGTTGTGAGAAATTATGGTTATGGCGATTATTATCTGGATTTAGTTAAGTGGAAAAAGATTGTACCTGTGATCTCCAACAGTGAACTCAATAACATTGATTTACTCAATCTGGGACGGATTGATGCCACTATTCTATATACCAAAACGGCGAACTTTTATCGAAAAGGCGATCGTTTAAATCGCCAAATAACTAAAGCGTTTAGTAACGAAAAAACGCCAATTCACTTGGCATTCTCACGTCAACATGAGAAAGGTGCGCATTTTCTAGCGCTGTTTCAACAAGGTTTAAACAAACTTATTCAAAGTGGCAAGCGAGACCAGATTCTTGCCAGTTATTAGGTATTGTTATTACAAGATGGAATTCAAGTGAAACTAATGAACAGAATAAATGTTGTCGGAATAACAGGCAGTGGCAAAACGACATTTTCAAGAGAGCTTGCGGAAGTGTTGTCGATTCCTTATGTACAGATGGATCAGTTATTCTGGAAAAGAGACTGGCAGGAACCGTCAGATGAAGAGTTTGTGCCTAAAATTCGAGATGTGGTTAAGTCTGATGCCTGGGTGTTAGATGGTAACTACCATGGACGAACCTGTACCATAAAGTGGAATAGAGCCGATACTGTGGTATGGCTCGATTATGGGTTTTTTACGACATTTCTGCAGCTACTTAAACGCTCAATATTAAGGGCATCGACTGGTGAAGAGCTTTGGCCCAATACGGGAAATCGCGAGTCATTTAGAAAAGCGTTTTTTGATAAGTCTTCGATCTTACTCTGGTTTCTAAAGTACTATAAAAGCAATCATGTCAGATACAGCTCGATTATGCGGTCCAACGAGTTTCCCAATGTGCGATTTGTCCGTATTGGCAGTCGCAAAGAGGCCAAGCGATTTTTAGAGCTGGCTAGCAAAGATCTTTGTTAAGCATTTCATCTATTTTTCTTCGGTTATTGTTCGTGGATAACTATATATTAGCGTAGCTTACGCTCACTGAGAGTCATGTAGGAAGGGGGCTGGCTTCTTATTCCCTCTTCCTGAAATCCTGACTGGCTGGGAATTGTTTGTCTGAAGGCGAGATAAACCAAATCGTTAAACAAGTCACAAAACTGGGCTGACGTTTTTGTGGTTCTTACAAACCATTACACTTTGTAGACACTTATTGAACAGCAATAAATGAACTTTCTTTGTTTAATTTCCCTACCAATCAGAGAGGGAAATCCAAATGAAACACTTACATCGTTTATCAAAACTAACCTTAACTTTATCCTTAGCCGCGTCCGCCATTGTGATGGTGCCCAACACAGCCTTGGCAAATCACAGCGTAGGTGTAAAAGCGGGCGGTGGAGGAGTGGATTACAAAGGTAAAGATACAGATGGTCAAGGCCTAGGCGAAGTGTACGCGTTTTATCAGTACAAATTTATGCCCATGTTTTCCATTGAAATTGCAGGTGTGGCAGCAGGCGATATCGACATTTGGGATTGTGAAAAAGACACAAATAGTCAATGGCAATGTTCGATTGATGATGATGAGTTTTCTTTGCAAGCGGATAAACTGACCTATAACGGTGCAATTGCAGCACTAGTAACTGAAGTTCGTTTAACAAAAAGAAACAGTTTGTATGCTAAAGCTGGGGCTATTTTTTACAATTATGAGATGAAGTTAGACGGCGACGTTATAGCGGATGATGATGGCACTGGCTTGGTAATGGAAGCCGGGTGGCAGTACCGTTGGGATAACGGTATTGGTCTGAACTTTGGTTTTCATAAGCGGGATATGGGGGATCTGGAAACCGCAGGCTCCAGTGTTGGATTGAGTTATTCGTTCTAACCAGTTTTGTCATTAGGTGAGCCGTTTTTTACTTCGGCTCCCTGACTGTAGAGAAAATCGACTCACCTAATGACGTTTTAACAGTGTATGTTGTTCTAATCTCCTGAATTATAATGAGTTAAGAAAGTCCAGAATATCCTGTTTTTGTTGTTCGCTAAGTGCCGTGTAGTTGTCTTTTGAAGTTTGCGCTTCTCCTCCATGCCACAAGATGGCTTCTTCAATTGAGCGCGCTCGTCCATCATGCAAGAAACCAATGCGATGGATATCATCAGCACTTTGTCCCAGCGATACAGAGTCGTTGGCTTTGTCGTCTCGAACCATGACATCCGCTGCATGGCCTAATCCCCACAGGGGGGCCGTTCGCCATTCAACGCCGCTTGCTGAACCTTCCGCCAAGTTATCAGCTAAGCCTTCGCCCATATCGTGCAATAACAAATCCGTGTATGGGGAAATGTTTTGACTGCGTAACTCAGCTAACGGGTGATAAGGGGATGTGGTCATGTTGGGACGATGACAATCGGCGCAACCAATTTCACTGAATAAGGTTTCGCCTTCCGTGACGTCGTAGTCCCTTCGTGCGGGTACACCAAGCAGACTGATGTACTTAACTAATTTGTTTAGCTGCTCATCATTTAATTCGCTGCCTGCATCATCACAATCTTGTTGTTCTGTGCCGCAATCCGGTGAAGGGAGAATGGAAGTCATGACACCCATATCGGTATTAAATGCCGCTGCCACCTGATGTTCAACACTCGCTGTGCTGGCCTTGTAACCAAATCGTCCCAGCCTTTGCTCGCCAGTGACTGGGTCTGAGACAACGGATGCTCGACCTGATATACCGTCATTGTTATTGTCATCAGGATCTTGAAAAGCGAGGATTGTTTCTTCAGGGATGGCTTCCAACAACCCGAGGCCCACCAGTTGTGGTGCGATACGGGCCGAAAACTGCACTGGTTTGCCGTTGGAAAAAACATAGTTGGGAGAGCGTAATCCATTTTCATGTTCAGTCCAGTTACCTAAAGTCACGTTTCCTTCCGATGTTCCTTCAGCACCTTCTGCAATCAAAGGTTGCAATACTCGGCCTAAGAGCGGGTCTGGTTCACCATTTTCATCCCCAATTTTAAATACCCATTGACTCAACGGTTCGCCCACTTTGGCAACTAAGGCTCTGCCATTTCGAATGTGACATGATGAGCAAGCATTATTGATATAGTGGTTACCCGCTTTACCGATTTGCTCAGTCCAAATGATATTTTCATCACGTTCATCATGTTCTCCTGTTTCGAAGTTAGTGTGATGCACCCGGCGTCCTTCCACCCAAGGTTGGGCATTTTCCGCATTCATGTTAGTTGCCATGCCCATGAACCGACCTGCAGGCTCTTCGCTATAGTTATATCCCAACGTGGTTGCGCCACCCAGCAGACCCTTGGTTGGGATAGGGTAACTATCATCGAAATTCGTGCGCTCCCATTCGAATGGGTGTACACCAGGTTGGCCCGTGATGTACAAAAAGGTTGTGCCGTAATAATTAAGCCGGGAACCCGCAGGAGGCGCCAATAAAAACTGACTGGCTTCAAATTCCATGCGTTGGCCCGTGGTTATTGGACCAATAGGTCGACCGGATTCCCATTCGTCGATAATGTCTAAGGTGTATTTAAATTGATGACCTTCTTCGCTAATTTTTTCAAAATCATCATTCCATGAACCGCGACCAACAAAGACGACACCGGTTTCATTCGGGTTAACTTTTTCTTCATCTTTTTGCGGGTTAAAGTTGAATTGTCCCGTTGTGGTTGAACCGTTGTACCAGACTCGGAACTCACGAGCACCAAGCTCAGCTTCAGTGATCATGGTGACCTTTATCAGGCTTTGGCCAAGCTGAGTGTAATCTTCCAGCTGAATCCGTGCGGTTCTGTATTCCCAATAATGAGCAAGGAAATGATCGTAATGATCTTGTTCGGTGATGTCTTTGGCATGTCGGTCGCGGCCTCGGTCGGCGACACGGGTGACGATAACGCCGTCTTCTCTAGTGAATGAGGCGACAGGTGCTAGCGAGGTTGACTCGTCAAACAAGGATACAAAGTCGCCTATTTTGCCTACTTCAACTAGGTGCCACACGCCTCCAGCACCATCACCATTAGTGTTGCCCGCCTCAACATCGCCAATAAAAAAATAAAGGGGCTGGCCATTAAACGCCGCTTGTTGTGTTCCGTCTGCTCGCGTGATGGTTGATAGGTTTTGCAATCCCGACGCTGCTCCATCTGTCACGATAACAGGCGGCCAGTTTTGTGCACATTCGTCATAACATGTGCTGGTTGCTGAGACTAAGTCATTGTCAAAAGTGTATAAGGTGAAACCCGGCTTTTCAGAGTCGGGGCCACCGATGAGCATGTTGTTTCGGGCCGCGATTTCTGTTGTGGGCCTTAGAGTAGAACAGCCAAATCGGTCTATGTAGTCACCTGAGGGGGTGTCCGGGCATTGGTCAATATCGTCAAATACGGTGTCGTTATCTGAGTCAGGGCAGCCTACGATATTTACCGTTTGACCTAAGTGGGTTTCAGCACATAAGTCATCTGCGTTGGCGACACCGTCGGAATCTGCATCTTCAATTATATTTAGCTTTATCCAGTTTAAATTGAAATTCCCGGACAACACGTCGATGCGCAATCTATGAGTACCTTCCGTCAAAATAGTGTTACCCACAACTTTTGATTCAAATGTTTGCCATCCTCCAGTTCGGTTGACTGTTAATGGACCTAGGGTTTTATTGTTGATGGTAATGGTAAACGTGCCACCGCCAACGTCCGATGCAACTCGGCTAGTAAATGAATAGGTGGCGCTGGAAACAGCGACATCGTACTCTAGCCATTCGCCCTGAACTGTCCAGCCTACGTTATAACCTCCGCCTGTATCGCTGGTTGCTTCTATGTCCACATCATCGGTTTTATATACGTTTCCCTGGTTACCCGCGTCGGAATCCGAGTATGCCGAATAATCTTCAGCCTCAAGAAGGACCTCATTTATGAAAGGAGCAAGAGGCTCAACTACAACAGTGCGTTCAGCGTATGCTTGATTGCCAGATGTATCTGTCGAGTTGTACTGAATTTTGTATGTGCCGGGAAGGTCGGTATTAAGTTCACTGGTGATAGTGATGGATAGGTTTAGATCTAGGTTGTCCGTAACCATAGCCCCCGGTTCAACATATTGGCTGCCAACTGGCAGATAAACCTGCTGCTCACCCAATAAGGTAATTATCGGAGCTATTTGGTCTTCGCTAACGTCTATATCAGAAACGACGACGGAGCGCACTTTGGAAGCCTGATTACCCGCCAAGTCGCTCGCTAAATAAGTAACGGTATAAGTGCCGGCCTTGTTTGTATTTACGTTGTTTTGAGTGGTTATAGCGATTTGCTTGTCGGTTTCGTCGACGGCGGTCGCGCCTGAGTCTATATATTCTTCACCCAAATCAAGATGGATGGTGGCGGCGCCAATAATTGAAATGACGGGCGCTTTGGTGTCTTTTAACTCTGAAATGTCTTGGTTTTCACTACCACTGCAGGCGGCCAATGTAGCGCCTATTAAAGTTAATAAACAACTACGCGTTGTTTTATTCCTGTAATTCTGGAATTTATTCATGGTAAATGTCCGGTTATTATTTTTATTGGAAGCAACTCAAACACCGAACAGAGCCGGTGTTTGAGTAGAACCTGAGTTTGTTTCGCTCTAAAAGGTCAGGCCGTCCCAATAGAAGGTCATTTCACCGGCTGTTGCGCCATCGGTACCAAAGTTAAAGAACACCGATGCCTTGTCAAAAGTGAAGGCTGGGTTGAGTGCTTGGGTCCCTTCTGCAACCGTATTAAAATCAAATGTCAGTAACTCCCAGCTATTAGCTGTTGTCGTCGTCGCTTCTGTTTCAACCGTCTGCGTTGTATCTGCGGCATTTTCCAACTTCAGTCTGACGGGTAAACCTGCTTGCGGTGCATATACCCACAGGGTCATGGTTGAGTTCTCAGCAATTAATGGCACGGCATTGGCCAATCCACCTGCGCCACTAGTTGTGGTTCCTGCCCATAATTCTGCACCTGAGGTTTTGATTGACTGTGCTACGGTTCCGCGAGCACCTGCGGGGTCTGGATCACTTACTAGTGAAGAGGCATTGCCGCCAAAATCTGTAAGTTCATAACTAAAGTCCTGCATTTCAAAATCTAGTGGTAAGTCAGGTTTTGAACTAACCTCGGCACCTGATGTTTTGAACTCCACATTATCTACACGATATACAGCACCAGTTCCGGTGCCCCATGCTGGGAATATCATTACGATATCTATTGCTGTCATGTCCAATCCAGACGCTGCCAATTCGGCAAGGTTAAAGGTGTAGTGTTGCCATGTATTAAGCTCTGGTGCCGCGTGACCTTCTATGCTGGTGGTTAGGCTAACTTCGACCGCAGTGGCACCGTCTGAGCTTTCGACTTTCAGTTTCCAGTCTGTGTCACCTGGTGAGGTCATCATTTTCAGATCAAAGGATAAGGTGCCGTCAGTTGCAATTTGACTAACATCGTGCACGGCACCGTCGATAGCGCCAAGAGCGGCTCTGGACGTAAAGCCCACAACGGTGTCGCCGTTTATGGTGAATTCGGTGACATTGCCATATCCTGCGTCATCTTCAACCAATGCCGGAACCGAACCTGCACAACAGTCCCATGCGGTCCATTTGGGATCGATTTGATCATTGTAGATGGTTATTGCGCCGTGAGTTGCTACTGCTTTTTCGGAAATGGTTAATGAGAAATCTTGAATGATGGTTCCAGAACCGTCGCTAATAGCCAAAGACACGGAATGTTCGCCAATATCGGCTTGTTCTGGTGTTCCAGATAATACACCAGTTGAAACATCGAAATTCAACCAGGCTGGTAACGTTGGTGAACTCAGAGTGAGCGGATCGCCATCGGCATCAACGGCGGTAAGGGTATAATTATATTCTTCTCCGGTATAACCGTTTAACGTAGGGGTACTTGTGATGTTAGGCGCTGTTGAACTTGGTGGAGTGTGAGTTGAGCCATCGGCTTTAAACTTCACGTTATCGAGGCGGAAAACTGCGCCATTGCCTTGACCCCAGGCTGGAAAGATCATGGCAATATCAATTTTTGACATATCCAGGCCCGCACTCTCTAAATCAGCCAAGTTGAATGTATAGGTTTGCCAAGTGTCTAACGCTGGTGCAACATGGCCTTCCTGAGCGGTGCTCAAGTTAACCTCCACGTGGGTTTCGTTGTTATTACTTTCTAGTTTCAGTTTCCAGTCAGGATTACCTTCTGGAGCCGTGAGTAGTTTGAGATCAAACCGAAAGGTACCATCTGCAGTAATCGCTGTTGCATCAAAGGGGGTTGGGTCAACCGTGTCGTCTTCTGGGCGGGAGTTGTAACCCACTACCGTATCGCCATTAATGGTGAACTCGGTGGTATTGCCGCGAGTTTCATCATCCATAACTACGCTCGGAGTAGACCCCCCGCAGCAGTCCCATGCTGGCCATTTGGGATTAGTGGCATCTTCAAAGATGACAAGTCCATCTCCGGTTTGCTGATCATAAGGCGTGACGTTTATGGAAAACTCATCTGAAACCTGGTTTTCTCCATCGGACACACTTAACACCACCGCATTTGCCCCCTCATTGTCCTCGGTAGGTGTACCACTTAAAACCCCACTTGCCGCATCGAAATAAAGCCAGGTGGGCAAAGTTACGGCGTTAAAAACGAGCGTATCGTTTTGGTCATCGGTTGCGGTTATTGTGTAGCTGTACAATTCGCCGACTTTCACATTGCCAGAGGCTGCGCTTGTTATCTCTGGGGCCGCATTTTCTGCCGGGTTGACGGTTAACGTGAAGGACTGACTCACCTCAACACTGCCGTCTGTGACGGTAAGGGTTATATCGTGACTGCCTACATCCGATTCGGTTGGGGTGCCACTCAACGTGCCCGTACTTGAATCAAACGCCAGCCAATCAGGTAGTGAGCTTGCACTAAAACTAATGGTGTCACCGTCGTTGTCGTTTGCGGCTAACGTATATCGATATTCGTTTTGGACGTTACTTTCCAATATCGCGTCACTGGTGATGGTTGGAGACTGGTTTTCATCCGGTGTTGAGTTGTCGTCGGAGTCGCTAGAGCTGCAAGCGCTCAGCGCGAGTATCATTGCGCTGCAAAGAGCGGTTTGTTTAAGCAGAATTGGTTTGTTCATCATGTTGTTCCTTTGTCCGAAAATTATTGGTACAAGCTCATGCTCGTTTTATTGTGTTGTTACCTCTCGGCAATCTCACTGTTGAAGTGGATTAAAAAATGTACAAGGTAAATGCGATAACAGGAGGTTGAAAACGAGGTAAGGTGGGAGAAATTGGGGATTGGAACGTATCTGGAAAGTAAGGAGTTTTGCCTTAACTTTGGCTAATTTAGTATTTAAGAAAACAAGGCAGTAAAATGGTTTCTGAAAAGCTCGAAAGCCTCTTTCTATAAGCCTTTTGGACTATAGATAAATATAAGGCAATACATAAATAAATGCCGATCTTATCGCAAATATGTTTCCTGTTGTCGCAATTCCCGGTGTTTCATAAGGAATTACGATAGTTTGCTGGTTAAACCAATTGTTGCTAATGTCAGTTACACAGGAATAACTCGTTGAATCTACCCGTATCAATGCCAGAAGCACCTATCAGCACGAACCTGGAGTTTGAGCCTCAAGTCTTTTCCAAACAGAGTCACCAGTTTTGGACCTTGTTGATCTTAGGGTGGGTGGGATACGCTTTTTTCGTTTTTTTGGCCATCATTCGACCACAGTTTTCCGATCCTAATTTTAACCTGCAGGGTCAACTTCTTAACTTATTATTAGAATCCTTAAGCGGCCTTGTTTTGTGTTATATGCAATGGCGTCTGATACGAAAGATTGTCCATCTGCCGATGAACATCACCCTGTTCTGGAGCTTTTTTTCGGCCTTTGTACTGGGGCTCATATATAACATTATTAAGTTGAGTTCATTCAAGGTCATCGTATACAACCAACGATGGAATGAAGCATGGAATATGCTTGAATTTGGTGGTTGGTTTTTGTTTTCTTTGGCGACCATGTTCGTGTGGACCGCGATATTTTTCATCATGTTGTATAACACCAAGTTACAAAAAGAACATGAAAAACTGTTACGTGCACAAAATGAAGCGAAAGATGCGCAATTGCAAATGTTGCGTTATCAACTTAATCCCCACTTTATGTTCAACACCATGAATGCCATATCCACTCTGATCTTTAAAGAAGATAACGACAGAGCGAACGAAATGTTGGATAAATTATGCGAATTCATGCGTTACTCACTGGATCAAAACGCCAAAAGTGAAACGTCACTGCGTCGCGAGATAGACCTGTTGGAGTTATACTTATCTATTGAGAAAGTCAGATTTGGTGAAAGGCTGAAGGTCGACATTGATGTGTCCAGCGATACATTAAATGCAAAAGTGCCCGCCATGTTGTTGCAGCCCATCGTCGAGAATGCAATTAAGTACGCCATTGAACCCAAAAAAGAACCGGGTTTAATTCAGGTCAATGCATGGCTTATCGACAATCGTCTCGTGATACGGATCAGCGATGACGGGCCAGGAAAGGTTCAAAATAAAGGGTTAGGAATTGGCATAAAAAATACCAAAGAAAGGTTAAATAATATGTTCAGTGGTGATTTTGAAGTGAGTTTAGAGTCGAACCAGAAACAGGGTGCGACGGTGTTGATTTCATTTCCATATATGCAAGTTCATTAAGCCATGTCTGACAACACTATTACGGCCATTATTGTTGACGACGAACCTCTTGCGTTAGAGGGGTTAAGGCTAAGGCTGGGAAAAATTACTGAACTTAAGATCATCGGTGAAGCCTCCGATGGGGATGAGGCAATAAAACTCTGCCAAGAACTAAACCCAGATGTTTTGTTCATGGATTTGCAGATGCCAGGTCTAAACGGAATTGAAGTTGTGCAGGCCTTGCAGGCTGATGTATTGCCCCTAGTCGTGTTTGTCAGTGCGTATGGTGAGTTTGCATTGGATGCGTTTGAACTGAATGCCATTGATTATATTCTCAAACCCGCCAACCTGGGTCGGTTGCAAAAGACCATGGAGCGGATCAAAGAGCGACTGAATCCCAAACAGCGAGATCTGGAAAAACATCGGTTATTAAAAGCGCTTGGACATTCATCAGGTATTGCCATTTCTGAGTTAGAGGACTGGCTGGATTCCCCGAACTCGCCGTTTCCATCCCCTTATCGACAGGAGCTGGTTATTAAAAATAGCGACAATGAACGCTGTTTTTTGCCTGTCAAAGATATTGTTTGGATTGACGCGGCCGGAGACTACATGTGCATCCACACAACGGACAACGACACCCATGTTGTACGTATCACAATGAAAAAACTCACCGAGCAGTTAGACAGTAAGATGTTTCAACGAATACACAAGTCTACGTTGGTGAACGTTCAGTTTATCAAGAGTATTCAGTCGTTGAAGAATAATGAAAGTTTGTTGGACCTTGGAGATGACAACAAACTTAAGGTTAGTCGCAACTATAGCAGCGCGATTCAAACCATTTTAGACACAAAAACAGGGAGTTAATCTCATTCATTTCATCGTGAAAAAGTCTCCTCTTATCGAACATTTTCTGGTGGTTTTATGTACACCGCAGTTTTAGATTCATGACACCGCATTTAGATTGTTTATGGCTGACGCATTTTTCAATATCTACCGTGACCTAATAACTTTTACAGGGAGTGAGGGGTCAACTTTCAAATCGAATGAAGACGATTTGCACAACAGGTTGTCTGTGTTGAAACAAAAAAAACAACAATGTGAAACACAGCCAGTATTGAAAATCCTCAGAACGTGGATGTACAAAATGAAAAAAGCTGCAAACCAATTATCAAAACTGCTCGTCGCCATGTCGGCCATAAGTCTGGGCGGTTGTTTGGATGGGGTAGAGACAGAAACCAATGTCAACGCCGTAGATCCGACGCAAAAAGTAAGTGACTGGAAGTTAGTCTGGAGTGATGAATTTGATGGCACAGGCATAGATGCTACAAAATGGAGTCATGAAGTTAATTGTGACGGTGGTGGTAACAATGAACGCCAGTGTTATACCGATAGTGCCGATAATGCCTATGTAGCAGATGGCATGTTGCGCATTGTGGCACTGCCAGCGGCAGAAGGTGCAGAAAAAGAATATACCTCAGCCAGATTAGTGACTAAAAATAAGGCGGACTTCAAATATGGTCGTTTCGAAGTAAGAGCAAAACTGCCATTTGGGCAAGGCAGCTGGCCTGCATTCTGGATGATGCCAACGGATGATGTTTATGGTGGTTGGCCACGTTCTGGTGAAATCGACATTATGGAAGCGGTAAACCTGAAAGTTGCCGATAGCGAAGGCAATGTCGAAAGTTATGTTCACGGCACCTTGCACTATGGTTCAAGCCCTTCTGATTCTGATCACGTTCATTCCGGTGCCGCATACCAGTTGCCAGATGGTGCGAGTCCAGCTGATGATTTCCATACCTACGCCCTTGAGTGGCAAGAAGGCGAATTACGCTGGTACGTTGACGATGTATTGTTTGCCATGCAAAGAAAATCGTCGGTACGTTATAACGCGAAAGGGCAGGCGGTTGGTTTGTCACACCGTGGCTGGCACACCGAATATTACGATATCGTCACGGGCGAATTGCAAACTCAATGGAGTAACGCCCCGTTTGACCAAGACTTTTTCATGATCCTTAACCTAGCCGTGGGTGGCGACTGGCCGGAAGCGGTAAATGCAACGGGTGTGGATGCCAGTGCCTTTACCAATGGTCAAACGTTTGAAGTGGATTACGTTCGCGTTTATGAGTGTCAGATCGATCCTGAAACGGGTAAAGGTTGTGAGACCGTAAGTCCAGGATACGATAGTATTGAAGGTAAAATGGTGGAAGGCAAAGCGCCCATTCCAGTCCCGCCTTCTGATGGCATTGCCAGAGACTTAACGGTTTTTGACGGTTCGCTAAACCCAGCATGGCCTGCATGGGATTGCTGTGGTGGTTCTACGCCTACTATTATGTCAGATGCCGATAAAGGTGATGTCATGGAGTTTTACGTTGGTGCGGAAGCAACCGTAAATGGCTTTATTACACGTTCGGCCTTTATTACGGATGAAGATACCAGCCCAAAGCCATTTGATGGTTCGCCTATGGTCGACAACGGTAACCTTAGCTTTGATTTTAAACTGGTTACTGCGCCAAATGATTCAAGCGCTGGTTGGGTTCTTAAATTAGAAAGTTTAGAAGCGGACACCGAAGTCTCTCTTTCTTTTTCTGACAGTAACGAAGGTTTAACGCCAGTGGTTGGTGAATGGCAAACGTATACGTTTCCTTTGAAAACCCTAGCGGATAACGGTTTAGACTTAGCGGCCATCGATGTGGTGATGTTCTTTCCTGATTGGGGCAAAGGCGAAGGCGCAGTCTATCAAGTAACCAATGTGGCCTTTACTGGCGCTGGCGGCGGTTCTTCACCTTCTCTTACTGTATTTGAAAATTCGGCAAATGCGAGTTGGCTTGCCTGGGATTGCTGTGGCGGTTCTACACCAACGGTAGAAACCGATGACGATGCTCATGGTGCAGTGATGGAATTTGTTATTGGTGCCACAGAAACGGTAATGGGTTTCAACTCCCGCAGCGAGTTTACGGATTCACCATCGCCGTTTGATGCAACCAGCATCTTAGCTGACGGGGTTTTGCAGTTTGATATGAAAGTTACGTCCATGCCGAATGCTGGCAGCGATGTGGCCTGGTCTCTAAAAATAGAAGCAGCAAACGATGCGGCAAACGCCTTAGAATTACCTTTAACTGCGAGTGAAGAAGGGGCTGCTCCTGCGTTAGATACATGGCAAACCTACACGTTTAAGTTGTCCGACTTAGCAGACTCTAACCTAGATATGAGCGCTTTGGACGTAATCATGATCTTCCCTGCATGGGGTCAGGGTGATGGCGCGGTATATCGTGTTGATAATATGAAGGTTTATGATCCGAACGCACCAACTGACTCAGGCGCTGCTGAAAATGGTTTAACTTTGTTCACCAGCTCTGTGGCTAATCAATGGTCGCTTTGGGATTGTTGTGGCGGCACAACACCGAGCATTCAAAACGATGATACGGCACACGGCATGACTGCAGAATTCACTGTAGGTGCAACTGACGCGGTACTTGGCATATATGCTGATGACAACGTTTATTATGACGCAACAAACTTATTGGCTACGGGTGTTGTGCAGTTTGAACTAAAAGTGGTCACCGCACCAAATGACAGCAACTCTGTCTGGAAATTCAAAATTGAATCGGGCGATGCTACGGCAGATGTAGAACTCGACTTAAGCGCAAGCCAGGAAGGGGTTGCACCTGTGGTTGGCCAATGGCAGACCTATACCTACTCTCTTATTGATCTACTTGATGCTGGATTAGATATCAGCCAAATCGACATCATTATGGCTTACCCAGCGTGGGGCACTGGCGACGGTGCTGTGTATCGCATGGATAACGTCAGAATTTTTGATCCACAGCAGTAACGTTTAACAGCAAACAAGAGAATAGAGAAAGTAGGTTAATATGAAACAGTTAACATTCAATAAAAGCCGTGTAGCACTATCTTTGTCATTGCTGTTAGCCGGCAGTGTCACAAACCTTGCACATGCAGATGATTCAGGCAGCGATAAAGACATAGAAGTCATTGAGATCAAGGGCATTAAAGGCAGTTTGATCCGAGCCATGGATTTGAAACGAAACGAATCTGGTGTGGTCGATGCCATTTCCGCCGAGGAGATGGGTAAGTTTCCGGATACAAACTTAGCGGAATCGTTACAACGTATAACGGGTGTATCGGTAAGCCGGGAAAACGGTGAAGGCAGCAAAATTACGGTTCGTGGTTTTGGCCCTGACTTTAACTTGGTTACCCTGAATGGTCGTCAAATGCCGGGTACGGGTAATTCACGCTCATACGCATTAGAAAACTTAAGCGCAGAAGGCGTCAGTGCGCTAGAGGTATACAAGACCGCACGTGCTGAAAACCCAAGTGGTGGTTTAGGTGCAACGGTGAATATCGTCACTGCGAAGCCGTTATCACGCCCGGGACAGCGTTTTTCTTTGTCCGCGAAAGCGATCCACGATAGTTCTGTAGATCAAGGTGAAGAAGTGACGCCTGAAATTGGCGCGATTTATAGCAATACCTTTGCAGATGATATGTTCGGTGTTGCGGTATCGACTTCTTTTCACCGCCGTGACTTTCAGAAGCAATTAGCCAACATTCAAGGCTGGCAGGCAAATGTAGATTTACCTACAAACCTAGCGGATGACAAAGTGGTGGATCCTCGTCCTTTAGATGACGAAGGCGAGCGCATTGGCAATCACTTCTTCCCACGTGATATGAACTACTCTATCGAGGACATTCAACGCGAACGCATTAATGGTCAAGTGACGTTGCAATACGCGCCGATTGACGACTTGGTGGTGACCGTAGATTACACCATGACAAAAGCCACCACTGGCACCAACGCCATAGGTTGGGGCATGTGGAATGATTACGGCGGTAACATTAATGCCTACGAGATTGATGAAAATGGCACCGTCGTGTTTGCGGATATCGGTGGTAATGATGGGTCATTTACTGCGTCTCGTAATACCACAGAGGTGGACGCGAAGTCTGTAGGTATCAACTTTGACTGGCAGATCAACGATGAGTTTCACCTGGCTGTTGACTTCCATGACTCGTCCAATGCCATCGATAATGGCAAGGACAAAGGATTGGGCAGCGCAGGTTCACTCGTGCTGGGTTCTGACCAGTTGGTGACTAAAACGTATGATTTCAGAAACGGTGAGATCCCTCACGCACAAATTTTCTGGAAAAACGGCGGTACTGAAATTGCGCCGGGTGATATCGATTCACACTTTTCGCAGTTCATTCATTCACCAGGTGAGTCGGAAATCCAACAATTGCAATTGGATGCGACTTGGGAAAACGATGTCGACAGCCCATTGGTCTTAGTTAAATTTGGTGCAGCCAGAACGGATCAGGATATAGGGGGTTCGAACGCCTGGAGTGGCTTGATTGGCGGCTTCTTGTTTAACCCATCTTACACGGCATTGTTACCGGATGGCATGTTTGTTCGTCACGACACCAGCGAGTTTTTAGATGCATTTGATGGAGGCGGTAGCGAGCTTTCACCAAATTATTATTACACCTTCGATTTTGATGAAGTTGTGGCACGTTCTAAGGCGTTCTTGACCAACGAAGTGTTGGGCGGTAACGATTATTTCGATACGACGGCCTACCATGACATGGGCACCTACAGTGAAGCTTCGGTGAACGAAGTCACTAACAGTGTATATGTTCAGGCTGAGTTGGAATTGGAACTCTTTGATAAACCGATTCAGATCAATACTGGTCTACGTTACGAAGAAACCGAAGTGACCAGTACGGTATTACAACAAGTGCCTACGGAAGTTTGGTGGAAAGGCGGCAGTGAGTGGCACACTCAATATCAGGCAGGTGATAAAAACTTCCTGACACTTGAAGGTTCACATGACGTGTTATTGCCGAGCATCGACTTCAAGATGGAGATCACCGACGACTTAGTGGGTCGTATTTCCTGGGGTAAAACCATTACTCGCGCCCCTTTGGGTGACTTAGCTGGTGTGCGCCAGTTATCAGGTAGCCCGAAAATTGGTTCTCGAAATGGCTCTGAAGGTAACACTAACTTAAAACCATTTGAGTCCACTAACTTCGATTTGAGCTTGGAATACTACTACGCCGAAGGCAGTTACGCGGCTATTGGTTACTATCGCAAAGAAGTGGAAAACTTCATCGGTAGTCAAATCGTTTCGACTAACATTGATGGCTTCTTCGACATTTACCAAAGTGACCGTTGGAATCAGGCGGTTGCCGACTTGGAAGAAAACGGCGAGCAAGCGACCAATGACGCTATTTTCGCGCAAATGGTAACAAATGGCGCAGTGGTTAACGACCAAGGTTATTTAACACCGACCGCAAACGACCCGTTGATCACCTGGGACATCAGTCGTCCGTTTAATAGTGACGACACCAAAACCGTAGATGGCTTAGAAGTCGCGTTCCAGCACTTGTTTGGAGAAACTGGTTTTGGTCTTGGACTAAACGCAACCGTTGTTGATGGCGATGTGACTTTCGACATTAACAGTCTTGATCAGCAAACCCCATTAACGGGATTGAGTGACTCAGCCAACTTGCAGGCGTTTTATGAAAAAGACGGCCTGTCTATCAAGGTGACGTATGCATGGCGTGACAAGTACCTTGTTGGTGTAGGTCAGGATCAGGGCTCTTCGGATGCGCCTCCTCAATTTGCCAAAGAGTTTGGTCAGTGGGACGTGAGTATCAATTACGATCTTAATGAAAACCTGACTGTGTTCTTCGATGGCATCAACTTAAACAACGAAACCGAGCAACTCTATGGTCGCTATGAAGAGCAATTTTTAACTGCTCGTCAATACGGACCTAGATACGTGCTGGGCGCAAGGTATAGCTTTTAATCCTTGGACTTGGAAAGTGGCGGTGTGAGCTGCCCTTTCCCTTTTTCCGTTTTTCTACCTGATTAATTTACTTGAACTTGGAGCGTGTCATGGCTGGTTCAACCTATGTCGATCAAAATGTGTCTTCTGATCCTAATTTGGAGTCCAATGGTCGTTATTTATTTGCTTTGGTGTCGTTGACGACCCTGTTTTTCATGTGGGGGTTCATTACGTGTCTGAATGACATCCTCATTCCATATTTAAAAGAAGCGTTTGATCTTAATTACACGCAAGCCATGTTGATTCAGTTCTGCTTTTTTGGCGCCTATTTTGTTATCTCAGTTCCGGCTGGAAAACTGGTAGAGAAAATCGGCTACCAGAAGGGCATTGTAACCGGCCTTGGCATTGCAGGTGTGGGCTGTTTAATGTTCTACCCTGCTGCTGCACTTGGGGTTTATTCAGTATTTTTGGGCGCTTTGTTTGTACTAGCCGCGGGCATAACGATACTGCAGGTTTCCGCCAACCCTTATGTCAGTGTTTTAGGGCCGTCAAAAACCGCCTCTTCACGTTTGACCTTAACCCAAGCCTTTAACTCTTTGGGCACAACGGTTGCGCCTTTCTTTGGTGCCTGGTTGATTTTTAGCTCTGATGCGGCTCACGCAGAAGTCGGGGCGACTGGCGTTCAGTTGCCTTATGTATTGCTGGCTATCATGTTGTTTGTGCTCGCGGTTACGTTTGCATTATTGAAATTACCTGCGATCCAGAATGAGTCATCAGAGTCCCAAGCCGATACTAGCATTTGGGCTTACCGTCACCTGACATTAGGGGCTATTGCCATATTCATATACGTCGGTGCTGAAGTGGCCATTGGCAGCTTCTTAGTTAACTTCTTAAATCAGCCTAACATAGCGGGCATGAACGAAGCTCAGGCTTCGAAATATATTGCTTACTATTGGGGCGGCGCTATGGTTGGTCGATTCATCGGAGCCGTTGTGATGCAGAGAATATCTGCCGGTTATGTATTGGCCTTTAACAGCATGATGTCGATGATTCTGGTCTGCATCGCGATTAATACCGAAGGTGCGGTGGCCATGTGGTCGTTATTAGCCGTCGGTTTGTTTAACTCCATTATGTTCCCGACTATTTTCAGTTTGGCCATAAAAGACCTAGGTGCCAACACGAGTCAGGGGTCTGGCATTTTGTGTCTGGCTATTGTCGGCGGGGCGCTGATCCCACTATTACAGGGCATGTTGGCAGATAGTATTGGTCTGCAACTGGCCTTTATCTTACCCGCCATTTGTTATTTATATATTGCTTATTATGGCTTGTTCGGAAGCCGTCCAATTGTTTTGCACAAAGAGCTGAACAAAGAATTGCACAAAGAGGATTAAGTCATGAGGAAATTAAAAACAGTAGTGGCAATTATGGCTTGTTCGGCTTTGGTTGCCTGTCAAACTCAAGAGACAAAAACAGAGAGCGCAGAGTCAAATTTAGATATCTGGCCAGTCATTAAAAGTGAAGTGAAGGCAGATAATAAGGTTGAGAAAAAAGTCGAAACCTTACTGGCAGAAATGACACTTGAGCAGAAAGTGGCACAAATGATCCAACCTGAGATCCGCGATGTCACCGTGGAAGATATGCGCAAATATGGCTTCGGTTCTTATTTAAATGGTGGCGGTGCGTTCCCTAATAACAACAAACATGCCTCGCCAGCAGACTGGATCCAGTTGGCGGAAGATATGTATCAGGCATCTATCGATGACTCCTTAGATGGCAGCACGATCCCAACCATGTGGGGCACGGACGCCGTGCACGGTCACAATAACGTGATTGGCGCGACCTTGTTTCCACATAATATCGGTTTAGGCGCAGCCAATAATCCAGAATTGATCGAGCAAATCGCAACCATTACTGCAACCGAAGTTATGGTAACGGGTATTGATTGGGTGTTCGCGCCAACTGTTGCGGCTGTTCGTGATGACAGGTGGGGCAGAACTTATGAAGGTTATTCTGAACATCCCGACATCATCAAAGCCTATTCGGCGTCGATTGTTCGTGGTTTGCAGGGCCGTGCTAACAAAGACTTCTTAAGTGACAACCGAGTGATCAGTACGGTTAAACACTTCATCGGGGATGGTGGAACGTTGGAAGGCGACGATCAAGGCAACAATGTGGCGTCTGAGCAAGAGTTGTTCGACATTCACGCACAAGGTTATGTTGGTGGCTTAAGTGCAGGTGCACAATCGGTAATGGCTTCATTTAACAGTTGGCATGGCGAAAAGTTACATGGCCATGACTATCTGCTGACCAAAGTACTAAAAGACAAAATGGGTTTTGATGGTTTAGTGGTCGGTGACTGGAACGGTCACGGTCAAGTGGCAGGTTGTGACAATACGTCTTGTCCGCAGGCGATCATCGCTGGTGTCGATATCATTATGGTGCCATCAGACTGGAAAACCCTGTTTGAAAATACGGTTAAGCAAGTGCAAGCGGGTGAGATTCCCATGGCGCGAATCGATGATGCGGTAAAACGTATTCTACGAGTCAAAGTTCGCGCTGGTTTGTTTGAAAAGCCAAGTCCGGCGAATCGATTATTTTCTGGTAAAACGGAGCTTATCGGTCAGGAGTCGCATCGAGATGTTGCCCGTCAGGCGGTTCGCGAATCGTTAGTCTTATTGAAAAACAAAAACAACCTATTGCCCCTTAATCCGAAAGCTCGCGTGTTAGTTGCAGGTGATGGTGCTCATAATATTGGCAAACAATCTGGTGGCTGGTCGATTACCTGGCAGGGCACCAATAACACCAATGCAGACTTCCCGGGAGGGACATCAATTTATGATGGTATCAAACAGCAAGTCGAATCTGCTGGTGGCACTGCTGTTTTGAATGAGAAAGGCCAATTTCAACAAAAACCGGACGTCGCCATAGTCGTATTTGGTGAAGAGCCTTACGCCGAAGGTGTCGGTGACATTGCCGACTTAGAATACCAAAAAGGCGTAAAATCGGATCTAGCTTTGTTAAAGCATCTTAAATCGCAAAATATCCCAGTTGTTGCTGTGTTTATTACGGGTCGTCCAATGTGGATGAATGCCGAGCTTAATGCATCGGATGCGTTTGTGGTTGCGTGGTTACCGGGTTCTGAGGGACAAGGTGTGGCGGACGTGATGTTTAAGACCGCTGATAATAAAACCCAGTACGATTTCACCGGCAAACTGTCCTTCTCGTGGCCTCAACACCCAGAGCAAATCGTTAACTTGAATGATGCTGACTATCAACCGCTATTCAAATACGGTTACGGTTTAAGTTACGGTGATAAAGATGAGTTAAGCGATAATCTGGATGAGACTTACGAGTCAGATGCAAAACAAGCGTTAGCTGTAAACATTCACACAGGATCACTACAGAGTCCTTGGCAGATGAAGCTGTTCTCGGGTGACGCAGAGCAAGCGGTTAATGCCAACAGTCACGAAGTTGCAGGCCTAACGTATCGCACGATTGATAAAGTCGTACAGGAAGATGCTTTTAAACTGGTGACGTCGAATGCAATCAGTTCAGGTGTAAAGTTTGATACTGACTCTGCATTTGTACTAAGTGGTAATTCAAAACCTGTGTTAAGTCTGGACGTGTTATTAGCCGGCAAAACTGAAGGCAATGTTGAGGTTAATTTAGGTTGTATCAACAGCGAAGTGTCATCGAGCTGTGGTTCGTCTTATAGCCTGACAGAGAAGTTAACTCAATTACCACTCAACCAATGGCAAACCATTGATTTGGATTTAACTTGTGAGTCGTTAACTGATGTGCAGGTAAACCAGATCAGGCTACTCACCAGGGGCAAGCTGGACCTGAGTGTGGCAAACGTCAAAATTGGCAATAAAGCAGGCGAAGTGCAAAGCATTCCCTGTTCATAACAGTTGAATTAAATGATTAACGTCAAAGTGAAAAGAGTCTGATTCAGGCTCTTTTTTTGTATCCAGAACTATCGACTTTGTATACTTCAAGACTCAATCCTTTATTTGCCTCCAGCTCTATAGGGGAAGTACAAAATTCAATTTATTGAAATAGGTACTTGGTTATTCTGATATTTACATAATTTGCACTGAAATTTCATTTTCCACTAATTCAAGCCGATTTTGTTGGAAGTGTTTTATTTGGCACTGAAAGCTTAAATTAGGAGTAATTTGAAGTTCGACTGGATCCCATCAATATATCGAGCTGTTTCTGTGCTTTATTTGGATTTTCCAGATCAACGACTTCTATCATCTCACATTCATCACGCACCATTTCGCTTATTTGGCTAGGGTAGTGCCGGCAGTCTTCTGGTCTGTTAAGGTAAATACTGCAGGTGTATTTATCTTTTTCTTCGGCTTTGATTTTGGGGGCTAATTCTAAAAACGGACAGCGGTCTAGTGGTTGTCTTGTTTTAGGATCAAACCAGATTTTTCCATCTTTTACATACTCAAAGATTTCTGGGTTAAATAGCTCCCATAGATCTATTTCTTCTTGTGTAGCAGCTAAGTCTCCACCTCCATACTTTATGCAGCATTTTCCGCATTGGTTGCAGTCTTTCATGGCGTTTACTTTTAGTAATGGGCAATGGCTAGAGTCTATCATTTTTGCCCTTCATAACTCTCTGCTTGAATAGAGAATTCAAAAATATAAATCTTAATCAAACGGATTTCCTATGTTAGGCATTATAGGTTTGCTTTGGTTTAAGTGTTTACGGCACAATGCTTTACGTTTGGGGAGCTGTCTTGCTCATCACTAAATACGGCATCGTGCATTTGTCGCATCATCTGCTAATCAAATTTTCCTGTGAAAAGGCCCTTAGTTATGTAGGTCGTATTAAATAGTAAGGCTATGTTCCCTTAAATTGTTGCTACACTGTAATTAAACACAGTGGAGGCTAGAATCATGATCCCAGCTCAGTTTAAAAAGCTTCTTGAAGAAGTGACTCATTTGACGGATCAGCAAATGCG
>Ga0213830_1000311_pt1 | contig 42158 bp, 38 predicted proteins | sample SWATP11_FD_161661 | JGI IMG/M metagenome (GOLD analysis project Ga0213830, IMG submission 161661) | Coastal seawater microbial communities from Marineland, Florida, United States - SWA TP1 #1 | ecosystem: Environmental > Aquatic > Marine > Coastal | place: USA: Florida | collected 2016-08-06 | reverse complement strand
TATCTATGTTTATCCTACCACCTCGAAGAGAAGATAGAAGTTATCCTCGTTGGGTGAAACTGAAACCCAAGAAATATGCAACGAACAGAAAAAAAAATGCCAGTCAGCTTAACTGACTGGCATTACTAAATAGGTTTGCCCTTTTCTTATTCAAACTTCGTTTAGCTATTTCTAGACTTCCGATACATCCAACCATGGTGAAACGCGGCTGTTCTAACTTGCTACAGGCAGCAAGCCAGTGTTGTTGGTTTATTTTGAGTCTTTGTAGTATCGGTGGAGTGTTAGCATTTAAACAAGCTTTTCCTTCTTGGTATTGGCGCGCCGTCCAATCGACAAGTTCAATATAATCCATTAATAGAAAAGGAATACCATCTTGGCTTAGATTGGCTGAAGTACCAATAAAGGGGAGCAAACATGGGGCGGTTCGTTGCTGTTTCTTTAGTGCTTTTAATCTGGCTTGTATCGACGTAAATTCTGAAGACTCTGGAGTATTGGCAATCCGTGCTCTTAGTGGATTTAAGTCTACATAAGCCATCGCTGCGGCAAGTGCTTGTTCATCAAGTAATGCCTGACTTTTAAAGCGGCTTTCCCAAAAATGCCCAGAACAGTTATCTTCTTTATTGGCTTGACATGCAATGTCAAAGTTAAGTTCCTTCATAAACCAACTCAGGTTCCATAGCCGAGCACGCCACGACTCTACAATGTTCATGCACGCCTCAATTTCGGTCTTATGTGTAAGCTTTCCGGCTAACCAACGAATGACGATACTGGGGAGTTTGTGCTCTAACTGCCAACGTTCAATCACTTGACGAGTAGATAGTGCGAGCGCTTTACGACGATTAATATGCACGACTAAATGGTAGTGATTGCTCATAATCGCGTAAGCGCAGATATCAATACAGTAGACCTGAGAAAGGGAGTATATCTTTTGTCTTATCCACTCGCGGCGATGCTCATAGCTTTGCATGGTGATGGGATCTTCGCCACACAAGTAACTGCGTCTTACACAGCGAGAAACACAGTGATAGTAAGGCGTGGCATCAACGCATATCTGTTGCTTTCTAGCAGTGGTCATTTCAATACTCTGTAGGTGATGGATGCATTGAGAGTAAGGAACGATAATTGTAGCAGCAAGGTTGAGTGTGAAAACGTGTAACCTAGCTATCAGCAACTCATACTTATTTCATTCTTTATAGTGTGTGTCCCTTTGTGAGGCGATCGCTGCGGTGTGAGGCGAGGCGTGTGTCCTTTGTTTTTTATTTAATCCTAAGAAAGTCTACTTGTAAGTATTAACAGTATGATATTCTCTGGCTTATTAACTATGCATTAATATTCATATGAGATATCAATCTGGCTCCAATGATACCCAAGAAAGACAAGAAACCATAAATGAACGAGCAGCGCGTCAACGTCAAGAGCGAAAAGCGGAGCTAACGTATTCCGAAACTGATGAGAAACGATGGGCGATCAATCGAAATCGTGTTATTGCCAAGCGCAGATTAGCAAATAAATCCGAAATTAATTATTCGAAGATTAGAGACCTGCAGGCCTCTAAAAAGAAACTAAATTGTACTCGGTGTGCAGTTAAAACAATGAAATACTTGGTTTCTAAAAATAAGACTTACTTAAAGCTGCCATTTTTATCTAAGACTAAAAGTCAAACTCAAGAAGAAGTCGTTGCTGACTGCAATAAAGATGGATTTTTAGCTAAACATGATAAAAAAATAGATTATTTGAAGGGCGGTTACTTCGATATTCCAACATTTGAGAGTAAGTTTACCCCTCTTCCTGTGGGAACTATAGCCTTCTTGTTTGGGGCGGTGAGGATAGCGGGAGAAACCAATCCCATTGGGCATACATTGATTGCATATAAAGCAGAAGAGGGAATTAAGTACTTAGACTCTACTACTCCTGCCCATTTTGACTTAGCCTTTAATGAACATAAGAGGTATTTTGAAGATGGATTTTATAGTGTTTCAAAACAGAAAAAAGCTGAATGGATGCAGAAATTTTTTGAGGGGATGATTGTTAGCGATGTTTAGAACAACGTAAAAACATCCTACAGATGACAAACAAAAGGGTTGACGTAAAACGGCAACCCTCCAAAAAGTTCTCTAGCTCTTCACTCGATACAACTGACTCAACATAAACATAGCCGTTGCGCTGATGACTACAGATGGGCCCGCAGGGGTGTCGTAGTGCCAAGACATGCTAAGACCAAGTAAGACAGCAATTGCGCCAATGATAGAGGCGAGTAGTGCCATTTGTTCAGGTGCTTTGGCAAAGCGGCGAGCGGTTGCGGCGGGGATGATCAGTAGTGATGTCATAATCAGAGCACCAACGAACTTCATGCCAATCGCGATTACAAGGCCAACCATTAGCATCAGAATTAGACGCATTAAATCGACATTGTGTCCTTCTACTGCAGCGAGATCTTCATTCACGGTGGTAGAGAGCAGCGAGCGCCAAAACAGGGCTAATACGGAAGAGACGATAGCCACACCGATGTAGATGTAAACAAGGTCTTCAGGCGTTACGGCTAACAAGTCCCCGAATAGGTAGCTCATTAGGTCGATACGGACATTATCAAGGAAGCTGACCGCGACTAAACCCAGCGATAGAGCACTGTGAGCAAGAATACCGAGTAGGGTATCGGTGGCAACAAGCTGCTGTTTTTGCAAGGTCACTAAGATAACCGCTAGGGCCAAACAACAAACAGTCAATGCTAGGTAAAGGTTAATATCTAACAAGAAACCTAGCGCAAGACCCATCAGAGAAGCGTGAGCTAGCGTATCACCAAAGTAGGCCATACGGCGCCAGACGACAAATGAACCCAAAGGGCCGGCGATTAATGCGATACCTAAGCCCGCTAATATTGAAGGCAGTAAAAACTCAATCATGATGATGACCGTGAGAATGGTTTGAACAGATTTCTGCATCACCGTCGACTGGATCTCCGGCTAAGTCATGGTGGTGATGGTTGTGCTTATGGTGATAGAAGGCAAATGGTTGCTGGTGGGTATGACCAAACAGCGCAATATAGCTTGGGTGCTGAGCGATATCTGCAGGTGCACCGGAGCAGCAGACATGGTGGTTGATACATACCACATCATCTGTTTTTGCCATCACGAGGTGTAGGTCGTGAGAAACCATAAACACGGCGCAGTTGAAGCGATGACGAATCGTGTCGATTAGCTCATAGAGATCAATTTGACCTTGAACATCGACACCTTGGGCGGGCTCATCTAAAACCAATAAATCAGGACGTTGCAGAAGTGCACGCGCAAGAAGCACACGTTGGTTTTCCCCCCCAGAAAGAGAGTGCATGTTACTCTTGAATAGGTGCTCCGCTCCAACGAGTTTAAGCGCATCATTCAGTTCTTGCTTGCTGTATTTGCCCGCCAAACGCAGAAATCTCTCTACATTCAGTGGCAGCGAGTCATTGAGCCTAAGTTTTTGGGGTACATAACCAATTTTGAGGCCTTTAGCCTTGGTTACTTTACCGTTATAGTCTTTCAATAACCCAAGAAGCACTTTGACTAAAGTAGATTTACCCGCCCCGTTTGGGCCAATCAAAGTGGTAATTTCACCTCTATTGAGGCGCAGAGAAATGTTGTCGAGTACTTTACGTTCACCAAATTGAACGTTGATACTATTGAGTTCGACTAGAGCTGACATGAATGGAACTCATTTGCAATTGACTAATGTTATAATGTAACATTTATTCACTCTTTTAACCAGTCGGTAATCATCAATATATGAAACGTTTTCTAATGGCTTGCGCAATTGTTCTTGCAAGCACGCCTTTTGCTCAAGCATCAGAGATTTTAGCTAGTATCAAACCAATTCAACTGATCACAGTTGAATTGACTAAGAATATCTCAACACCTGACGTACTTCTAGGTTCCAACACGTCTCCACATGATTACGCGCTACGTCCGTCTGATGTGAAACGACTGCGCAACGCTGACCTAGTTGTGTGGTATGGGAACGACTTAGAACCCTTCTTAACTAAAGTACTTTCAGCTCAAGACAATGTACTGACTTTAAGCCAAATAGAGGGTTTAGAGCTGAGAGAATTTGACGGTGGTCATCACGATCATCATGGTCATGATCATGGTTCCCACGATCCGCACTTTTGGCTAGGTTATAAACCTACTATGCAAGTTGCTGAAGCGATAACAGAAAAACTGGTTGAGTTAGATGCAAAAAACAAAACGGATTACCTAAAGAACCTAGAAGACTTTAAGCAGCAATTGACCGAGCAGAAAGCAGCGATGACTAAGCAGTTAGAGCCTGTTGCCGATGCAGGCTACTACGTTTTTCATGATGCGTATGGCTACTTTGAGCAAGATTTTCCACTTAATCATCTCGGTTATTTTACGGTGAGCCCGGAACGCAAACCAGGGGCGAAAACATTGATCGCTATTCGTAAAACGTTGGCAGAAGAAAAAGCGCGATGTGTGTTTTCTGAACCTCAGTTTACTCCTGCTGTTGTAGAGTCTGTCATTCGTGGTAGCAATGCCAAAACGGGTGTACTCGACCCACTAGGGATAGAAGTAGAAGCAGCGGTTGGTGGTTACTTCACATTCAAACAGAATCTTGCTGACAGCTTTAGTCGTTGTTTAGCGCATTAATGTGATATTCAGCCAAGGACTAACGGGTCTTTGGCTGAGTGCTTATCTGTGAACTGTTCGAAAAAGTCATCAACTATTTCCCTTCCTTACTTGTTAATCCCGCTATTTACTAGATAATTATTATCACAAAATAACAATAGAGCCTGCCAAGGTTCAGAATTACACACGATTGGTGATTTTTCATTTGCTGCTAGGGGCCGGATTATCTTGAATAAGTTTGTTACGTTGCTGCTTTTACTTCTGCATTCGGGAGTCGCTTTAGCTGCAAATACTTCGCCTAAGTTGTTTTACCCTTTGCCAACCTTATCTCAAGGGAAGGTTTTCGCGGCCAAGCAGTTGTTCTTGGCTGATGATGGCGGCATCTGGTTGCAAGATGTCAGAGACCAAGTACTTTTCTTTGATGGCCAACATATTCTTCCAGAGAAAGGCTCAGCGCTTGATCACGAAGCGTCACACATCGCGTTTTTAGACAATGCATTCTGGTCATTTTTCCAAAACGAAATCTATCGTACTGTACCTAACCAAGAAAAAGAGCTGGTGTTTAGCTTAACGCCGGGAACCGAGATCTTAAGAATTGGTTCTTCGAAGCGCTATATTTGGGTGTCAGATGAAAGGAATTTTTATACTTATCAAATCGATACAGGTGAGTTTCAAACCTTCTCTTTAATGGAGCTGTATCAATACAATCAATCGTCGCAAATCACGATCAATGATGCCAAGTTTATTTTATCTAAATGGGTAGTCGCGACGAATGCGGGGGTATATCTATCTGATGGCGAGCAGTTTGAACATGTTCCAAGCTCGGGGAAAAATTATGTTGAGAAACTCTATTTTTCTGAAAAACGTCGAGAGGTGATTGTTGGATCTTTAAACGGAGCGTTGATTTTTAATATTCAAAAGCCAGAGGAACCAGTAAGAACCATATCGGGTAGCCATGTTTTAAGCATTACTGAAACAAGCCAAGAGTACTGGATTGGCACCGAAAAAGGTCTGTATGTTTATACCTTTTTGACAGGAGAAACTCAGAAGTTTGAACATGGAATTGGTGCTGGAAATAGTCTCGCAGGGGAAAAGATCTATTCGCTACTCAATGACAATACGGGTGGTATCTGGGTTGCAACCGATCGAGGGGTGAGGTACTTCTCACTCTATTCGCATAAATTCACACGTTACTCCAATGAAGCCATGTCGCTCCTTAGTCGCGGAGAGAAAATACTTGAGATTTATCGTAGAAAAGGGCAAGACGGATACTGGTTACTGACCAATAAAGGAGTGTTTCGCCTTAACTTACTCAATGTTGCTTCTCGTCAGCAGCTCTATAGAGGCAATGTTTATGATCTGGAAGAACACGACGGAGTATTGTGGTTAGCGACCGATGATGGCGTCGTGTGTGTGAGTGCGGATACCGGAGAGATGATCGATGATGACCTGCCAAGCTTTCTGAAAACGACCCATGTTAGATTTATTGAGTTCAATCACCATCAAATGTTGTGGGGGGCGAGTGAGACTCAGCTTTGGAGCTTTCAACTCGGTAGTCGCAAACTGACTCAGTACGGTTCTGAGTGGATGATCGACAAGTATTTGCCCGCTCAGTTGACCCATATGTATGTGACTTCTCAAGACTATGTGATGTTGGGGACGGAGCATGGCATGTACATGGTGCAAGACGGGCAAATTAGCTTTGTTGGAGAGAGTATCCCTTTTGGAGAGGTTATTGATGCAGTACAAGTTTCTGAAAACGAGCTTTGGGTGGCTAGTCGCTATGGCTTGTATCGTCTAGACCTTGTTAAAAACAGAGTTGAGCCGATCGACATGGTCGACGGGCACGTGACGCCAAAATGTTTAATCAAAAACCAAGATGGTATCTGGCTAACCTCATCTACAGGGCTGTCGCGTTACTCATTAGATGGTGTACTCACTCAGCATTATGGTGAGCCTTTCGGGGTGATTAGTAATGAGTTCCTTTCTGGTGTGTGCAGCTTTGGGAGTGACAGTGAGCGAACTATTTTGTTTGGAGCAAAAAGCAGCTTGGTTAAAGTCAATACTCAGCAACTTGTAGTGAGTCGTTTACCTGATACTCGGGTAATATTTAGCCAGATAAAGCGCAATCAAAAGCTATTCTCATTGGCCAACACCGTAAAGCAGATACCGGAGATTGGTTATGGCGAGTCGATTTTCTTCCAGTTTGGCTTTCTACCCAGCTCAAGCAACATTAATCTTGAGTATCGACTAAACCAAAGTAGTGAGTGGCAGGTATTAGAGGGTAGTACATTAACCATAGAACATCTCATGCCTGGAGAGTATCAGCTTGAGGTGCGTCCAGTACGACACAATCGAGTAAAAGGTGACAGTAATAGTTACCGTTTTGTGGTGACAGAACCTTGGTTTTTAAGCCATGTTGCTTTTGTCATTTATGTGTTGGTGATTCTGATCATTATCGCGATTATTGTTTATTGGCGTTCTCGGTTGATGGCGAAATCAAACCGAGTGCTTAAAGCTCAAGTTGCATTAAAAACCAACCAGTTACGTCATCAAAGTAGAGTATTGCTTGGCAATAACAACCAGTTGCGTAAACAACTTCAAGTACGCTGGTTGATATACAGCCAGTCCATTAGTGGTCTAAAAGATCGACTTAAAGCCGTGGAGTCTAAAGAGCTTGCCCCAGAACAGTTGGTTGACTATATGCAAAGAGAGTTAGATATGTTGGTCAATGTTCGCTCTACCAATGGGCAAGCGTTACCCGTGTTTAATCTAACCATGATATTGCATTCGGTTATCAGTAGCTGGAAAGATGAGTTTGCTAAAGTGGGTGTCAATGTCAATTTTGAGGCGAACACAGAGCTGCATATATGCCTGAATGATTTTAATCTTGATGAAATCTTCAACCTGCTGTTTGACGGCATTCTACGCCGTTGTTATCGCAATCAAACCGTTGTAATTCGACTTACTCAAGCAGAAGGTAAAGTCACGTTTTCGATGCTCGATCAAGGTGATGCCTTCGACGCGAGTACAGGTAGTGTTAGCAGCTCGGAAAACTTGCACAAGCTCGTTGTGCAAAGTGGTGGCGAGATGAATGTGTTCAGTTCAGATGAGAGAAATCTACTGGAGATTAGTTGGCAAGAGAGTGTGTCATTCGAACGTAGCCCTGTTGTGATGTTAGATGAGGAAGATGGGGCTAATTTAGTACACGATGACCCTTGGCTTGCAAAAGTGGTGCAACTGGTCGAATTGAACTACACAGATCCTGAGTTTAGTACTTCATCTGCAGCTAAGATGCTTTACGTTTCTGAGCGTAGTCTACAACGACGATTTAAGTCGTCGGTAGAGAAGACCTTTACTGAATATCTAACAGAAGTTCGCTTAGATAATGCCTGCCGACGCTTACTAGCAGGAGAGAAAGTATCGGATGTTGCCTTTGAATGTGGCTTCAATGACCCATCTTACTTTAGCCAAAGGTTTAGACATCGCTTTGGTATGTCACCAACGCAGTTTGTTGAACAACAAAGCGATTACTAGCGATAGTCCGAACTGCAATCCATCCCTTTATTTGTTGAGTTATGCGATTCACTGCTCTTTGAGATGTATTGAAAGCTTAACTCACCACTCCCCCCTGAGAGCTACGTCTTTACAACTTTAAGAAGGTTCGGATAGTCATACTTCATACAAATTGTGTGTCGCTTATTGATATAAGTCACTTGGGTAGTACAACGTTGTGCGTGGATTGCGTGGATTGCGTGGATTGCGTGGTGTTAAGGAGAAGAAAAAAAATGTCGTGGTATAGCCGGGGGGACTATACCACGGGTGTCAATGACACCTTCGCTTGCTGCCGGAGTGACGCTGATGCGCCACCTCTGGAATTCAATGTTGTCTCAAGGTATTCCCTCTCGACGTGATTAACTATAGCGAGGCGGACTTTTTTTACTTATAAAATTAACGCCAAGGTAGCATAAGAAAAGCGACATTTCTTTAAGCCTATGTTTTGCATAGATTAATTAAGTTATCCGTTATTCATTTGAGTGATTATTGACTTGAATTGATAACCGAATAAGGCTTTTTTGACGAAATTGACGAGTGTTGTTTTGACGTTTTTAGAGGAGGATTCGTGAAGTGCTGCTTGTACCGATTGCGCTAACAACGACGAGACTAGGTACTTCATTATTTGTCTACTTTGCTACTTATTTATTGCTTCACTTAGTAGCCAGCGAGTGGTCCGGATTTGTTCGAAACATGAAAACATTGATTTCAGGCAAGATCTGCTAAAACAATTGAAGATAAAATTGTAAGCGCAAATGACAATATTTCTCATTATAAATAACTGGTATGGCAATGAAACTCTCACAACTACAACAGGGGCAAGGTGCAACCATCACTGGGTTCTCTGAACTCTCTACGGATGTGCGTAAAAAACTGATGGTCATGGGGCTACTGCCGCAGACACCTGTCACACTCATTCGAAAGGCACCAATGGGTGACCCCCTCCAAGTCGAAGTTCGTGGGGTTTCACTGGCAGTACGTGTCAATATTGCTGAAGCAATTACAGTGGAGGCAAACTGATGGAATACAAGATTCTTACGGTAGGTAATCCAAACAGCGGTAAAACAACACTTTTTAACGGACTCACTGGCGCCAAGCAACAAGTAGGCAACTGGGCGGGCGTAACCGTCGAGAAGAAAACAGGTAAGTACTCACATTCTAGCGACGACTTTTTACTCACCGATCTACCAGGTATTTACGCTTTGGACAGCGGCAATGATGGAAACAGTATTGATGAGTCTATTGCTTCTAGGGCTGTGCTAACTCATCCTGCTGATTTGATCATCAACGTAGTCGATGCGACTTGTCTTGAGCGTAGCCTCTATATGACTTTGCAGTTGCGTGAACTTGGTCGTCCTATGGTTGTTGTACTTAACAAGATGGATGCCCTAAAACGTGAACGCCAAACCATCGATATTAAAGCTTTGGAAAAAGTACTTGGTTGCCCAGTTATGGCAATTTCGGCCAACAACAAATCTCAAGTACGGGCATTCAAAGAGCGTTTACATAAAACGCTTGTACAAGGTGTAGCACTGGATGAGCTACATCTTAATTATGGTCAAGAGTTTGAATCAGCAATTGAGCAAGTAGAGCCATTATTTGCCGATCATTCAGAGGTGGCTAAGCGCGCTTTGGCGATTCGCGCACTTGAAAATGATGTGTTGGTACTAAACTCTCTATCTCAACAGCCGCGTACAACCGCGCTAGCTGCACAGCGCAGTGTAGGGATAGACATTGACTTGCTTGTTGCTGATGTCAAATACACGTTTTTGCACGAACAGTGTAAGAAGGTACGCCGCACAGAAGGTAAATTAAGTCACAGCTTCACAGAGAAGGTCGACGCCATCATCCTAAACAAGTGGGTGGGTGTACCGTTTTTCTTTGTTGTGATGTATCTGATGTTTATGTTCTCGATCAACATAGGCAGCGCCTTTATCGACTTTTTTGATATTGGTGTCGGTGCTCTGTTGGTCGATGGCGGCCACTATTTGTTAGACGACCACCTTCCTGTTTGGTTAGTAACACTGCTAGCTGATGGTGTCGGTGGTGGTATCCAAACTGTTGCGACATTTATTCCGGTTATTGCATGCCTATACCTATTCTTAGCCGTACTAGAAAGCTCAGGCTATATGTCTCGCGCAGCGTTTGTATTAGACAAGGTCATGCAAAAAATTGGCTTACCAGGAAAAGCGTTCGTTCCGCTAGTGTTGGGCTTTGGTTGTAACGTGCCTTCTATTATGGCCACTCGTACGCTTGATCAAGAGCGTGAACGTAAATTAGCGGCCTCGATGGCGCCATTTATGTCATGTGGTGCTCGTTTACCTGTTTACGCCTTGTTCGCTGCGGCTTTCTTCCCTCAAAGTGGTCAGAACATTGTATTTTCACTTTACCTTTTGGGTATTGTTGCCGCTGTGTTTACAGGTTTGGTACTGAAGAAAACACTTTACCCAGGTTCAAGTGATAGCTTAGTGATGGAAATGCCAGACTATGAACTACCGACAATGCGCAATATCGTGATTAAAACATGGCAGAAATTAAAGCGCTTTGTTTTAGGTGCGGGTAAAACGATCGTGGTAGTTGTTACTATTCTGAGCTTCTTAAACTCTGTTGGTACAGACGGTTCATTTGGTAACCAAGACAGTGAAAACTCAGTGTTATCAAAGGCATCACAAATCGTGACGCCTGTCTTTGCTCCGATCGGTATCCAAGAGGACAACTGGCCTGCAACCGTGGGCATTATCACGGGAATTTTTGCTAAAGAAGCTGTAGTCGGTACTTTGAATAGCCTGTACGCTCCAAGTGAAGAGGAAGGTGGCGAGTACGATCTGATGGGAAGTTTAGAAGAGGCGGTGATGTCTATTCCAGACAACCTAGCAGGGCTAAGCTACTCTGATCCACTTGGTATTGAAGTGGGTGATCTTTCTGACAGTCAAGCGGTCGCAGAAGAGCAAGAGGTTGACGCTTCAATTTTTGGGAACCTGAAAGGATACTTTGCTTCTAGCAATGCGGCATTTGCCTACCTAATCTTTATTTTGCTTTACACTCCTTGTGTGGCTGCTATGGGTGCTTATGTGCGTGAATTTGGTCAGAAGTACGCGCGCTTTATCGCGGTATGGACTATGGGTCTTGCATACGGCAGTGCGGCCCTATACTACCAAGTGACGCACTTTACTGATCACCCTGCGTCAAGCTCGGCGTGGATTTCAGGTATTTTAATTGTGAGCTTCGTGACATACCGAGTGCTTAAATCGGTTGGTATTAAACAAAATCAAACGCTAGAGGTACAAGTCGCATGATTCTTTCTGAGCTAAAGCGGTGTATCGAGCAAGGTGGTACGGTTTCGCGTCGTGAGTTGGCAAAAAAGTTTGCGATGAGCGAGGATGGTGTAGACGCGATGCTGTCTGTGTGGATAAAGAAGGGTAAGATCTCAAGGCTTGTTGACACCAACTCTTCACACAATGTTACTCGGATTCGATACGCAAAAGTCAATGATGATGCTTTAGCTTTGAATGTCACAATGTAAGTGGACACGCACGTTAAAAAGCCGTTCTTGATAGTAGAACGGCTTTTTTAATTCCTGATGTTTTATTAGTTGGCTTGGAGCTTATGCGGTCGTAAACATTGAGCTTAAAGAAAGAACATTCTTAATACGGTTTAGAAGTTTACTTTGTTCGTCATCGCTGCGGAATTTACCTTCGGTATTACCCCAGATAGGGCCTGGCCACGCAACGTCATCTTTAAAACGAGCGATATGATGAATATGAAGCTGAGGAACCATATTACCGAGTGCGCCAAGATTAAGCTTGTCGGGTTGGAATGTTGCTTCTAAGGCTTGGTTTACGGCTTGTGACTCCAATAAAAACTGCTGTTGCTCTTTCATTGGCAAGTGGTGCAATTCTTTTAAGTTGTTGCGCTTAGGTACTAAGATAACCCAAGGCACAGCGCTATCTTTGTGGAGCAGTGCGATACATAGAGGGAAATGGCCGATCACAGTGGTATCTTTAGCGAGCTGAGGATGCAGTTCAAAACTCATAGTAAATTCCGTTAGACTCTGATTGTGGTTAGTATACGCCAAATAAAACAAAAGGTTGACGTTCTCACGTCAACCTTCGTAACTCTCTAGTTCTCTAGTTCTCTAGTTCTCTAGTTCTCTAGTTCTCTAGTTCTCTTCTTACATACGCTCTAGCGTATCAATACCAAGTAGAGATAAACCTTGCTTGATTGTTTTTGCTGTTAAAGCAGCTAGCTTCAAGCGGCTTTGCTTCACAGACTCATCTTCGCTGCTTAGGATAGGGCAGGCTTCGTAGAAGCTTGAGAATTGACCTGCAAGTTCAAACAGGTAGCTACACATGATATGCGGTTGACCTTCACGAGCAACAGATTGAACCGCTTCTTCGAACTGAAGAAGTTTAGCAATCAGCGCTTTCTCTTTCTCTTCTGTTACTTTGATTTCACCAGATAGCTCATCCATAGAGATACCAGCTTTAGCGAAGATAGAAGAAACACGAGTAAATGCATACTGCATGTAAGGCGCTGTGTTACCTTCGAACGCAAGCATGTTGTCCCAATCAAACACGTAATCGGTGGTACGGTGTTTCGATAGGTCAGCATATTTAACCGCTGCCATAGCAACCGTTTTCGCGATGTTTGCTTTCTCTTCGGAATCAAGCTCAGCGTTCTTAGACTCGATCAGCTTGATCGCGCGCTCTTCTGCTTCATCGAGAAGATCTGCAAGGCGAACAGTACCACCAGCGCGAGTCTTAAATGGACGGCCATCTTTGCCTAGCATCATACCGAACGCATGGTGCTCAAGCGTTACTTCTTCAGGTACATAGTCTGCTTTACGAACGATAGTCCAAGCTTGCATTAGGTGTTGGTGCTGACGCGAATCGATGAAGTACAGCACACGGTCTGCACCTAGCGTTTCGTAGCGGTATTTTGCACAAGCGATGTCAGTGGTGGTGTATAGGAAACCACCGTCGCGCTTCTGGATGATAACACCCATAGCTTCGCCATCTTTGTTTTTGTACTCGTCAAGGAACACAACTTGAGCGCCGTCGTCTTCTTGCGCTAGACCCTTCTCTTTAAGGTCAGCAACAATACCAGGCAGCATATCGTTGTACATGCTTTCGCCCATTACATCTTCACGAGTCAGTGATACGTTTAGGCGGTCGTAGTTGCGTTGGTTTTGAACCATAGTCACATCAACAAGTTTTTTCCACATTTCAGCGCAGTATTCGTCACCGCTCTGAAGTTTCACTACGTAGTTACGTGCTCTTGCTGCAAACTCTTCATCTTCGTCGTATAGTTTTTTCGATTCACGGTAGAAGGCTTCAAGGTCGGAAAGCTCCATTGAAACTTCACCAGACTCTTTCTGTACGCGCTCAAGGTTAGCGATGAGCATACCGAATTGAGTACCCCAGTCACCGATATGATTAGCACGGATAACTTTATGACCAAGGAATTCTAAAGTGCGAACAACAGCATCACCAATGATGGTAGAACGTAGGTGACCCACGTGCATTTCTTTTGCAACGTTTGGTGCTGAGTAGTCAGCTACAATCGTTTTCTGTTTTTCTGCTGAAACGCCAAGGCGAGCGTCTGCCAGTGCCGCATCTGCTTGTTTTGCTAAAAACGCCTCGCTAAGAAAAATGTTGATAAAACCAGGGCCAGCGATTTCAGTTTTACTCGCAATGCCATCTAGGTCTAGAACATCCAATACTTTCTGGGCAAATTCGCGTGGGTTAGTCCCTAGTTTTTTTGCAACGCCCATAACGCCATTTGCTTGGTAATCACCAAACTGAGGTTTTGCAGATTGACGAACGGCTGCAGGGCTGCCTGCAGGTGCGCCAGCGGCTTCTAAAGCCTGAGAAACTTTGTCATTAATAAGTGCTTGGATATTCACACGCGCTTCCTTCAATTCTTGGGAATTGGTTAGCTATGCAATCATTATTATTCGGGAGGCTCGTTGAAAGAAACCTTGAATAATATCCACCAAGTGGAGTGAATGCATATCTCGATCTAGTTCATAAATTTGGCGCACATAATAGCAACTTTATTGCTTCGCTTATAGGGAGTTAACTGGGAAATTTTCTACTTTTCCTGATGATCTTGTTACTAATGGGAAAAAATTAGCGTTTTGAGTCATTTAAAACGCTCCAACCACTGTCGGGTGTTGAATTTGCGCCAACGTAAATGAAAAGTAAACTTGAGCATTTTATGCATAAAATTCAAAGTTTAAGCGAACTTCTGCATATAAATCTGGCCACTTTTCAAGTCAATTGTATCGACGCGATCGACATTTATGCGGATTGAAAAAGACGGCCATAAAAGCCGTCTTGAGATCGCTTCGGGTTGAGCGCGGAGATTAGAACTTTAGTTCAGTACCCAAATAGTAACCATCAATACGTACCTTGGTTTCGTTGGCCGCTTTGTCGGCAAATGTATTGTCCATAACGCGGTAGCCAGCTTTAAGGCCAAGATCAACAGGGCCCAGTTCAATGGTCCACTTGGCGCCAGCTTCGCCGTCAAAAGTTTTGGTTCCGTCAAACGTCCCTGCCGAAACCGTTGAGTACAGCGTCACGGGTGTCGCAGGGATAGTGAACTCTAGGTCACCATACAGCGCAGGTTGCCATTCGTTGTCTTTTACACCGCTGAATCGCTGCATATTTAGACCTAGGTCCAGGCCAATCATATTACTATCAAGAAGGCGATAATAAGCGATGTAGTCCATTTGGCGGTAAGACACATCTAGCTTGTCGGATTTCACATTAGTAGAGCGGACTTTTGCATTCGGAATCAGCGGTAAAAAATGTTCAAAACTGAGGTAGAAAGAAGGTTGGGTCTGGCGTTCATTCGCTTCACTATCGTTCACTTTTTGGTTACCGGACCAGTAATCGTAACCACCTTTGATTTCAAACGTATCTCCAGGTGCAGACAGGGCAGCAAACGGGCTTAGGGCAGAAAGGGCTAGGCTGGTGACAAGCAGAGGTTTCTTGAAAGACATGGTAGTAATCTCTTACAGGTAGTTGATGAAGAAAAACGGCACGCAATATAACAGTGCTAAAGGCTGGGAAAGTCCGGGAATTGCAAATATTTGATGTAAAACTATTTCTGTGTGTGACAATGATTAGTGGTGAGATATAACAAGTAGGGCAGCAACAAATCTCCTGAATGTTGTCAGGACTGGTGCTTGACCTCATTGCTCTGCTACCATCCGCGTACAACAATAAAAGGAAAGTCAGATGAACAGCCAATTACAGCAAGCCGATCTTGTGCCAGCGCAATTGCAGCAAGCCCTGCCGGAATTCATTTCTCAAATCAAGATTCTCGCCGATCGGCTCGGGGTAGACTTATCTTCCTATCAAGCGGATCACATTGCGATGCGAATTAATGATGCAGAGCTAGCTAGACTTGCACACCAAGAATGGCGAAAAGAAGGGCAGGTTATCTCGCAGGCAGAGATTAACGGTCGGCCGATTATCGTTATAAAGTTTAATAATGCGCTTGAAAGTCATGGCTGGCAGATTGAGTGCCTTGAATTGCCGTATCCAGCAAAGGGCAAGCTTTATCCGAAGCAGGGCTGGGAGCACGTAGAGTTTGTTGTACCCTCATTGGCACAAACGGCAGAAGAGTACCTTGAGGATCTTAAACAACAATTTCCTGAGCTTGCTGCTCAATGGGGACAATTGGCTAACCTAGGTATTAAGACTAAGCTTTCTAGCCCAAAAGGAGAGGGAGAGCGATTGAACAATCCAACAGTGGCGTTTAAATGGCAGGGAGTGTGCATTAAGCTCCACCCCCATTCATTGAAGAACATTGTTGAGTCTGAGCAGGCAGGCTAGCCCAACTCAATATCTTTCGGTCTCAATTGGAACTCTTCAATTGAGCCTATCTCCATACCTAGGTTAAGCGTCTCTGATTCATGATGCGCGTTACCCTGAGTGTGCATTATGAGTCGATTCGCTGTGCGTGGTTTGAGTTCATTGACCACGAAGCGAATCATATCTGTGCGAGTTAGCGCTTTAAGCTCTTCCAAAACCACTTCTTTTTGATTGAAATCTGTATCTTTATTGCCAATGGCAACCCACAGTCGTTGAGCGCGACCGCGCAAGGTGGTATCAGGGGTTGAGATTTGATTCCATAGCCCCCGTTTACTGCTATGCCATTGGTATTCATTTAGCTCCAATAGCACCATATAGAACGCGTTGAGGAATTCATCTATTGAGCTGATCAAGTCAATGGGAGCTGCGTTGGGAGATTGCACATACAACGCAATGCCCGGATGTCGATTTAATGGAAGGTTCCCTGTACCCACCATATAACCCAGTTGCTGTTTAGTACGGATCTCATGGAAAAAGGTTGCTGACATCAGGTGATTGGCTAATGAATATAGGGCGATACTTTTTGGACTGGTATCATCACATTGGTAGTAAAGTACAGTGGCTGAGTCCTCTTGATCGCAGAACACTTCGCGTTGGAATGAACCATTTTTACCCAACATAACCAGAGGCCGTAGTGCTTCTTCATATTGTTGGTTTTGTACTCTCAGTGCATCTTTTAACGTATAACCTAGAGCCAGGGCATCGGCGCGAGTCCAATCTCCGTAGACAAACATTTCAACGTGCAACTCAGCCAATATTGCATCAACAAAACTTGCCAACTCATCAACTTCAATCGATTCCAGCGCTTCCACCAAAACTGAGTAAGGGGGATTGTTTGGTTGTAAAATCCCAGTAAGTGCATTGAAAAGTTGTGAAATTGGACGATCTTGAGCCGCGTTGCGCCAGTTCCTGAGTAATTGTTGCTTGATGGTATTAAATCGCTGACTACTGAACTCACGCAGGGCGAAGCGAGTTAAGATCTGCTTCATCAGTTCAGGCTGTTTTTGACTAAAGCCTGAGATGGTTAACGTAACGCCCCCCTGATGAGCATACATGTTGTAACCCATCCCTGCGATTTCGGCTTGATAGGTGTCAGCTGCGAGGCTGTCGAGAAACATCTCGACGCAGAGGCGAGTTTTAACAATATTGCGCGGATTGGCAACGGCATGAGGGCTATCAATAGCAATATACACCACGCCTTTGGGTACGCGAAATTCATCGTCTTGTAAGTGCCAAAGCTTAAACCCCGGTAACTCTTCTAATACTTGTGGTACAGAGTGAGAGATTTCTAACTCCTTTGGATCTAAGTCATAGCAGATAAAAGGGTTCTTTTCGGGAAGTGCAAAAGCCAGTGGGCTAGGACGCGAATAATGTTCAAGTTGCTCATGCGCTAGTGCCGTCACTGAATAAGGAGTGAAATACCATTTGGCTGCTTTGGTGTATTCGTAGCCATGCGCGATAAGTGTTGAACGAAGATTGGCCGGAGTGAAATATTGCAATAAAGACTTAAGCAGGGATTCGTCATAGTGATTCATCATGAAATCGCCATAAACAACATCTTCTTCCTGATAGTGCTGCATATTAATAACTAGATGGCTAACTAAATCGAGCGGGCGAGTTGGTTCTTGAAAACGAAATGCTGACTCTAATACCGCTTGCTTCTCAATGTATCGCCACTCATCTAGTCCTTGCTCCCCAATCAAAGCAATGTAACTAAAGACAGCTTGAGTAATATCATCAATGTGGTCGAGACCGAGTGGAGTTAATGCGCAACTGACGGTAAATTCGCGATAGTTGCTGCCGCTAGTACCACCACCCGCAGATAGAGAGGTTATCCAATCTTTGCCTTTGAGTGCCAGCATCAGACTGCCGCTACCTTCATAGCCTAACAGGTGGGCAAAGTAAGACAGAGGTTTGCTTTGGTAGTGCTGATCCATGCTTGGCATAGGAAAGGTAAGGATCAGTTTTCGGATCTCTTTTACGGGTTCTACTGTGACCATAATCGAGGTTGAATACTGATCAGTATATGGTGTGGTAATGCACTTTCCGGCTAATTGATGATTTGGGATGGCTGAGAACTTTTCATGACACATGGCTTCAAGTTCATCAAGATCCTGAGGGCCAGTCACAGCCAATGTCATTAAATCGGCAGAATATTGTTCGTAGTGGAAGGCAATAATTTCGTCTCTGATCGACTCGCCGTTTCGATCCCCTAAGGTTTCTAGGTTACCGACAGAAAACTTGCTAAAGGGATGGGCGGGGTTGACGACTTCTTTATGGACTTGATAAAGCCTTCTTGAATCATCACTGAGTTTAAGCTTGTACTCAGATTCAACGGCAAGGCGTTCTTTGTCTAATGCTTCAGGATTGAAAAGTGGTGCGGTAAAAAACTGACTGAAGCGATCAAGGCTCGATTCGAATGCATTGGGTGATACATCAAAGAAGAAACAGGTGTGTTCGGTGCCTGTCCATGCATTATTACTGCCGCCATGCTGATTAATATAGCTTTGAAATTCACCAACTTTGGGGTATTTTTCTGTGCCCAAAAATAACATGTGCTCCAAATAGTGAGCGAGGCCTTCTCTATCAGAGGGGTCGTCGAAGTGACCCACATTGACCGCGAGGGCGGCTGCGGATTTTTGCGCACCTTGATCGTGAATCAATAAAACCCTGATACCGTTAGCTAAGGTTAGATAACGATATTGGTTCGTATCATTGGGGCTAATGTGCACAATACACTCTCCGAAACTGTTTAAGTGGTCTTATAGACAATAGAGTAATTATGACTCGGATATGGTCGACTGCAAACTATCTGTTTGAGAAATATGAGCAAAATTGGTCAAAGAACTGAACTGATTAGCTTTAAATAGTGTTAAGAAAGTCAGGGTCTTTAGTTAGAGAGTTGATATAATTATTTATAGTTCCACGTTGATGTTGGGGCTGAAATAGCTCAACACTTAATAACAATGAAGCTGTGTTTAAACCAGCACGACAAAAATAAAACCGCGTCAAAGACAAAGCGGATAGTATTAGGAATATGCCATGAAAATTTTCATCATGCGCCATGGAGAAGCTGAGCACTTTGCTCAATCGGATGCCCAGAGAGAGTTAACCAACAACGGTAGAAGTGCTTCTGTTGCTGTCGCCCGTACCTGTGTCAAAAGAGGCTTTTCGCAGTTTGATAAAGTGTTAGTAAGCCCATATATTCGAGCCCAACAAACCTGGCAAGAAATCTCGGAGTATTTCAGTTCTGACCAAGTGGAAACTTGTGAAGAGATCACGCCATATGGCGATTCGGAGCAAGTGGCAGACTATGTCTCGGCCCTTATCGACGTGCATCACTACGATAGTATTTTATTGGTTTCGCATTTACCTTTGGTCGGCTACCTGACCGCTGAGTTTGTGCCAGATCTTGCACCGCCAATGTTCCCGACTTCCGGGCTCACATGCATCGAGTATTCTTTAGAGAAGCTGACGGGTGAAGTCGCGTTTAATATCCAACCGTAGCCGCTGAATTTGGCAAGCTTGTATTAGTCAAATGTTTGCCAAACACCCCCTGGCACTGAACAATTACGCAGCCATTAATTTGACAGAGTAGCTGGACTAGATATTGCATAGCTAGTCCAAGTTCTTCTTTTTCAGACTATTGTAGCTACTCAACTATGAAGTTTTCTTTGCCGTTTACGGACAAATTGCCTCCAATCCCTCAACGTGCGATGCCCGCTATCGGCGCACCAGTCATGGTATTGGCTACATTGGCAATGGTTATTCTGCCAATTCCAGCATTCTTGCTCGATTTGTTCTTCACCTTCAATATCGCATTAGCGATGGTTGTCTTATTGGTGACGGTATACACACGTCGACCGCTTGACTTTGCAGCTTTCCCCACCGTGTTACTTATCTCGACGCTTCTGCGTTTGGCACTAAACGTCGCATCAACACGTGTTGTACTCCTTTATGGTCATGAAGGTTCAGGCGCGGCAGGTAAGGTGATTGAAGCCTTCGGTAGTGTTGTAATTGGCGGAAACTATGCCGTTGGTCTGGTTGTTTTCCTCATCTTGATGATCATTAACTTTATGGTTGTAACCAAAGGTGCAGGACGTATTTCAGAAGTGAGCGCGCGTTTCACCTTGGACGCGTTACCGGGTAAACAGATGGCCATTGATGCTGACTTAAATGCCGGACTGATTGATCAAGACCAAGCAAAAACTCGCCGTCAAGAAGTCACCAAAGAAGCGGATTTCTACGGTTCTATGGATGGTGCATCTAAATTTGTCAAAGGGGATGCAATTGCCGGCATTTTGATTCTGTTTATCAACATAATCGGCGGCCTTTCTATTGGTATGGTTCAGTATGATCTTGGCTTCCAGGAAGCGCTGCAAATCTATACCTTGTTGACCATTGGTGATGGCTTGGTCGCACAAATCCCTTCGCTACTCCTTTCCATTGGCGCGGCGATCATGGTTACCCGCCAGAACACCGATGAAGACATGGGGCAACAGGTTGTCTTCCAAATGTTTGACAACCCTAAAGCACTAATGATTACTGCTGGCATACTCGGTGTGATGGGGCTAGTACCCGGCATGCCGCACTTTGCTTTCCTCCTACTCGCGCTTACGGCGGGTGGAGGTGCTTACTGGATCTTCCGCAAGCAGAAGAAGGCGGCAGAAGAGCCAAGCACTCCTGCGACAACAGAGCAAGAAGCAACGACGCCGAAAGAGCTATCTTGGGACGATGTGCAGCCCGTTGATATTATTGGACTAGAAGTAGGCTATCGATTAATTCCATTGGTGGATAAAGACCAAGGGGGCGAGTTACTAGAGCGCGTCAAAGGGGTACGTAAGAAGCTTTCCCAAGATTTCGGATTTTTAATCCCTGCAGTACATATTCGAGACAACCTAGAGCTTACGCCGAACAGTTACCGTATTACCTTAATGGGTGTCGCCGTCGGCGAGGCAGAAATTCGACCCGATATGGAGCTGGCCATTAACCCAGGTCAGGTTTATGGAATGATTGAAGGTGAGCCGACCATCGATCCTGCTTTTGGCCTCGAAGCCGTTTGGATTCGTGAAGAGCAACGTGAACATGCTCAAGCGCTTGGCTATACAGTGGTTGACTCTTCCACAGTGTTGGCGACTCACCTTAGCCAACTACTAACCAACAATGCTTCTCAGCTTATCGGCCATGAAGAAGTTCAGAACCTACTCGAAATGCTGGGTCGAAGTACGCCTAAGCTGGTGGAAAGCTTTGTACCGGATCAACTGCAATTGGGTGTGGTGGTTAAAGTACTGCAAAACCTGCTTAATGAAGCAGTGCCAATCCGAGATATTAGAACCATTGTTCAAACCTTGTCCGAATACTCAAGTAAGAGTCAAGAACCTGACATTCTTACCGCTGCTGTGCGTATCTCTCTGAAACGTTTAATTGTTCAGGAAATCAATGGGATAGAGCCTGAATTGCCAGTTATTACTCTCATTCCTGAGCTGGAACAAATATTGCATCAGACTATGCAGGCTTCTGGCGGGGAATCGGCGGGAATAGAACCAGGCTTAGCAGAGCGACTACAATCATCATTAAGCCAAGCAACACAAGAGCAAGAGCTTAAAGGTGAACCAGCGGTACTTCTAACCTCTGGTGTACTACGTTCTACGCTCGCTAAGTTTGTCAAAAACACGATTCCTTCATTAAGAGTCCTCTCTTATCAAGAGGTCCCTGACGAGAAACAAATTCGCATTGTTCAAGCTGTTGGAAACTAGAATGGATGCGTTGATATACGGTACTTAATTTGAAGATTAAACGATTTTTTGCCAAAGATATGCGCAGCGCCTTACTCCAAGTAAAAGGGGAGTTAGGCGATGATGCGGTTATCATGTCAAATAAAAAAGTCGCGGGTGGCGTAGAGATCGTTGCGGCTGTTGATGGTGCTGAGGGAGCTAAGCGCCAAAGCAACGGCTACAACTCAAGTCCTCGCCATAACAATACTCGACAGGCCCCTGCAAGTATCCCTACGCCAAACCAACGTACATTGGACGATGACCGAGTCAGTTTGCAAACTCAAGCCGATTCTGGTCGTTCAATGACGAAGCGTTTTGCCAACATGCTTAAGCAATACAGCACCAACGGTGCTGATGAGACAGCTCATCATGAGGGTAATGATAACCAAGACTCACTCTCAGCGCTGTTAAAAAGGCAATCAGCGTCCCGTGACTCATCTCGAGATAACGTACAGCTCAAAGAAGACTCGCCACTAGCGCGTTTAATTGCTGAAGATCGTCGGGTAGAGAAACCTGCCGCCAAATTAGATCCGACGCGTTATGAAAGACAGCGTCGTGAAGAGCCTCCGGTCTCAAGTGAAGATTTGGAAGAGATGAAAGAAGAAATGACGTCAATACGTCAGCTTCTAGAACATCAAGTTTCTGGCCTAATGTGGCAAGAGGTAGAGCGTCGAGAACCTTTGCGAGCGATGTTAATCAAACGTCTTGAGCGCATGGGCGTTTCATCAGACCTTGCTGACCAGCTCGCTTGCTATATACCGGAAGACACTCCTCCGACTAAGGCATGGAAAGCATTACTCGGTTTGGTCTCAGATCAGATCCCCATCTCACGACAAGATATTTTAAAACGTGGTGGAGTGGTTGCTTTGCTCGGGCCCACAGGTGTGGGTAAAACCACCACGGTAGCAAAACTGGCGGCACGCGCCGCTATGGAGTATGGCTCAGATAATGTGGCGCTGGTTTCAACGGATACTTATCGTATTGGCGCGCATGAGCAATTAGCGATTTATGGAAGAATTATGGGTTGTCCTGTAAAAGTCGCTAAAGATTCCAATGAGTTAGCCGATGTAATATATCAATTACGAAATCGTCGCCTAATTCTGGTTGATACCGCAGGTATGGGGCAGCGTGATGTAAGGCTGTCCGAACAATTAGATACGCTTATGCATGAAAGCGGAGAAATGATCCACAGCTACTTAGTTTTGCCCGCAACGGCTCAACGAAAGGTGCTGCAAGAGACCATTGACCATTTCAAACGAATTCCGTTGTCTGGTTGTATTATGACTAAACTAGATGAATCACTGAGTTTAGGTGAGTTTGTTAGTGTGGTTGTACAGAACTCTTTGCCTGTTGCTTATATAGCGAATGGACAACGAGTTCCGGAAGATATTGTGATAGCGCAACCTAAATATATGGTCGCAAAAGCAAACGAATTATTAGAGAAGTCGACAGAAGATGAACCTCACTACTGGAATAGTGAAGCGGAGAGGTTCTAGGCGGCGGACGATTATGACTAAAGATATGATACAAGACCAAGCAAGCGGACTACGCCGCTTAACACAGCCATCATTGACCAAGGTTATTTCGGTAACGGGTGGTAAAGGCGGTGTTGGTAAATCAAACGTAACGTTGGGCATGGCTATCTCAATGGCGCGCCAAGGCAAAAAAGTCATGGTATTGGATGCTGACCTAGGGCTGGCTAATGTCGATGTGATGCTCGGTATTCGACCAAAGCGCAACCTTGGGCACGTGTTAGCAGGTGAGTGTGAACTGAAGGATGCCATTGTTGAAGGGCCACACGGTATTAAGATCATTCCTGCGACTTCTGGTACTCAATCAATGACTGAGCTATCTCACGCTCAACATATTGGTTTGATTCGAGCTTTTGGTAGCCTAGAAGACGAAATGGACGTATTGCTGATTGATACGGCAGCGGGTATTTCCGACATGGTGGTGAGTTTTTCTCGAGCTGCGCAAGATGTTGTTATCGTTGTTTGTGATGAACCTACGTCAATCACTGATGCATATGCTTTAATTAAGTTGTTGAGCAAAGAACATCAGGTGCAACGTTTTAAAATCGTTGCAAATATGGTCAGAAGCTATCGAGAAGGCAGAGAATTGTTCGCAAAGTTGACCTTGGTCACAGAGCGATTCTTGAATGTGAGCCTAGAGCTCGTAGCATGTATTCCGTTGGATGATAAAGTTAGACAATCTGTTAAGAAACAAAAGATTGTTGTTGATGCGTTCCCAAGATCTCCGGCGGCACTAGCAATTGGTTCATTGGCAAATAAAGCGCTGACATGGCCAATTCCTAAAACACCGAGTGGACATCTTGAGTTTTTTGTAGAACGCTTACTAAATAGACCTGAGATGCTAGAGGAACCATTTGGTGAATAAGGCTTTGACCTATGAACAGTATGCGAATCAAAATAGCCAACGAGCATTTCTAGAGAAATACTCGGTGCTGGTGAAGCGCATTGCTCATCATTTACTAGGACGCCTACCGCCTAGTGTACAAGTGGAAGATCTTATTCAGGCGGGCATGATTGGATTGCTCGAAGCACAAAAAAACTACGATGGCAGTAAAGGCGCTAGTTTTGAAACATATGCTGGCATTCGTATCCGAGGTGCTATGCTTGACGATATACGTCGTGGCGATTGGGTACCTCGTTCAGTACATAAACATAATCGTGAGGTTAGTCAGGCGATCTCTACTCTAGAAGGTTTACTGAATAGAGACCCTACTGATGCAGAAGTTGCACAGCAGCTAGGAATAAGCCTTGACCAATACCATACTATTTTAACGGATATAAACTGTTCTCGTTTGGTTGGAATCGAAGATCTCGGTGTGTCAGAAGACGCAATTTCCCCCGAAGACGCCGATGAAGCTAACCTTCCATTTCAGGGTGTGGCAGACGAATTTTTCCGAAAAGCGCTAGTAGATTCAATTAAATCGCTTCCAGAACGTGAAGCCCTAGTACTTTCGCTTTATTATGATGAAGAGTTAAACTTAAAAGAAATCGGTGAGGTGATTGGTGTTAGCGAGTCACGCGTTAGCCAAATACTAAGCCAATCAATGCAGCGTCTACGCACAAAGTTAAGTGCATGGACAAATAATGAGTAAACATCACTGATCTCGAACTCAGTGGAGGCAATTTTGAATAAAAACATGAAAATCCTTATTGTTGATGATTTTTCAACGATGCGTCGTATTGTTAAGAACCTACTGCGCGATCTTGGGTTCAACAATACTCAAGAAGCGGATGATGGCTTAACGGCGTTACCTATGCTGAAGAAAGGGGAGTTCGACTTCGTCGTGACAGACTGGAATATGCCAGGTATGCAAGGTATCGACCTTCTAAAGCATATTCGAGCTGACGAAGAGTTGAAGCACTTGCCAGTGTTGATGATTACTGCAGAAGCTAAACGTGAGCAGATCATCGAAGCTGCGCAAGCGGGTGTAAATGGTTACATCGTAAAACCATTCACTGCTGCAACACTAAAAGAAAAACTAGATAAAATATTTGAACGTTTATAAGTCAAGGTATTGACTTAAGGCGCTAAAGGCCAATTCAGAATGATTTCATTAGAACAGGCAAAGCAACTCGTAGAGATGTTGGAAGCAGGTCAGCAGCAAGAAGCCGATCTTCTTGTCAAAGATATCTACCAAAACAACTCGAATCCAATGTTTCAAGAAATTGGGGAGTTGACTCGTGACTTACATGAGTCAATTAAACATTTCAGCATGGATGACCGCATGAGTGAGATTGCCAATGACGAAATCCCAGATGCAAGGGATCGCCTCCAATACGTCATTGACAAAACCGAGGTAGCCGCAAATAAAACTATGGATGCAGTTGACCGCTGTATGCCTATTGCGGATAACCTCCATGAAGGACTGCTACAAGTTCGCCCTCAATGGAATGAACTTATGCATGGTCGAATTGAGCTAGCTGAGTTCAAGGCGCTCTGTCATCGTATTGACGATTTGCTCGGTGAGGTGGAAGGAGACAGCTCTGAACTCCGAGGGCAATTAACCGAGATTCTAATGGCTCAAGACTTTCAAGATCTGACAGGTCAGATCATTCGCCGTGTGATTACCTTAGTCGATGAAGTCGAAGGTAGGTTGGTCGAAATACTTACGGCGTTTGGTTCGAGTCAGCTGGAAGAAAGCACGAATAACAAGAACAAAGCATCTACGGATCCTGAAGGTCCGATCCTTAACCCTCAAGAAAGGGATGATGCCGTTTCATCACAAGACGAAGTCGACGACTTACTCTCAAGTCTTGGGTTTTAGAGGTAACATATGAGCTACGATTTAGACGAAGACATCCTACAGGACTTTTTAGTCGAAGCAGGGGAGATATTGGAACTTCTCTCTGAGCAGTTAGTCGAGCTGGAAAATAATCCTGAAGACAAAGACCTCCTCAATGCCATTTTCCGTGGTTTTCATACGGTAAAAGGTGGTGCGGGGTTCCTAGCGTTAACAGAACTCGTTGATACCTGTCACGGTGCAGAAAACGTGTTCGATATTTTGCGAAATGGACAGCGCTCCGTTACCGCAGGCCTGATGGATACCATGCTTCAAGCCTTAGATACGGTTAATGAGCAATTTCAAGCCGTCCAAGATCGAGAGCCGCTGCCTCCAGCAGAGCAGTCTCTGCTCGATGAGCTACATCGACTATGTAAGCCTGAGTCTGAAGATGAAGTCGTAGCAGAAGCTCCTGCTGCTATCGAAGAACCAGTGGTTGAAGAGCCAGTTATCGAAGAGCCTGTTCAAGTGGAAACCCCTCAAACTGAGGTTTCCGCTGGCTCAATCGATGAAATCACACAAGATGAATTTGAGAAGTTGCTCGATGAGTTGCATGGTTCTGGCAGTGCGCCTGGCTCTGCCACAAATGAAGCAACGCCTCCGCCATCAACACCGCCTCCTGCTGCTGCACCAAGCGCAGATATGAGTGGCGATATTACCGATGACGAATTTGAGAAGTTGCTTGATGAGTTGCATGGTACGGGGCAAGGTCCTGGTAAAGGCGAGGCGGCACCAGTTGCTCCGGCGGCACCAGCAGCTCCGCCTCCACCTTCTCCTGCAGCGGGTGCTGGAGACAGCGACTTAATGACCGATGCAGAATTCGAGAAACTACTCGATGATCTTCATGGTTCGGGTAAAGGTCCTTCAGTTGAAGAGCTTGACGCTGCGACTAAACCTGCAGCAGCAAATCCAGCTCCACCGCCAGCACCGAAACCTAAAGCTGAACCAGCGCCTAAGCCGGCCCCAGTTGCGAAAGCAGCCCCCAAAGAAGAGCCTAAGCCGCCAGCGAAAAAAGAAGCTGCTGTACCTGCCACTCAGGCTAAAAAACCTCAGGCTGAAGCCACAGTACGTGTTGATACCTCTACCCTTGACACCATCATGAACATGGTGGGAGAGCTGGTATTGGTGCGCAATAGACTGCTTAGCTTAGGATTAAATAGCGACGACGAAGAAATGGAAAAAGCGGTGGCCAACTTAGATGTGGTGACTGCCGACCTTCAAGGCGCGGTAATGAAAACGCGCATGCAACCAATCAAAAAGGTATTTGGTCGTTTCCCTCGTGTTGTACGAGACCTTGCGCGTAGCTTGAAGAAAGATATCAATCTAGAAATGCGTGGTGAAGACACAGATCTAGATAAAAACCTTGTTGAAGCTCTTGCCGATCCATTGATTCACTTAGTGCGTAACTCGGTTGACCACGGTGTTGAAATGCCTGCAGATCGCGTTGCCGCAGGTAAATCTAAAACAGGTAAAGTGATTCTGTCTGCATCTCAAGAAGGTGACCATATTGAACTTGCTATCGTCGATGATGGTGGCGGTATGGACCCAGACAAACTACGTGGTATCGCTGTTAAACGCGGTATCATGGATGAAGATGCGGCTTCACGATTGACTGATAAAGAATGTTTCAATCTGATCTTTATGCCAGGTTTCTCAAGTAAAGAGCAAATCTCAGACATTTCAGGTCGTGGTGTTGGTATGGATGTTGTTAAAACAGCGATCAACACCCTAAACGGTTCAATTGATATTGATTCTGAAATGGGTAAAGGCACCAAGATTACCATCAAGGTACCATTGACCCTTGCTATCTTGCCGACGCTAATGGTTGGTGTAGCCAATCACCCATTTGCACTTCCATTGGCAAGTGTAAACGAGATTTTCCACTTAGATCTTAGTCGCACCAATGTGGTCGATGGTCAGTTAACCATTATTGTGCGCGAAAAATCGATTCCACTTTTCTATCTACAGAACTGGTTGGCACCTCAAGCAGGTCAGGTCGAGTTGCGTAAAGGCCACGGTCATGTAGTGATTGTGCAAATTGGTAGCCAACGTGTTGGTTTTGTCGTGGATACACTTATTGGTCAGGAAGAGGTGGTGATTAAGCCGCTAGATAACTTACTACAAGGTACACCAGGTATGGCCGGTGCGACCATTACAAGTGACGGTCACATTGCACTTATCTTAGATGTGCCAGATTTGCTTAAGCAGTATGCTGCTGCTTCTCGAATCTAAATCGCGAAATATAGAAGGACAAATATGGCGATCAAAGTATTAGTTGTAGATGATTCGAGTTTTTTCCGCCGTCGCGTAAGCGAAATCATTAACTCTGAAGCACGTTTAGAGGTGATTGATGTTGCGACTAACGGTAAGGAAGCGGTAGATAAAGCGTTGCGAATCAAGCCTGATGTCATCACCATGGATATCGAAATGCCGGTCATGGACGGTATTACTGCCGTTCGTGAAATTATGGCAAAGAGTCCAGTGCCGATCTTGATGTTTTCATCGCTTACCCATGATGGAGCGAAGGCAACGCTCGATGCACTTGATGCAGGGGCATTAGACTTTTTACCCAAGAAGTTTGAAGATATCGCACGTAATCGCGATGAAGCCGTCACCTTGCTACAGCAACGTGTGATTCAAATCGCGTCAAAACGTGCAATGATGCGCCGCAGTATGCCAAAGCCCGCGACGACAGCTAAGCCATCTTCTCAGACGGCTACAGCGCGTTCATCGTTGCGCCCTACGCCCGCCTCGAAACCGTCTGTCGCGACGCGTTTTAAAGCGAGTGGTAAAAAGTATCAGCTAACCGCGATTGGTACCTCAACTGGCGGACCAGTCGCGCTGCAGAAAATTCTCACCAAATTACCAGCGAATTATCCTCATCCTATTGTGTTGATTCAGCATATGCCAGCGACATTTACTGCGGCCTTTGCCAGCCGTTTGAACTCTCTGTGTAAGATTCAAGTGAAAGAAGCTGCTGATGGTGACGCACTAAAACCAGGGGTCGCTTATCTGGCGCCTGGCGGTAAGCAAATGATGATCGAAGGCCGACCAGGTTCTGCCAAACTGCGCATCATTGATGGTGGCGAACGAATGAACTACAAGCCCTGTGTAGACGTTACTTTTGGCAGCGCAGCGAAGATCTATTCCGACTCAGTCTTATCTATGGTGTTGACGGGTATGGGAGCAGATGGTCGTGAAGGTGCGCGTATGTTGAAAGGCGCAGGTTCAACCATATGGGCTCAAGATGAAGAGAGCTGTGTTGTTTATGGCATGCCACAGGCGGTTGCAAAAGCGGGTTTATCCACAGAAGATTTACCGCTAGAAAGAATTGCTGAACGTATGTTAGTCGAAGTCGGTCTAGCATAGAGGTTACAGATGATTGTTTGGAGCATAGCAAACCAAAAAGGCGGTGTCGGTAAAACGACGACAACCATTACGCTAGCTGGCTTACTCAGCAAGCAAGGTAAGCGCGTCTTACTGGTTGATACGGATCCACATGCTTCGCTAACCACTTATTTAGGCTATGACTCGGACAGTGTACCTGCTAGCTTATTCGATTTGTTTCAATTAAAAGAGTATACCGAACAAACGGTTATGCCACTTGTGATGCAGTCTGATATCGAAGGTATAGACTTGATTCCGGCTCATATGTCTTTGGCGACACTTGATCGTGTTATGGGTAATCGTAGTGGTATGGGGCTTATCCTCAAGCGCGCGCTCCTCGCTATAAAAGAGCGTTACGATTACGTGCTGATCGATTGTCCACCAATTCTTGGTGTGATGATGGTAAACGCCCTGGCAGCAAGTGACAGAATCCTTATCCCTGTACAGACAGAGTTTTTGGCAATGAAAGGCCTAGAACGAATGATTCGCACGCTTGCCATTATGCAAAAGTCGCGTAATAAGTCATTCAATGTCACGATTGTGCCAACCATGTACGATAAACGAACACGAGCATCATTGCAGACTTTGCAACAGCTTAAGAAAGATTATCCAAGTCAGGTTTGGTCGTCTGCCGTACCGATTGATACTAAATTTAGAGATGCGAGCTTAAAGCATTTACCCGTGTCGCATTTCGCAGCGGGTAGCAGGGGAGTGTTTGCTTATAAGCAACTACTGATTTATTTAGAGAGGTTAGCGATTGATGACTAACCACTCTTCGCTTTCAAGTGAACAAGCATTAGATGACTACTTTTCTGCTTTATTAGAAGAGTCTCTCGACGTAGAGGTTAGTGAAACCGAGCAGGAGCAAACGCCAGAGTTGTCTGTCGTCCCTACACCTGACATTGAACTTGATGAAGAGCCTAGCTTAGACCCGATGGTTCAATCAGTAGAAGAAAAAAGCTATTACCAGCTACCTACTGAAGAAATCGAGGTGCCAAACCTAGAAGACGTTGAGCGACTTCTAGAGCAGCTAGAAAGCGCCAATCCGGTGGCAGAGTTAGAGCTTGAAGAGGTGATGGAGCAAAATACCGTTGATATTGCTCAAGTTCAAACAGAAGCGGCCGTTGAAGAGATACAAGAGTGGGTCATAGAAGAGCCACAGATACAGGTTGAAGAGCCTGAGTTTCAAGAACCAGATTTTGAAGCGAGTATCACCGAGCCCTTAGTCACTGAGCCAGAAGTCGAAATTAGTACTAGCATTGAAGTTGAATCGGATTTAGAAACTCAAACAAGTGGCAGTGATATTGGGGTCTGGCAATCAACGCAACGCGATGTTGATTTTCAAGTACTCTATTTTGATGTGAACAATGTAACATTTGCTGTGCCCCTTGATGAGCTTGGTGGTATTCACAGAATTGCCGAACTCAATCATTTGATTGGTCGCCCAGATTGGTATTTAGGATTGCAAACTAGCCGTGAAGCGCAATTAGATGTTGTTGATACGGCGAAGTGGGTGATGGCCGAGAAGCTTAGCGATGATAGCTATAAAGAGCAGTACCAATATATAGTGATGCTAGGTGCAAGTATGTGGGGCTTAGCAGCGACACAACTGATGGGTACCGAATCATTAAATCCAGAGATGGTCCGCTGGCGAGAAACGGCAGGAAAACGCCCTTGGCTTGCTGGTATGGTAAAAGAAAAAATGTGTGCTTTGATCCACGTTGAAGCATTGATAGCTATGCTTAATGCAGGACTTGATGTTAAAGCATTAGATAATTAGAACATTTGTGCCGATTTAGGCTTAGAGAGGATAAGGTATGTCTCAAACAAATGAAGTAGAAGTAAGAAAAGAGCAGTCTAACGACGAAGTGCTTCAGTGGGTGACGTTCCAGTTAGAAGAAGAAACCTATGGCATTAATGTAATGCAGGTACGAGAAGTACTTCGTTATACTGAAATCGCGCCAGTGCCAGGAGCACCAGACTATGTTCTCGGTATCATCAACCTGCGTGGTAACGTGGTTACTGTGATTGATACACGCTCTCGTTTTGGTTTGATGGAAGGTGAAATCACAGACAACACACGTATTATTGTGATTGAATCTGAGCATCAAGTGATCGGTATCCTAGTGGATAGCGTTGCTGAAGTTGTTTACCTACGCTCATCAGAGATCGATACAACACCAAGTGTTGGTACAGATGAAAGTGCTAAGTTTATCCAAGGTGTTAGCAACCGTGATGGCAAGCTACTTATCTTGGTTGATCTTAACAAGCTGCTGACTGATGACGAGTGGGATGAGATGGCTCACCTATAATGGACATGAGTTGGATGACCAGTGCTCCAGTTGTTGCTGGGGCAATAGCGTTAATTTTTCTGTTTATCTGCTTAGCGTTATTTCGACTTAAACGTGGTCAGGTTCGTTCTTCAGAGCACTTACGCCAACAAAATCGTCACCTAGACAAAGAGCTGCAAAAAGCGAACAAACAGTTACTTGAAGTTCGCTCGGTTGTTGTTGGACTCGGACAAAAAGTCAGCGAGCAGCAAGATATTATTCAGCACTTAAATGAACGTATCACAGAACTAGAACAAGCAGACAGTGATGGTCGTTTGTACTCACGAGCAAGTAAAATGGTTCAGTTAGGAGCTGACGTTAACGAGCTTATTGAGGAATGTGAGCTACCAAAAGCGGAAGCTGAGCTGATGATGTCATTGCAGAACAAAATATCAGGCAAAGAGAAAGTCCCGCCCCTTGAAACTCGCCCCCAGCGGCAAAAGTTTGCTACCAAAAAACGAAGCGCGAAATGAGCGACTGAACAAAAAGTGTCTTAGGGCACTTTTTTTATATTCAAATGTAACTATTTAGTGGTAGTTAATACGATTTATGTTTGAATATTAACAGATTCTTACTTAGTTTCGTGATTCGTATAGGTCTAATTCTATTTTGCGATGAAAAGGCTGTGGTAAGATACTAGCTCAAAGTTTACCTAGTGACCGCAAATGTTAGAAGTATCTCAACTGACAGCAATAAGAGATGAAAGAATTCTCTTTGAATCCCTATCTTTTTCCATAGATTCTGGAGAATTAGTTCAAGTAGAAGGGCGAAACGGTACAGGAAAAACCACCTTACTGCGTATCATCACTGGATTAGGCGACCGCGACAATGGGGAGATCTATTGGAGTGGTGAGAATATCGAGTCTAACCGAGATGCTTTTCATCAAGATCTACTCTTTCTAGGCCACCAAACAGGTGTTAAGCGAGAACTGACGGCGTACGAAAACTTGCGCTTTTATCTAAGCATTCATTCACGTAAACCCGTCGATAAACAAACCATATTTAATGCTCTTACCAAGGTTGGGTTAGCAGGACGAGAAGATGTGCCAGTGGCTCAATTGTCGGCGGGCCAACAACGTCGAGTGGCATTGGCACGATTATGGTTGAGTGATCATAAATTGTGGATATTAGACGAGCCTTTGACGGCCATTGATAAGCAGGGCGTGAAAGTACTTGAGTCTCTGTTTCTTCAACACGCGGAAAATGGTGGCATCGTTATGCTGACTACGCACCAAGATATGTTCGCAGATAATCCGAAACTAAGAAAAATCAAATTAGGTAATTGAGCATGCTAGGCACCATAAACAGTATTATAAGACGCGAGTTGCTGATCGCTTTTCGCCGCCAAGCAGATATCTTTAACCCTCTGTGGTTCTTTATTATTGTTATTACACTGTTTCCGTTAAGTATTGGCCCAGAGCCAAACCTACTGGCTCGTATTGCTGCTGGTATTGTTTGGGTTGCGGCTCTACTCTCTGCTTTGCTGTCTCTTGAACGTTTGTTCCGTGACGACTTTCAAGATGGCGCGCTAGAACAAATGATGTTGATGCCTGTGCCACTGCCTATTGTGGTGATTTCAAAGGTGATCGCACATTGGTTGCTAACTGGTTTACCATTAATTCTGATTAGTCCATTGCTGTCCATATTGTTGTCGCTTGACTTCAATACATGGTTAGCTGTGGTATTGACGCTACTGGTCGGTACACCGACGCTGAGTTTTATTGGCGCTATTGGAGTTGCACTGACGGTTGGGTTACAAAAAGGGGGCGTACTGCTCAGTTTGCTTGTTTTACCGCTTTACATTCCAATTTTGATATTTGCTACGTCTGCCATCGATGCTGCGTCGCTTGGAATGGCGTATAACGGGCAATTGGCTATTTTAGGTGCGATGTTCATGGGGGCAATGACCCTGACACCGTTTGCTATAAGCGCGGCACTGCGAGTAAGTGTCAATTAGTTGTTTTTGATCAAGCACGAAATTTCCCCTTTATATAAATTACAAAACTAATAATTGTTTAACCAAAAAAAGTTAAACGAACTGAAGTAAGAGTGAGAACGACGATGTGGAAATGGCTCCATCCCTATGCCAAGCCCGAATCAGCCTACCAATTATGTGGTAAGCTTTTACCCTGGTTCTCCGTACTGGCGCTGGTGTGTTTAACCGTCGGCACAGTGTGGGGATTAGCTTTCGCACCTTCTGATTACCAGCAGGGTGATAGCTTTAGAATTATCTACATACATGTCCCTTCCGCAATTTGGTCGATGGGCGTTTATATGTCTATGGCTATCGCAGCTTTCATTGGTATCGTATGGCAAATACGCTTGTCAGATATGGCGGCATCAGCGATGGCTCCAATTGGTGCCGTTTACACCTTTATCGCTCTTTTGACCGGGGCAATTTGGGGCAAACCAATGTGGGGCACATGGTGGGTGTGGGATGCGCGTTTAACCTCTGAACTTATTCTTCTTTTCCTCTACTTAGGGGTGATTGCTCTTTACCATGCATTCGATGACCAGAAAACGGCAGCAAAAGCGGCAGGTATTTTAGCGATTGTCGGTGTGGTAAACCTACCAATTATTCATTTCTCAGTTGAGTGGTGGAACACCCTTCATCAAGGAGCAACGATTACTAAGTTTGAAAAGCCTTCTATTTCAAGCAATATGCTGTGGCCGTTGCTATTGAACATATTTGGATTTGCTTTCTTCTTTGGCTCAGTCACTATGATTCGTCTGCGTAACGAAATCATCAGTAAAGAGAGCCATCGCCCGTGGGTGGTTGAGTTAGCTGCGAATAAATCTCAGAGAGGGGGTTAAACATGCATTTTGAATCTTTGAGTGATTTCTTTGCCATGGGCGGCTATGCCGGTTATGTCTGGACTGCATTTGGTGTCACATTCGGTGTGATGATTGTTCTATTGGTATTAAGTGTCAGAAGAGGTCAGTCTCTACTTTCTGAAGTACAAGCAAAAGTAGACAGACAAGCACGAATTGATGCGGCGAAAAATTTGGAGAACACATTATGAACCCAAGACGTAAAAAGAGGCTCGGCATTGTTCTTGCGATCTTCATTGGTATCAGTGCCACATTAGGTTTGATGCTTTACGCACTTAATCAGAATATGGATCTTTTCTACACACCGACTGAACTTGTTAATGGTAAGCCAGATGGGACAAAGCCTGAGGTAGGTCAGCGTCTACGCATTGGTGGCATGGTCGTTGTCGGTTCGGTAAAGCGAGATCCAGAGTCACTGCGTGTTTCGTTCGATTTACATGATGTCGGTCCAAAAGTCACCATTGTGTATGACGGCATTCTTCCTGACCTATTTCGTGAAGGGCAAGGCATTGTTGCTCAAGGTGTGTTGAAAGATGCAACAACGATACAGGCGTTTGAAGTCTTAGCGAAGCACGATGAGGAGTACATGCCACCCGAAGTTGCCGAAGCGATGAAAAAGACCCATGAACCGCTGCAATACACAGAACAACAGAAACAAGGAAGCGGTCAATGATTGCTGAAATCGGTCACTTTGCACTGATCATCTCTTTGGCATTAGCAGTATTGCTAAGTATCTTGCCACTGGTTGGTGCATCTCGAAACAATACATTGCTAATGAACAGCGCAAGACCTCTGTCTTGGGGTATGTTCTTGCTCTTATCCATCTCTTTCGCCATTTTGCTATGGGCGTTTTACACCAATGATTTTACCCTCAACTATGTGGCAAGTAACTCTAATAGCCAATTGCCTTGGTATTATCGCTTAACTGCTGTTTGGGGAGCGCATGAAGGCTCGTTGCTGCTTTGGGTATTAATCCAAGCCGCGTGGACTGTTGCCGTTGCTACATTCAGCCGCGGTATGCCACAAGAGTCGGTAGCGCGTGTGTTAGCCGTAATGGGTATGATTACCGTCGGCTTCTTACTGTTTATTATTCTGACGTCAAATCCATTCCTGCGTACTCTGCCGTTTTTCCCTGTTGATGGCCGAGACTTAAATCCGCTTCTTCAAGACCCAGGCTTAATCATTCACCCTCCTATGCTCTACATGGGTTATGTGGGTTTCTCGGTAGCCTTCTCTTTTGCGATTGCTTCACTGATGACAGGTCGCTTAGATACGGCATGGGCTCGTTGGTCTCGTCCTTGGACAACCGCGGCGTGGTTATTTCTGACACTTGGTATCGCACTAGGTTCTTGGTGGGCATATTACGAACTCGGCTGGGGTGGCTGGTGGTTCTGGGATCCAGTAGAAAACGCTTCGTTTATGCCGTGGTTAGCCGGTACTGCATTAATGCACTCACTGGCAGTCACAGAAAAACGCGGTACGTTTAAAGCTTGGACAGTACTTCTTGCTATTTCTGCATTCTCACTCAGCTTGCTCGGAACTTTCCTTGTTCGTTCAGGAATTCTGGTTTCGGTACATGCGTTTGCCTCTGATCCATCACGAGGTATGTTTATCTTAGGCTTCCTTGTGTTTGTTATCGGCGGTTCACTTCTGCTGTTCGCACTTAAAGGCGCGTCAGTTAGGGTTCGCGGTAATTTTGATTTGGTATCGCGCGAAAATGCATTGCTCGCTAACAACGTTCTCCTTATTGCGGCGCTTGTTGTTGTACTTGTCGGCACACTATTACCACTGGTGCACAAACAAATTGGTTTAGGTTCGGTGTCAATTGGTGCGCCTTTCTTCGACATGTTGTTTGCTTGGCTGATGATCCCGTTTGCGTTTTTACTGGGTATTGGTCCTTTGATCCGCTGGAAGCGTGACAATCTCTCTGCGCTGAAGAAACCGATGCTGATTTCAGGCGCAGTGTCGCTCGTCCTCGCGGGTGTATTTGTTACTCTGTTCTCAGAACATTTCCTGTTTATGGCCTACCTCGGCTGGGTAATGGCTCTGTGGATCATTTGTTTGCATGGTTTTGAGCTGTATGAACGTGCCACTCACCGTCATCCATTTATGGAAGGTGTGAAAAAACTGCAACGCAGTCATTGGGCAATGATGCTTGGTCACCTTGGTTTAGCTGTTAGTGTGATCGGCATTGCAATGGTGCAGAACTACAGCATTGAGCGAGATGTGCGCCTAGCTCCAGGTGAGCATATCCAAATACATGGCTACGATTTCCATTTTGAAGGCCTGCGAGACAAAGATGGTCCAAACTATGATGGTTACATTGCAGACTTTAAGATCACTCGTGACGGGAAATACATCAATACTCTGCATGCGGAGAAACGCTTCTATACCACAGCGCGCTCTATGATGACAGAAGCCGCGATTGATCGTGGCATTACTCGCGATTTGTACATCGCGATGGGTGAACGTTTAGGCGATAACAAATCATGGGCTGTGCGTATTTACCACAAACCGTTTGTGCGTTGGATTTGGGCTGGTTCATTGTTTATGGCACTAGGTGGCGCGATTGCTATCAGTGACAAGCGTTACCGTTTTAGAAAAAGTGCGAAGAAGCAGGAGGCATAATGAGTAAGAAATTTCTGTTTATTCCCTTAGTGGCATTTTTGGGCTTGGTCGCTGTTTTTGCGACCCAGCTAATTAAAAATCAGCATGGTGACGATCCAACTAAGCTTGAATCCGTACTTGTTGGTAAGCCGGTTCCTGAGTTTCGCCTAGAGGACCTAGCCGAACCAGGCAAGCTTTACGACCAAGCGATCTTTAAAGGGGAGCCGCTGCTTCTTAATGTTTGGGCAACTTGGTGCCCAACCTGTTATGCAGAGCACCAATATCTCAATGAATTAGCTGCAAATGGGGTAAAAATCATTGGTCTTAATTACAAAGATCAGCGTGATAAAGCCGTTGGCTGGTTAAACGACCTTGGTAACCCTTACTTAATTAGCCTATTTGATGGCAACGGCATGCTTGGGCTAGATTTAGGGGTTTATGGCGCCCCTGAGACATTCCTTATTGATGCTAATGGCATCATTCGCTACCGCCACGTTGGTGATGTTAACGACCGCAACTGGAACGAGACATTAAAACCAATGTACGAGGCAATGCTGGCGGAGGCGAAATCATGAAAAAATGGATGATAGCGTTACTCGCAAGTTTTAGCTTTGCGCTGGTCTCTCATGCGGCGATTGAAATCCACGAATTTGATACGCTAGAGCAAGAGCTGCAGTTCAAAGAGTTGGGGGATACGCTACGTTGCCCCAAATGTCAGAACAACACCATTGCAGACTCGAATGCTGAACTTGCTGTTGATTTACGCGAAAAAGTGTATGAAATGACGAAAGCAGGCAAGTCGAAGCAAGAAATTGTCGACTACATGATCGCTCGCTACGGCAACTTTGTCACTTATAACCCACCGTTTACACTGGCTACTTCTATCTTGTGGCTTGGCCCTATTGCAGTTGTGTTGTTTGGTTTTGGATTTATCGTAGTTCGCAGCCGAAAACGTAAGGCGACAGTTTCTGAGGATGCCAAGCAGTGGGATGAAGAAAAAGAAGCACGTTTAAAAGCGCTGCTTGATGAAAAGAATGATGGAGATAAGCAGTAATGACACTATTTTGGATAGCCTCTGTCATTCTAGTTGCCGTTAGCGTGTTGCTAATTGCGCTGCCTTTTATCAAGAAGAAATCAAATATCGATGAAGAGCTTCGTGATGAACTCAACAAAGCGTTCTATAAAGATCGTTTGGAAGAGCTAGAGGAAGAGACGGATGAAGGTTTGGTCGAAAACCAACAAGAGTTAATTGAGGATCTAAAACAGTCACTCCTTGACGATATTCCGCGTGAAGAGCAACAGAAACAAGAGAGTAGTATCTCTGCGCTTGCGGTCATTGTTCCTTCTACTTTGTTGGTTATCGGTTTGTCATATGGGTTGTACTTCAAGTTCGGTGCATCTGAAGATGTACAGAAATGGCAAGAAGTTAGTGCTAACTTACCAGCGCTTTCTAAAAAGCTAATGGCGCCAGAAGGGGCGGCCTTGAGCGAAGACGAAATGCAAGACCTCACTTTGGCTTTGCGTACTCGTTTGCACTATCAACCAGATGATTCTACAGGCTGGCTGCTGCTCGGACGGATTGCATTGGCCAACCGAGACGTGGGCACCGCCGTTGGGGCAATGAATAAAGCCTATAATCTTGAGTCAGATAATCCAGATGTAATGCTAGGTTATGCTCAAGCGCTCATGTTGTCTCAAGACGATACGGATCAAGACAAAGCGCGTCGCCTACTAGGCCAGCTAGTTCAACAAGATTATGTCGATCTGCGAGTATTCTCACTTCTGGCATTTGATGCTTATGAACGAAAAGATTATCCTGCTGCTGTTCGTTATTGGAGCATCATGCAGCAGATGATCGGCCCCAAAGACAGCCGCTATGAAATGCTGTCTAGAAGTATTGAAAATGCTCAGAAACAGATGGGACAAAAGGTAGGAACTGGTAAGTCAGTTTCGGTCAGTATCTCATTAGCTGACCATATCAAAGCCGATCCAAATTCTTCGCTGATTGTATCTGTACATACTGCTGATGGTTCGCCAATGCCAGTAGCGGCAGCAAGATACCCGCTTGGAACTTTCCCACGTACCGTTGTCTTAGATGATGGTAATAGTATGTTAGAAGATAGAAAACTATCATCACTAGAATCTTTAATGGTGCGTGTACGTATTGACAGTGATGGTAACGTTGCAACCAAACAAGGGGACTGGTTTGGTGAGAGCGAAGCCGTTAGAATGGGCGAACCAGTTGAAGTTATGATTGATAGTCAATATTGATAATTGTTGATTATGAATATACAAAGGCCGGTAACATACCGGCCTTTTTTTATGGATTTATAATAATGAAAACAAGCACGTTGCAAATAGGGATGTTGTGTTTAGCCTTTGGGCTAGCCGGGTGTGCGTCAGCGCCCGAAGACGATTCTGCTTTCAGCGAACCACAAGTCTATGACCCGATGGAAAGCTTTAACCGCTCAATGTGGGCGTTAAACTACGACTACCTAGATCCTTATTTCGTTAGACCCATCTCTCTGGCATACGTCAATTACGTACCCTCGCCGATTCGAACAGGTATTAGCAATTTTTTAGGCAACCTAGATGAGCCAGCGAGCATGGTCAACAACATCGTTATGGGAAATGGTGAGAAAGCGCTCGATCACTTTAACCGCTTTTGGATCAACTCGACCTTTGGTATTGCTGGTCTAATCGATATTGCTTCTGAAGCAGGTATTAGAGACCACAATGAGAAAACCTTTAGTGATGCGGTAGGTCACTATGGTGTGGGTAATGGGCCCTATGTGATGGTGCCAGGTTACGGACCTTGGACGGTTAGAGAAGCGACGGATCTGGTTGATAAAACCTATGTTCCATTGTCATTCCTAAACTTTTGGGCTGGCTTAAGTAAATGGGCGCTAGAAGGGATGGAAACACGAGCGGCTTTAGTTAACCAAGAAGCACTACTAGAAAACTCTCCCGATCCTTATGCTGTGGCACGAGATGCGTATCTTCAGCGTCAAGCTTACAATGCTGAGATCGAAAAAGATGACTATAACCACGAAGAAGAAGAGCTTTTAGACGAGTATTTAGAAGAGTTTTAGTCAATAGTTGCTAGATATAACAAAGGCTTGGGGGAGACCAAGCCTTTTTGCTTTCGATAGTATACGTATGATTAGAAAGTGTAATTAGCTTGTAGGCCGATTAGCCATACATCACCAGAAATCTCACCCTCGAAGTTACCACCTATCAATGCGGCTGTTTGATCTGAGGAATCACGTGGTTCACTGATTGGTGCGTCTTTAGCTAGAATGTAAGTAAATCCACCATCAAGCGAGAATTGGTCGGTGAACTGGTAGCTTGCACCCATACTTAACCATGTACGATCTGTTTCTGGGATTGTTGTGGTGCGGTTTTTATCGTCAACTGCGGATGTGTCATACGCAACACCTGTTCGTAGTGCCAGTTTAGAGTCGTACTGATACGTTGCACCTAACGCGAAACGGTAGTTGTCTTTCCAGTTCTCAGTTTTGATTGTGTCCGGCCCACTCGCGAACTGAGCTTGTAGCTCTTTGAATTTACTCCAATCTGTCCAGTTGATGCTTGCATGGATTGCAACAGTATCCGTTAACTGATGGAAGCTAGCAATTTCTAAAGTTGCAGGTAACGGGATAGACAAAGTGCCAGGTTTCGAAGGCGTGTAAGATAGACCGGAAGCAGTGCCTTCAAAGTCCATTGTAACTTCAGATTTGTAAGCCACGCCAAGACGGTTGTTTTCGTTGATGTCCCAAGCAGCGCCAAGTTGGTAGCCCCATGAAGAGTCGTCGCCTTCCATGTACTTGAGAGTGGTCACAGAGCCATCAGCGACACTTTTAAGGCTGGCGCCAAAGTGTCCTTCACCTGTCACGTAGCGAATACCAGCACCTAGGCTGATGCTTTTTGCAACCTGGTAGCCAAGGCTTGCTACTGCTTCAACAGTTTTTACGCTCGCTTTGTCACCAAAGTGCTGGGCCGTGAAGCTAGACTCTAGTTCAGTTTCCATACCGTAGTTTGTGCCAAGTGCAAAACCTACTGCTAGCTTGTCATTGTATTTGTGTGAAAGATAAAAGTTAGGAATGACAGCACTATTAGCGATATCTTTTGAGGATGTTGCACCGCGGCGATCACCCGTTGCAGAGTTCGTTGTCACTTCACCATTGATATCGATATTTGGGTCAACATAAATAGCACCGATGGAAATTTGAGTACCTTCTAGATGAGTCAGCATCGCAGGGTTACGCCATTGTGCGCTTGCATTGTCTGCCATTGCCGCTTCACCTGCGTATGCTCGGCCTAAACCCGTTGCCGAGTATTCTGCCAATTGAAAGCCCGCTGCGTTCACAGTCGATGAGGTTGCCACTAGACCACAAGCGACGGCAAGTGATAAAAGAGTCTTATTTGTTTTCATTGTAATGTTCGCTGAATTGGTTTTATTTGCGTCGGGCGATGATAAGGTTAGAGTTATTACTTTAAAAATTAAAAACACTGTATTTCAAGTTTTTGAAGCTATCAATTAGCCTATGGGTGTTTTTCAGTGTTTTATTCTGTATGTTAATGGTGTGTGTGCTAATTTCAGCGAACGTTTGTAGTGCCAAAGGCAGGGTTTTGAGTACATCTGTGCGCTAAAATGCGAAAACCTTGGAGCGCGAACTGACAGAAATTAAGGCATTAGAGTAGGTTAGCGGTAAAGAAAAGGCCAGCGAACGCTGTAATGCCAGTCAGTTAAGCTGACTGGCATTTTTTTTTCTGTTCGTTGCATATTTCTTGGGTTTCAGTTTCACCCAACGAGGATAACTTCTATCTTCTCTTCGAGGTGGTAGGATAAACATAGATAT